>OJBO01000008.1_pt1 | contig 155797 bp, 135 predicted proteins | sample 1590461 | NCBI WGS metagenome assembly OJBO01 (sample SAMN05416836, study PRJEB24817) | seawater metagenome | isolation source: Sea water | place: Canada:Atlantic | collected 2013-07 | reverse complement strand
GCATCAGCATGGCCAGCGACATAATGGTCGCCAGCGGGTTGGCGATGCCCTGGCCGGCAATATCCGGTGCCGAGCCGTGGCAGGGTTCATACAAGCCCTTGCGGTTTTCATCCAGTGACGCGGAGGGCAACATTCCGATGGAACCGGTGAGCATGGCGGCTTCATCGGAGAGAATGTCACCAAACAGGTTGCCGGTGACAATCACATCAAACTGTTTCGGCGCACGCACCAGTTGCATGGCCGCGTTGTCCACATACATATGCGACAACTCGATCTCCGGGTAGGCTTTTGCTTCCTCGGTGACCACTTCTTTCCAAAGCTCGGTGACTTCCAGCACGTTAGCTTTATCCACCGATAACACACGCTTATCGCGTTTCATGGCCAGCTCAAAGGCCACTTTAGCGATACGGCGCATTTCCGACTCGGTATAGACATAGGTGTTGAAGCCTACACGTTCGCCATTTTCTTCCTTGATGCCGCGGGGCTGACCGAAGTAAATACCACCGGTTAACTCACGCACGATCAGGATATCCAGCCCGGACACTACTTCCGGTTTCAGGCTGGAGGCATCTGCCAATTGCGGAAACAAAATAGCCGGGCGCAGATTCGCAAACAAACCCAGCGTCGAGCGCAAGCGCAGCAGACCGCGCTCCGGACGCTTGTCCCGTTCTATGGCATCCCATTTTGGACCACCAATAGAACCGAAAAGAATGGCGTCGGCGGCGCGCGCTTTTTCCAATGTGGTTTGCGGCAATGGATCATTTTCCGCATCCACCGCAGCCCCACCCACCAAGGCTTCATCCAGCTCCACATCCAAAGCAAATTTCTGCTTGGCTACGTCCAGCACTTTAACCGCCTCACGGACGATTTCAGGACCAATTCCGTCGCCCGCTAACACCAATACTTTGCTCATTACTGCTTCCTGTCTACTGCAGCCCTATCGGGCATTAAAAGTTTTTCGCTACCAGCACATCATCTGGGGCAGAGGCCTTTACCAACTCAAGAGAATATTCTTTGCTGCCCTCTGCTGCTCGGATGCGAACCTGATAGATTCCACCTTCTAAGAAGGTATAACGGAATTTGCCAAAACGAAGGATGCCGCCCTGATCAGCGAAAACTTCTACCGAGTGTTTGCCCGCTTCAAGCTGTACGCTCTGAGAACCCGCTTGCTCGGTAATCCGATCACCATCCACTTTGAACAGTGAGGCCTTAGCCTCACTGCTGGTGGGCATTTTCCAGCCCGCCCCTTGGTCTTGCTGCACCGGCGATTCGAGTTGATTGTCCACCGTTAATGTAGCGGCTTGCTCCCCGGTAGGGGCATGGTACATACCCGTAGAGGCACAGCCTGCTAACATCAGAACCGACATCAACGACAGAGACAGTAAACGCAACATACAACCTCCTTGGCTATTCTTTTAATGGTCGGCAAAAACCCAAGGTTCACGCTCTATTCGGCTTCTTTCATAGGCCCGGATCGCATCCGCCTCGTTCAGGGTTAAACCAATCTCATCCAAACCGTTGAGCAAGCAATGTTTGCGAAATTCATCAATTTCGAATGGTAGCGGTTCTCCGCTTTCGGGAATCACCTGCTGGCCCTCCAGATCGATCGTAATCCGGTATCCGCCCTTGCTGCTAACCACTTGAAACAGGGCTTCCACGTTATCTTCGGATAACACAATGGGCAACAAACCATTTTTGAAGCAGTTGTTGTAGAAGATATCCGCAAAACTCGGCGCGATGATTGCCTTAAAGCCAAAATCCATTAGCGCCCAGGGCGCATGCTCACGACTGGAACCACAACCGAAGTTGCGACGCGTCAACAGAATGCTGGCGCCCTGATAGTCTGGTTGATTCAATACAAAATCGTTGTTTACCAGGCGCGCAGCGTTGTCCTGTCCCGGAAAACCTTCGTCCAAATAACGCCATTCATCAAACAAGTTAGGACCAAAACCGGTCCGCTTAATGGACTTGAGGAACTGCTTGGGGATGATCTGATCGGTATCCACATTGGCACGATCAAGCGGAGCCACCAGACCATCGTGACGTACGAATTTTTCCATGGTGTTACTCCTTATGCCTGATCCAGCTCGCGAATATCCACAAAATGGCCCGCCACCGCAGCGGCGGCTGCCATGGCAGGGCTAACCAGATGCGTACGCCCGCCATTGCCTTGACGCCCCTCGAAATTGCGGTTCGAGGTAGAGGCACAATGCTCTCCGGCTTCCAGACGGTCCGGATTCATCGCCAGACACATGGAACAACCAGGCTCACGCCATTCAAAACCAGCCTCAACAAATATCTTATCTAATCCCTCTTTCTCTGCCTGTTGCTTGACCAACCCGGATCCTGGCACCACTAGCACCTGTTTAACGCTACCGGCTTTCTGGCGGCCTTTAGCCACCTCTGCCGCCGCGCGTAAATCCTCGATACGGGAGTTTGTGCACGAGCCGATAAAGACGCGATCCACCTTGATCTCGGTAACAGGCATCCCAGGGGTCAGGCCCATGTATTCATAAGCACGGGTCATACCCGAGCGTTTAACCTCATCCGTCTCTGCAGCCGGATCGGGAAGGTGGGCATCCACAGGCACCACCATTTCCGGGCTGGTCCCCCAGGACACCTGCGGTTTGATATCCGCTGCATCAATGTCCACCTGCTGATCGAATTGTGCATCAGCGTCGGACACCAGCGTGCGCCAGTAGGCTTCAGCCTTATCCCAATCCGCACCCTTGGGAGCAAAGGGGCGCCCTTTAACGTAATCGATGGTGACGTCGTCTACCGCCACCATGCCAGCGCGGGCACCGGCTTCAATGGCCATATTGCAGACCGTCATACGGCCTTCCATGCTCAGGCTGCGCATGGCACTGCCGGCAAACTCAAGCGCATAGCCGGTGCCACCTGCGGTGCCGATAACACCGATAATGTGCAACACTACATCTTTCGCGGTAACACCTGGGCCAAGCTCACCTTCAACAGACACCCGCATGTTGTTCATTTTTTTGGCTACCAGAGTTTGGGTCGCCAAAACGTGCTCAACCTCACTGGTGCCAATACCGTGGGCCAGGCAGGCCAACGCGCCATTAGTGGAGGTGTGGGAATCGCCGCAGACCACGGTCATGCCCGGCACTACCGCACCCTGCTCCGGGGCCATCACATGAACAATACCCTGGCGCACATCACCAATACCGAATTCGGTAATGCCGAATTCGCGCGTGTTGTTTTCCAGTGTCTGCACCTGAATACGGGACGTCTCATCAGTAATATCAGCGGCACTGTTAAACGGTGTCGTCGGAACATTGTGATCAATGGTTGCCACGCTGGCGCTGGTCCGCCAAGGTTGGCGCCCCGCCAGGCGCAGCCCCTCAAACGCCTGAGGCGATGTGACCTCATGAATAATTTGGCGATCGATGTAGATTAATGCGGAACCGTCCTCGCGTTCAGCGACGAGATGAGCGTCCCACAATTTGTCGTAGAGGGTCTTGCCGGCCATGTCTATCTCCCTGAGCCGCCTGAGGTCACTGACTGAGACCATAAATTCGGCTGGTTTATCACTGTTAATTAATGTAGAACTACGCCATCAATAAATCCAATTCATATTTTTCATTTTTAAGATAACCAATTATTATCCCCGTACTGACACTGTGGATGCCCCGGGAATGATCGATACCCCAACGCTAACCGCCTTTATGGCCGTCGCCGAAACAGGCTCATTTTCTGCTGCCGCAGAACGCCTGTACATCACGCAACCGGCCATTAGCAAGCGCATTGCGCTACTGGAACAACAGCTTGAAGCCCGTTTGTTTGACCGCGTAGGACGCCAGATTCAACTGACAGAAGCTGGGCGCTCATTGCTGCCTCGCGCCCGCCAGGTACTGATGGACGTGGAAGATATCGCCCGTGCAATACACGACCTGTCCGGTGAAGTCACTGGCAAGTTGCGCATCGGCACCAGCCATCATATTGGACTGCATAGATTGCCACCGGTTCTGCGCCAGTTCTCCCGAGATTACCCGCAGGTAAAACTGGATATTCACTTCATTGATTCGGAAGAAGCCTGGGAAGGTGTGCTGCACGGCGAGCTAGAGATGGGGGTTGTCACCTTACCGCCGCAACCGGATGAACGCCTGAATAGCGAGGTCATTTGGAACGACCCACTCGTATTCATGTGTGCACCGGAGCATCCTTTAGCGAAACAGGACAATCTGACGCTGGAATCCTTTACCGGTCACAGTGCCATTCTGCCCTCACCGGTCACCTTTACGCGCGGCATCGTGGAGCGACTGTTCGACGAGCATAACCTGAAGCTGGATATCGCCATGTCCACCAATTATCTGGAAACCATCCATATGATGGCGTCCATTGGCCTGGGCTGGAGTGTTCTTCCCGCCACCATGGTCGACAGAGGCATGATTCAGCTGCCGGTGAATGTGCCACTACCCGAACGTCAGCTCGGCGTAGTGACTCACCCGGCACGAAGCCAATCCAACGCGGCCCAGGCATTCCTGCGCGCCCTGCGTGGGCAGATCACCTGATCTGTCCACGGTGCGCTGAGCGAGTCACCCCGCCCGCCACCAACAACCCCGCAGCCAGCACCGCGACAAGCGTCGCGGCGAAAAACAAATTTACGCCCCATTGCTGCCACAGCACACCGGACAAGCCGGCTCCGGCCGCCCACCCAGCACCAAAGCCCAGACTGGAATACAGTGCTTGCCCCTGGCCACCCAGTGCCTCACCGAACTGACGGTGCACCCAGGCAATGCTGGCGGCATGGAAGCTGCCAAAGCTAGCCGCATGGAGCAGCTGAGCCAATGCCAACAACCATAGCGAATCCCCCGCCATAGCAATCATCAACCAACGCAACGCGGCTAACAGCAGGCTCGCCACCAGAATCCAGGGGATATAAAAGCGCGATAGCAGCCGGTGCATCACCACAAACAAGCCCACCTCGGCCAGCACGCCCAAAGACCACAACAAACCAACAACGAATTTGCTCAAACCCAGCTCTTCCAAATAAATGCTATAGAAGGTGTAATACGGGCCGTGGGACATCTGCATCAGAAACGAGGCGATTAAAAAAAGGCTGACTGCCGGGCGCCGTAACACCTGCCAAGCCGACACCCCTGCCCCGGAAGCCCGACTCCGCGGTGCGTTGCCCGCCGGCAGCGTCAGCGTGCCTAACCACAGCAACCAGAGCAGACCACTGAGCACCCAGGGCAACACAGCCGTCCCGGCCCGATCGAGCACCTCCCCCAGCACCAAAACGGCGAGAATAAACCCCACCGAGCCCCACAGCCGAACGTGACTGTAACGATGTGATTGGCTGCCCAGTGACTGCAGGGTAAGCACCTCGAACTGGGCCAGCACCGCATTCCAGAAGAAACTGAAGGACACCAGTAAAGTTGCCATGCCCCAAAAGGTGTCTACCCAGAACACTGGCAGAAATACGATGGCAGCCAGCAGGTTACCGGCACGAATAATGCGCAGCCGTTGCCCGCTGCGATCTGCCAGCCAACCCCACAGGTTCGGGGCGCCAATTTTGGTCAGTTGAGGAATGGCCATCAGGCCGCCAATGGCGACGGCACTGAAGCCAAGATCTTTCAGATACAGGGACCAGTACGGCACCAGCGTGCCGAGCAGCCCGAAATAGAAAAAATAGAAGCCTGACAGTCGCCAGTAATAGGGCATGAACGATAAACCTTGTCTTGCAGAAAGCGCCCAATGCCGGTGCAGTGTAAACAGCGTTCTACCTCAGGCGCTTTTGCTGATTTTCCTTGTCTGGCGTCTGGCCTCCGTTAAACGTTCTTCACCCTGGAATCGGCGGGAAAGGGGGCACTACGTCGGCATTCTGGCCACGGTGGCGCAGGTAATGGTCCAACAGCACGATGGCCAGCATGGCCTCAGCAATGGGCGTTGCTCGCACACCCACACAAGGATCATGGCGCCCTTTGGTTACCACCTCGGCCGCTTCACCATTCAAACCGATACTCTTGCCCGCAATTAGAATACTGGAGGTCGGTTTGAGAGCCATAGCGACACGCATCGTCTGCCCGGAGCTAATCCCGCCCAGCACGCCACCGGAATGATTACTTAGAAAGCCTTGCGGTGTCATCTCATCACGGTGCTGCTCGCCGCGCTGGTTCACAACAGCAAAGCCATCACCGATTTCCACGCCTTTCACCGCGTTAATGGACATCATCGCCTTGGCCAGATCCGCATCAATACGGTCGAACACCGGCTCACCCCAGCCTGGGGGAACGCCGTCGGCAAACACTTCCACCCGCGCACCAATGGAAGAGCCGTCCTTGCGCAGGGCATTAATCAGATCTTCCAGCGCCGGCACCTTGCTTTCATCCGGAAAAAAGAACGGATTATTATTTACCGTCGACCAGTCAAGAGACTCCGCTTTCACATCACCGATCTGGGTGCAGCCGCCATAAATCCGAATTCCCAGCCTCTGTTCCAGAAACTTTCGTGCAATAGCGCCGCCCGCCACACGCATGGCGGTTTCCCGAGCAGAAGAGCGCCCACCACCTCGGTAATCACGGAAACCGTATTTCTGGGTGTAGGTGTAATCCGCATGCCCGGGGCGGAAAGTGCCAGCAATATTGGAGTAATCCTTGGACTTCTGGTCGGTATTCTCAATCAGCAGGCCGATAGTGGTGCCGGTGGTTTTGCCTTCAAATACCCCGGAGAGAATCTTCACCTGATCCGGCTCACGGCGCTGGGTGGTATAGCGGCTGGTACCGGGTTTGCGCCGATCCAGCTCCACCTGCAAGTCTTCCTCACTAATTTCCAGGCCGGGGGGGCAGCCGTCCACGATGGCACCCAGGGCCGGGCCATGACTTTCACCAAAGGTGGTGATTTTGAAACGCTCGCCGAAACTATTGCCTGCCATGGGCTCCTCAAATGCTCTGCTGTAGGGCGGAAATATCGGTATCTCCGCTGTGACTCTGCGCCCTAACGTCCCGACAATACCCAACTGTGATCATCGCGGGGGGCAAGGGTTCTTAAAAATGTTCGCGGTATTCTAGCAGCTGTTGGCGGCTAAGCATGAATACCCCGTGCCCGCCCCGCTCAAACTCGAACCAGAAAAACGGCACCTGAGGCCATTCCTGCAACATGGCCTCCCAGCTATTGCCCACTTCCACAATCAGCACGCCCTCTTCGCTGAGCTGATCAGGCGCATCCAGCAACAGCCGGCGAGTGAAGTCGAGCCCATCATTGCCCGAGGCCAGTGCCAGCTCCGGCTCATGGCGGTACTCGTCCGGCAGGCTCGCCATATCCTGTGCGTCCACGTAGGGTGGGTTAGAAACGATCAAGTCATAAGGCCCATCAACGGCGGCCAGGCCATCGGACTGTAGTGCCCTGACCTGCTCACCGAGACCATGACGCTCGATGTTCTCTTTGCAGACAGCTAGCGCATCCGCACAGATATCACTGCCATCCACCCGTGCATGCTCAAAGGCGTAAGCACAGGCAATGGCAATGCAACCACTGCCGGTGCACAAATCCAACACCCGATGCACCTGCTCCGGATCCACCCAAGGAGCAAAGGACTGCTCGATCAGCTCGGCCAGGGGCGAGCGCGGAATCAGCACACGCTCATCCACATAAAACGGCAGGCCACAGAACCAAGCTTCGTGGGTCAGATATGGCACAGGAACCCGATGATTGACACGCTGCACCAACTGGCTCACATAGCCACTGACTTCTAAGGGCAATAAACGGGCATCAAGCACCCGAGGGTCACTGTTCAGCGGTAGCGCCAGCTGGTGCATCAACAAGGCGAGCGCCTCATCCCAAGGATCATCATTACCGTGACCGAAGAACACCTCCCCGCTGCGCAACATGCTTTCCCCGAAACGCAGGCAATCGCGCACGGTTTGCAGGGTGGCAATCGCTTCATTCTGTTGCTGCGAACTGATCACGCATCCATCTCCACCGGCAGGCCAGCCGATTATCTGGTTAATGCTTATCGGCCGCCAATAAAAAGAAGCGCTGAAGATTAGCACAGAATCACTTATAAAAGCCTGCCACGCTTACAGCAAAAAGACCGCCACCAGCGTGACTACGATAATGTTGTATGCCCCCCTTTACTTCGTCCTGCCGTGAAGGTTTCGCCCAAATCACTCAAATCAAAGCCATTGTGCTGGAAGCACACTCAACCGAACCTTTCACAATATGGCTACTAAAGCTTAACAAACCGACCTTCTCGGTTTACATTTGCGACACCATAGCCCAGGCCAAGGAGTGCCTGCTTAAACAGCACCTACAGGAGTGAGCCCCATCTGGCTATTAAAAACAGAACCTGACGCGTTCAGCATCGATGATCTGCGCGACAGCAAAAACGCCACTAGCGGCTGGGACGGGGTACGCAACTATCAGGCCCGTAACCGCCTACGCGATGAGATGAAGGCCGGCGATACCGTGCTGATCTATCACTCCAGTTGCGCAGTCCCGGCCATTGTTGGTGAAGCCGTCGTTACCAGCGACCCTTACCCAGATCCAACCCAATTTGACCCTGCTAGCGATGGCTATGATGCACGTAGCCGCCAGGATCATCCCCGCTGGTACCAGGCTGACGTACAGTATGTCTGCCACTACCCGCACCCCCTGACACTCAAACAGATACAGCACCATCCAGAGTTTGCGGACATGGAACTGGTTGTGCGGCCTCGCCTATCGGTGCAAAAAGTCTCCGAACGCCAGCTCCAGTTGATTCGACAGATGTGCCAGCTCGTTAGCGCCACCGCATAGAACGCGGAGCGCACCACCTCCATTTGCGCGCACCAAAATGGCGCACAAACTAATGATAAAGAAGTAGAAGAGCCACCCCCAACCGCCCGACATTCTGGCGCAGAGATTGCATACCTGCTTCATTAACCAATAATGAATAGGGTTCATAACCATGCCTCTGCGACGCCACCACTGGGCTTCTCTGCTGTTTATTCCCCAGTTTGCCAATGCGGACACTCTCACCGCTACTGATACTGTGTGGATTGCCATCGCCGCGGCGCTGGTTTTTTTCATGCAGGCGGGGTTTGCACTGCTCGAAAGCGGCTTGAGCCGAGCGAAAAACTCCCTGAATGTAGTGATGAAAAACTATATGGATCTGTGCGTCGGCACTCTGGTTTTCTGGGCCGTCGGTTTTGGGTTGATGTTCGGCACCAGCAGCAATGGCTGGTTCGGACAGGATCAGTTCATGCTGAACCACGCAGATAGCAGCACCTGGGCTATGCTCCTGTTCCAGATTATGTTTGCGGCCACGGCCGCTACTATCGCCTCCGGCGCAATGGCAGAACGAACACGCTACGCAGGTTACCTGTGTGGCGCGGTGTTCATTACTGGGGTTATCTATCCATTGTTTGGCAACTGGGCATGGAACGATAATGGCTGGTTGGCACAAATGGGCTTTATTGATTTCGCTGGCTCTACTGTGGTTCATAGTATTGGCGGCTGGTGCGCCTTGGCCGGCATCATGGTAGTCGGCCCCCGCCTGGGCCGTTTCGATAGCCAAGGTACCCCACGCAGCATCCCTGGACACAACCTTTCCTACGTAGCACTGGGTGGCTTCATTCTTTGGTTCGGCTGGTTTGGCTTTAATGGCGGCTCAACCCTGTCGGCCAGCGTGGACATTGCCAAAGTGAACCTGAACACCCAACTTGCCGCGGCCGCCGGAGCCGTCGGCAGTGTTATCTTCCGTATGGCCAAGCGTCACCCGATCTTGCTCACGGAAACAGTGAATGGCAGCTTGGCCGGACTGGTCGCCGTCACCGCCGGCTGTGCCGTCATGACCCCTAGCTTTGCCATTGTCACCGGCGTGGTTGCCGGCGCACTAGCCGCCTTCGGGGCTCGCATTCTGCTCGCCTTTCGACTGGATGATGTAGTGGGCGCGGTACCCGTTCACGCCTTTGCCGGTGCGTGGGGCACCCTGGCCGCCGGACTGTTTTACGACGGCGATCTGTTCAATAGCCAGCGTGTGATGGTGCAACTACTGGGAGTGGTCGTGGCATTTGGCTGGGCATTCTTTACCGCATTAATCATGTACATGCTGGTGTCTATTTTAGCCGGGCTGAGGGCGCCCGCACTGCACGAACAGCGAGGGCTAGATCTCAGCGAACATGCTGAAATCGGCTATCCTGAATTCCCCCAAAACACCCTATACAGCAGCGAAAATTATAGCGCAGAGAAGGCAAGCCGTCAGGAGCCGCGGCCATGAACTTCGTGCCCATAGAGCAAAGTGTTCAGCGTCGACGGCGAGCCGTCATTACTGGCCTAACACCATATATGAATGAACCCGTGTTACGGGAAGCGATTAGCCACTGGCAACAGCATTATTCGCAGCGCCCAAGTTTTTCACTGCAAGGGTTTGTGAGTGATCTATGCCGCCTGTTCGATCTCAATGAGCGTAGGCATCACATTCATATGAGTTTGGTACAAGCCATGACGCTTTCCGACAGTGAACTGGCCGCTGACCCTCTGGCCATTAGTGACAAGAATCTCACCGACACTCATCCTTATACTTATGCCTTCCAGCTTCTGCTTCAAGCGCTTTGGCTGAGACTTGGCAAACCGACAGCCCGCCAATTGAAGGTGGATCAAGGGACGCAATTGCGACAGGCCAGTGTTAGCACAGAAACTCGGCTCACTATGGAATACTGGCTACAAGCACCGGACAAACCGCTAAGCCCCCTGCCACTGCCCAGCCTGCGCGATCAATTGAATCGTACCTACGTACTGCTATGCCAGCGGCTGGGGCCAGTGGAGGCTGACCGTCAGCTCAAGGGCGCCTACCAGACAACCTTACTCCAGCTTGATAACCCCGAAGGGCTGCAGGCACTGATGTAGACTTACTCTCTGTTACACAGCACAGGATCAGGTACTCTCAGAAGTTGAAGAGACCGAGGTTCGCACCACAGGGGAAATGATGAAATTACATCACCAGATATTTTTTGCCATGCTGGCCGGCACTCTGGCCGGCAGTTTTACTGCGGAATCCAGCACCCTCTTGGGAATGCCGATTATCAGCGGTTACGATCTGGTGGGCAGCCTGTTCATCAATGCACTGAAGATGGTGGTCATTCCGTTAATCGTTACCGCCATTATCAACGGCATGGTGGGCGTTGGCGATGACGAAAACCTGGGACGAATGGGTTTGAAAACCGTCGTCCTATACATGAGCACAACCCTGGTGGCGGTGCTAATCGGGCTGGTCGCAGTGAATCTATTCACTCCCGGAATCATCAATGGTCAGCCCGCCCGAGATCTACTGGGCTTGGCCACAGAAACCCAGGACGCCCTAGCTAAAATCGACGGCCGAGGCGTCGGTGATTTCACCGAGATCCTACTCCAGATGCTTCCCCCCAATCTGATCGCCGCTGCCGCCAACGGGCAAATGCTCGGGCTGATCGTCTTTTCGCTGCTGTTTGGGTTTTTTCTGCGCACCGAGCGCTCATCGTCTGGCCAGAGTCTGCGCAATATCATCGACGGGATCTACCAGGTGGTCATGAAAATCACCATGCTGGTGATCCGTTTTACCCCGCTAGGAATATTCGCTCTTATTGCCGCCACCGTGACTCGCACTGGCATGGATGCCATCGAACCGCTTGCCTGGTTCTTTCTTACGGTACTGGTAGCCCTGGCTCTGCATGCTTTCGTGTTCATGCCGCTGCTGATCGTGCTAGCCGCGAAACGCTCCCCTCTTCGCCATATTCAAGCCATGACGCCAGCGCTGCTCACGGCATTCTCCTCGGCCAGTTCAGCAGCAACGTTGCCGCTGTCTATGGAATGTGTACAGAAACGCTCCGGCGTATCAACCCGCACCAGCAGCTTCGTGCTGCCTCTGGGGGCCACCGTCAATATGGATGGCACCGCCCTATATGAATGTGTAGCAGCCATGTTTATTGCCCAGGCTTACGGTATGGATCTGTCTCTGGCCACCCAGTTCATGATCGTGATTACCGCCCTGCTTACATCAATCGGCGTAGCCAGTATTCCAGCTGCCTCCTTAGTGGCCATCACCGTGATCCTTGGCGCTATCGGCCTGCCAGCCGAAGCCATCGGACTGATTCTGGTAACGGATCGTGTGCTGGATATGTGCCGCACCGCCGTCAACGTCTGGGGAGATAGTGTGGTAACCGTGGTGCTCGCCCGTAGCGAGGGGGAAGAAACGGTGTTGTCGCTACCGGTTTCCAAGATGGAGAAGGTAACGACAACAGACGTACATTGAACTGGTGATGCAACTGTTAACGAACACTCTTAGAATGCGTCGGGAGCGCCGCTACTCTCCCAATCGCGCTTAATGGTAACGGCTGCGCTGGCGATAACAGGCACCATGCAGACAAACGCCAACAAAGCCCAGAACAGGTTGTCGCCATTATTTTCCACGGCCACCACGATGAGAATCGTTACCGCTACAGCAACAATCAAAGCCAGGATATCCTTAAACAAACGCGAGAATAAAGTCATAACAATTGCTCCCTCAAATTCCTTTAGTGAACACATGTTAACTTTTCATTCCTGAAAGTCAACACTTGTTCACAAGGATATTTTTTCTACCGTTATTACATTTGGAGTCACGTTGAAACAATCCCCAACCCTGCTGATTACCCGAGGCTGCACACCGTTAGGTCTGGCTCTAGCACAGGCTGCTGCCGGGCACTATCGGATTGCGATCGCCAGCGACGATACCCATACCGGTAACGCACTGTGCCGCCGCTTGCATGAAGACGGTCATGAAGCTCTATTTATCGAGACAATAGCGGGTGAAGTGAGGGACATTCAGCGAGCCGTCAACCGGGTTCTAAGTCGCTGGCAGCAGCTGGATGTGGTGGTTAATTTACCCGGAAATATGCTGGTGGGGCCTTTTGAAGCGGCGCAGACTCAGCAATGGCAAACGCTGGCCAGCCAACAGTTGATGCAAGTAGTAAACAGCAGTCAGAGCGCGCTAACTGCTATGAAAAAACAAGGATATGGGAGCATTATTAATGTGGTGCCCGATTGCGGCCTACTCCCCGGGCCACTCACCTCCGCAAGCAGTGCGACCTATGCGGCCATCATCGCCCTGACCGAAAGCCTAAATAGCGAGCTGGCCAACAGCCCAGTGAACGCCCGGGCAGTTGCCCTACCACTCTACCAGGAACAAGCTGAACAATTGGATGCTACCGATCCGCTCAGCCAAGCCCGCTTCAAACGTAAAACCCGTGACAGTTTAAATACTGCGGCTTCACTGAGCGGTGATATTCTGGCTATGCTAAAAACACCTGAGGCCACCGCCCTGCATACGCCCTGCGCATCCACACGGGCACAATGGAGATTGAAGCGTTGGTTCACAAAGCGATGGGACAAAAAAATGCAGCAACGAGGACGTCGCTACCGCCGTAAGGGAACCGGGGAGTCTTCTTAGCAGACCCTTGGAAGCCTGCTAAGCCGCTAAGGTAACTATCGCTTAAAATTACAACACTCAGCAGAACGTTTCTACATAGCGTAGTGTATCGCGGTAATCACTCGCCAGAGCATTATCAATTTTGGGTGCCACCAATGACACTAATTTTTTTCCAACCAACGGCACGGAACTGCTGATCTCCACCTCCGTGTGTTGAATCGCTTCGTTTTCATCTCCGGTCAGCACCATAACACCGCCAATTTTTATGGGCACATTGCCTAACTCAAACCGGTATTGGGCCTGATATCGCCCTGCTATGGGAGGGGGCGTCCACAAAAATTCTGTCAGCAAATCAGCGCTTTCTGGTAAGAAACGACGGGCCATGGATGGCACTTTGTCAGTGCTGATAGCAATTGGCTGTATTAATTGAATCAACATTCCCCGTGATGTGTCTTCAAAGGCGCCAAAACGATAATTATCCACCTTGCTCCATTCATAGCGGGTTTCGTAGAACGCCTTGCTTGTCAGTACTTCATAAAGCCGATTCACACTGATGGGATACTGGCGATCAACCATAACTTTCATACTGCCTCCTGATCTGACGCTGAGCGCTTCATCAGTTCTAGTAACGGTGCCAACTGACGTTCCAAGTCCGGCAATGCGCTAACCACTGCCCGAGGTTTCCCGGCACGTAGCAGCACCAGTGCCTGCTCAATCGTTAATATGGGTGCAGATTCATCTACCGACAAGGTAGTATCTGCATCATCACTTAATACGGTACCTGGCCCCAACTTTCTAGCCTGCTTTAACTGCTCCTCCAACGCCAGTTGTACCTGACGCGGCGCCAATCCCGCATGCACAGCCGGGGTATGGATAATGACCGTCAGCGGCAACCGCTGCACCTTGCCCCGAAACTGGAAGGCCAGCCTCTCGCTGACTTTCAATGCTCGCTCCACAAATCGCTTGGCGCCATTTGGCCCAGCGCTGGGTAACAACACGGTAAATTGCGCCACGCTGCTACGTGCCAGAGAGTCTTCCTTACGAATCACCCCACGCAGGGACTGAGCCAACTTCAAAAGCACCATATCCGTGCGCTTTTTACCCAGCTGAACGAAAAGTTGATTGAATTGGCAAATCTCCAGCTGCACGACTGACAGCCTGTACTGCTGGCGGGCAGCCAATGCCAGCTCCTGGCGCAGTCGATGTAATAGGTAACGGCGATTGCCCAACCGGGTTAGCGGGTCAATCATCGCCTGTTTGGCGAATTCCTTGCGCTCATTTTGGTAGTTGGCGTGGGCTCTGGCACGAGCTAACAAGTCAGTGGAATTAAACGGTTTACTGATGAAATCCGTGCCGCCCAGCCGTAGGGCTTCAGCCCGAGCTTCATCATCATTCTCTGCACCGGTAACAATAATAACCGGCAATCCAGCAACGCCTTCATCCTCGCTGGTGCGGATTTTTTTCAGCAACGCGAAACCATCCATTTCCGGCATGGCCAGATCAGAAAAAACCACGCTGATGGACGGGTTGTGACATACCATGGTCCAAGCTTGGAGACCATTTTCTGCCACCTCGACTCGAAACTCTCTACCGAGCATCTTGTCAGCCGCAAGGCGCATTACCTTAGAATCATCCACAAACAACAGTGAGGGTTTGGACGCCTTATCCATTATGACCTATTCCTTTCCCAGAAGCCCCAGCGCACCTGTGCTCAGGGCACATCCAAGCATTTAGTCACAAAGCCAAGACCGACGCTGGCAAAACCCACGCGCATAATGGTAGGTAAATAGTGTTTTTTCAGTAAGTGCTTAGGTCGAACCGCCATGCAAAACGCCCTGTCATTAATACCAAAACAGCGGCAATAGCTTTCCCGAACAGCACATAATCTAAGGCTCATTAGCATGCGACGGCTGATGAATTTACGGGTCATCAGCCTTGCTAGTTTGCAGCAACAATAGCAGGAAAATATCAAAGGCACGTTATTGAGGCGACACACTCACAAAAAGAAGCGTTGCGGTCAGGCGTAAACCAGACCGCAAGAGATTTGAAATCAAGTAACCCAAAGCGAATACCATGACAACTAGACTAGACGAAATACATCAGCAACCACTCTGCGGCCAGCGCTGGTTTTTCTTCGCCTTCAATTTCAACGGTAAACGCAAACTTGAGCAACCACTGCCCTTCGCGTTTCTCAGAGACGTCCAGCAAGGTTGCCAAGGCACGAATCCGCTTACCCTCTTTCACGGGCGCCATAAAGCGTAGCTTGTCGAAGCCATAATTCATGCCCATTTTCATGCCCTTGGGCATTAGAAAATCGTCAATGGACGCTTGCAAGTAGGGCAATAAAGACAGAGTCAGGTAGCCATGAGCAATAGTGGTACCGAAGGGAGTATTCTTGGCCTGCTCCGCATCAACATGAATGAACTGATGATCTAAAGTCGCATCCGCGAATGCATTAATCCGCTCCTGATCGATCTGAAACCAATCCGACGCACCCAATTCCTTGCCGACATAATCCACTAATGATGTAGCTTCGATCACTTTCATGGCACCGCTCTCCTGGGGCTGTCACCGTTTTCTTTTGAGGATAACGACACAGCCCCCCAGCACCATGACCGATTAAAACCATATGCATACATGTACTGGTGGTTTTGGTCAGTCATCGCCAGCCCTTGAAAGAAGGTCATCGGTCTCACCCAGAAACGTATTTATGCTGGCTGCAACACTTTGCGGCTCCTCCATGTGCAAATGATGGCGCCCAGGCAAACGTACAATGGTGGCGCCACTCAGCCAGCCCAGTCGATGGTCGAACATACCGTTACCGCCCATGCCCTGCTCACCAATAATAAGGCATACCGGAGCCTTTATCGCACGGACAAAGCCTTCCACCTGTTCTTCAGTAAGGCGTAGAAACGAGGTCAGCCGTAAGCGGCTGTCTGCGCGCCAGGTCCAGCCACCTTCCACGGGCATTAAGCCTCGATCGCTCAAAAGCGCGGAGGCTTTATGGTTCAACCCACCAAACCCTTTTGTACGTGCATCAATCGCATCCTCTACATGGGCGTAAATCGGTTTACGCTTTCCAGCCAAGGATGCAGAATCATCCAGGGCTTTACGAAGATTGCTGGCCACATCCTTGCCATCAGTACTCGGTGGCCCCAACCCTTCTATCAACACTACCCGTGATACTCGCTCAGGGCAGGCAGCGGCGAACAGACAGGCAATCCCTGCGCCCATGGAGTGTCCCATCAAGGTAAAACGCTTCCACCCTAATTGGTCGACCACCGCCAGTACATCCCGTACATGATCCACCAGATGGGTAACCACGCCACAAGGGCGATGGTCGGAATGGCCGTGGCCGGAAAAATCCATGGCCAGCAACGGTCGTTGAATAAAGCGGGACAACGGCGCAAATGACGCGGCATTATCCAACCAGCCATGCAAGGCCAAGATAGGTTCTGCGTCATTTCTATCAACCTCTCCAGGCCATTGCAGCGCGCTAATCGTCTGCCCGTAGACACTGAACTTTCTTTCTATCGCATCCATGATTCAGCGTTTTTTAGATTGCAATTCATTCAGTAACTCACGGAACAACTCCAGCGTTTTTTCTGGCTTTTCCAATGGGTACATGTGCGAGCCTTCTGCAATACGATGAAGCATGCCGTGACGCTTCGCATGGCGTTTTCCGCAGTCATGAAAAGGAGAAGGAGAATCTTTACCCGTGACGATAGCCCCTGGGACTTGTAACCGAGGCATGCGAGTAACATTGGTGGGGGTATGACGGAAAATATCCACTTCAACTTGCGGCCGAAACCGCAATCGCCATCCCCCTTCCCATGGCTCAACACCCGCGTTCAAATAATCAGACAAGCAGCGAGGATCAAATGTCTTAAACAAGCCTCGTGAAGAAAAATAGCTCACCACAGAATCCCAATCCGGCCAGTAATCAAGACGCCCAAGGCTTTTCCCTGCCGGGGTGACTTTATCAATCTGCCTAGTGAGTTTCGCTGCGTGAATCAGTAATCCGGGCAGTCCATTCATCACTGGTGGATCCAGCATAATCAAACTTGAAAACCAGTCTGGGCGACGTTGTGCCACCAGATACATCAACACCGACCCCAATGAATGCCCAGCCCCCACAATAGGCTTAGGCAATGGTGCCAGTTGTGCTTCCAACTCTAGGCTAAGACTGTGCCAGCCACTATCCACAGGAAAAGCTGGATCATGCCCGGCACGGTCCAGTATTACCAATTCATATTCAGCAGCCAGCGGTGCAAGAAAGGTGTCGTAACTATGGCCAGGTATGCCATTGGCATGTGCGAAGGCAAGGACCTGACGACCTGATTGTTCAGGCATGAAATCTCCAAATGGGCCAAGGCATCCGGCCCAAGCAAAAGGCACATCTTAACGGCACTAACAACAAGCACACCATGGCCGATAACGCCATACGTGACAGCACAGATGCATGCAGGCGTTACAGGATGCCCGTTTAAAGCTTTCGGCTGTCTTGGCATGGTTTGGCATAGAAAGTAATAGCAACCGCATGCAGAAACCTTGAGCGCCAGGATTTTGTCAGACATCAGACTCTCTGGACAAAAGCCTAAGGGGCTGGCTGGCACGCCAATCGTATCATTCTATCAAATCCGCGATGAACGACTTTTAAGGTAGTGTACAATGCGGGCACCAAGGAGGCGCTATGACCCTGATTTCATTCAACATCAATGGTATTCGTGCCCGTCTACATCAGCTCCAGGCGGTGATCGACAAATACCAACCCGCATTAATCGGCTTGCAGGAAACCAAGGTTCACGACCCGGATTTTCCAGAGCAGGCGGTTCGAGATATGGGCTACCATCCCTATTATTTTGGCCAGAAAGGCCACTATGGCGTGGCCCTGATTACCCGCGAACCTCTGGAATCAGTGCAGTATGGTTTCCCCACCGACGACGAAGACGCGCAGCGGCGCATGATTATCGGCACACTGAAACATAATGATGGTAGCCTAATCACAGTACTCAACGGCTACTTCCCTCAAGGGGAAAACCGCGACCACCCGTTAAAGTTTCCTGCCAAGAAAAAATTCTACGAAGATCTGCAGCATTACCTGATCACCCACCATCAGCCCAGCGATCAAGTGGCGGTAATGGGGGACTTCAATATTTCATCTACAGATCTGGATATCGGCATTGGCGAGCCGAACCGCAAGCGCTGGCTGCGCGAAGGCAAAACCAGCTTCCTGCCTGAAGAAAGGGAATGGTGGGACCGCCTAGTAGGCTGGGGCCTGACTGACACCTTCCGACACCAGAATCCCACCACCGACGACGTGTTCTCCTGGTTTGACTATCGCTCCAAGGGCTTTGATCGTGAGCCACGCCGAGGCCTGCGCATTGATACCGTATTGGCTACTGAACCACTGATGGCCAAGCTGGACACCACCGGTGTGGATTATCAGATGCGCGCAATGGAAAAGCCCTCGGATCATTGTCCGGTCTGGGCACGTTTTAACGGCTGAGCAGGTTATTCCATGAAAGTCAGGCTGCACCCGGAAAAGTTAAAAGCGAACCTGGATACCATCGGTTTCATTATCGACCTGGCCATGATTGTGCTGGTGATCGCCAATTTGAGCCTAATCCTGTTTGACTGGCTGTTTCAGGTGCCACCTGTTCAGGATTTTCTTGCTTCGCTGGTACCGGCTTTCCACAACTTTTATCGCGACACCATTCATAGTGATTTTCTGTTCTACGACCTCTGCTTTGTGGCGGTCTACCTAACGGAATTCACCATTCGCTGGATTGTTGCTATTGCCCGACACACATACCATCGCTGGTTTTTCTATCCGTTTGCCCATTGGTATGACCTGCTCGGCTGTATTCCCGTGGGTAGCTTCCGCTGGCTGCGGATTCTGCGCGTTATCAGCCTATTAATACGTCTACAACGTATGGGCATCGTGGATCTATCTCAGACCTGGTTGGGGCAAACTATTCTCAAATACTACGGTATTGTTGTGGAGGAAATATCCGACCGTGTCGTCATCAACGTGCTGAGTGGCGCGCAGCGTGAAATCGGGGGTGGCAGCCCCCTGCTTCACCGTATTGAGTCCCAGGTCCTAGTACCCCGCAAAGAACAACTGGTTAGTTTTGTCGCCGCGCGCATTGCCAACGCAACCCAAAAAAGTCATGGCCAATACCGCGATCAATTAGCCGAATACTTCTCGCACCTGACAGACGAATCCCTAGTGCGCACCCAAGCCGGCCGACGTCTTGCCAGCATTCCCGTTGCGGGCCCCCGCGCCATCGCGCTACTTGGCGAGGCAGTACGCGAAACGGGTAGCGCCTTCGTGGATCAGCTGGTGGATGACCTGGCCTCCTCTGCCAACCGCGCCCAACTGGAGCAGTTATTACATGACTTGATTGACGCTGCGGGCGGCGAGGGCGAACAGCTGGATGCGTTGATTCGCGACACTTTGCTAGACGTTCTTGAGCAAGTTAAAAATCAGGTCGCTGTTCAGCAGTGGAAACTGGAAGAGCAAGACCCATCACTCAAAAGTTTATAACCCGTATAACATAGAGAAAGCGAGCAACACGAACCCCAACAGGAACAGCACCTACACCACCGGCAATGATGGCTCGAGCTTTCCCATTCCTAGGTTCTTCAGATAGGTTTCCCAAAAGCGGATTGCTCTTGACGTGGCACTAAATGCACATCGATTACCCAGTCGTGAGCGCATCCAGAGCCAAGCATTCTGCGGCCATAGAACGAACATAAAAAAAAACACCAACCAGTAGTTGGTGCTCAATTCGGCCTAAGCCGTACGGTGCAAGGAGACACCGTGCATCCCCCCTCAGGCGTCGTTCCGATGGCACTATTTACTGTTGAGGAGCCTGTCATGCGTTCTATGTGCCACCGAATTCAGGCTACGATAGTAAGCCCGGTCTGCAAAGCAAGCATCGGCGAATGGTACAGAACGGACTACCAAGGGTGCTGAAGGGCGGATTAACGGTTGGCGATCTCTTCGCCTGGGCTGCATAACCAAAGCAATTGCGCGCCGTCAGCGGCAGTAACATCCACATCAAAACAAGCCACGGTTCCCACATTGAAGCCCACCCGTTCCGACACACCCGTCCAGCTTGCCGTCAATTGCGACACCAGCGGCATATGGCTAACCAGCACCGAGTCAGCCGCTGGCGGGTTGGCTAGCAACCAGTCAAACAGCGCTTTGGGGGGGCTATCCGGTGTTAGATAGGGGCACTCCTGCCGGGGCAAACCAGGGTATACCTGCGCAATACAATCCGCTGTCTGCTGAGCGCGCAGATACGGACTCACAATCAATCCGCTAATCTGAACACCCCGTTCCTGAAGCGATTGCCAGTGAGAAAGCAGTGCTGCCTGTCCAGCTTCTGTCAATGGTCTCAGGGCATCGGTCTCCGCCTGGGCAACCGCCTGACCATGCCGACTAAGATAGAGCTTCATGACGTAAACGCGCCCAACTGAAACTCCACATCATGTTTGTATTCGCCGCTCATCAGATTCTGGATCATCAGTTCCAGCGGTTGACCGTGATAGACGATTTTGTACAGTGCTGTGGCAAGCGGCATATACACATCCAACTCTGCCGCTTTATCCGCCACGAGCTTGATGGTGTTGATGCCCTCGGCTGTCTGGCCTAGGCATTCTATGGCTTGTTCCAAGGTTTTACCTTCACCAAGCTGAAAACCTACTTGGTAATTGCGTGACAGCGAAGACGTACAGGTGGCAATTAGGTCACCCACCCCGGACAAGCCTAAGAACGTCATGGGATTAGCGCCCAGCTTCACGGCAAAACGGCTCATTTCAGCCAACGCTCGAGTGATCAAAAAACTGCGGCTGTTTTCACCAACACCAATCGCCGCGGCCATGCCGGAAGCCACCGCATAAATATTCTTCAGGGCCCCGCCCAGTTCAACGCCATAGATATCCGGATTGTCATATACACGGAAATAGTCGCAGCTCAAGGCGTTTTGCACAGTCTGCCGTAACGTCTCATCCGGGCTGGCAATTACTGTACCAGTGAACTTCTGTTCAACCACTTCCTTGGCCAGGTTGGGCCCGCTTAACACGCCGATACGAGTATGCGGCCAATACTGATGCAATAGCTCGCTCATCAACAAGAAGCCATCCGCATAAATGCCCTTGGTACAACTGATCACCACGGCCTCATCAGGCACCCACTGACGGGCCTGTTCCAGTACCTCGGCAAAAGCCTTGCTCGGAATCGCCACAAATACCATGGAAGCACCGCCAAGCGCTTCTTCCAGGCTATCCGTGGCAGTCACCTCTTTCGGTAATTCTGCACCGGGGAGGTAGCGAGTATTTTCGCGATCAATATTGATTGCAGCGGCGGTTTCCGGGTCACGTACCCACAAGTTTACGTTGTGCCCATTGGCCGCCAGAATGCTGGCCATGGCGGTACCAAAACTGCCCCCACCCAGAATGGCGGCATTATGCTTTTCTTGCGTCATAGGAACGCCTTGTTTACGGCTTTCCGGCATCATAGGCGCCCTTGGAAGTCGAGACAACGGGAGCGTGAAGAACGCCGCAACAGGTAACGCGAGAAATGATGGGAATGGGCTTGCACCCAAACCCGCCTAACGCAGCCAAAGCGGCCCGGAAAGTAATCAAGCTGACACCAGCCGCTCTACGTGACCTCGTAAAGTCCCGTAGAGCGGACGGTCGAAAGCAGTCAGTGCTACGACTTTTAGACTGACTGAGATAACAACGCTTGCATCCGGCGCGCGGTCGCCGCCGGGTCTTTCGGTAATTGCCCCTCCGCCAGCATTGCTTGATCTAACAGCAAGGCAGCGAAATCATTGAATTTTTCATCTTCTTCAATGCGGGTCAGCGCTTGCAGCAAGGTATGATCGAGATTCACCTCCAGTACCGGCTTATTTTCCGGCACCGGTTGCCCGGCAGCTTCCAACATACGTCGCATTTGAGGCCCCAGCTGATCTTCTGCTAGCACCAGGCACGCAGGGGAATCCACCAGCCGTGTAGTGGCCCGGACTGCTTCAACCTGCTCGGTTAAGCTAGCGGCAAGGCGCTGGATCAAGGGATCATCATTATTAGCCTGTTCACTCTCATCCCCAAGGTCCAGTTCTCCGCGAGCCGCATTGACCAGTTTCACCTCTTTGTAGCTCTCCAGATACCCCACCATCCACTCATCCACAGGATCGCTGAGCAGTAGTACCTCAATGCCTTTCTTGCGGAATACCTCCAGATGAGGGCTCTGGCGTGCAGCCGACGGAGTGTCGGCAAGCAGATAATAGATGCAATCCTGATCGGCAGGCTTGCTCTCCAGATACTGATCCAAAGATGTACTCACTGAATCTGGTGTTTTGCTGGTGGCAAAACGTAGCAAGGCGGCAATGCTTTGCTGATTATCCCGGTCTTCTGCGACACCTTCCTTGATTACAGAACCAAACTGCGCCCAGAATTTGGCGTACTGCTTGTCATCGTTGCTGAGTTTTTTCAGCATTTGCAGCACACGTTTTGTCAAAGCGGACCGAATTTTCTGAACCGGACCGTAGTCCTGCAACAACTCGCGGCTTACGTTCAGGGGCAGATCCGGTGCATCAATCACCCCCTTAATGAAGCGCAGATATTGGGGCAGAAACTGTTCTGCATCGTCCATAATGAAAACGCGCTGAACATATAGCTTTAGGCCACGATTAGCTTCACGTTGATACAAATCGAAGGGGGCTTGAGCCGGGACATACAGCAGACTGGTGTACTCCAGCTTGCCTTCCACCTTGTTATGGCTCCAGGTCAGAGCATCCTGAAAATCATGACTGATGTGTTTGTAGAAGCTCTGGTATTCCTCGTCAGTCACCTCACTTCGCGGCCGCTGCCACAGAGCCGTAGCGGAATTAAGGGTTTCGGTTTTAGTGTCTTTGTCACCCTCTTGCGGCGTTTCCAGAACAATAGGGAAAGCCACATGATCAGAGTACTGGCCGATCACCTGACGAATTTTGAAATCATCCAGAAAATCCTTGGCATCATCACGCAGGTGCAAAATCACCGCTGTGCCCTGCTCATCACGGGGAACGGTTTCTACAGTAAATTCGCCCTTGCCATCACTTTCCCAGCGCACGCCGTTATTAACGGCTTCGCCCGCCTTGCGAGTTTCTACCGTAACGGTTTCGGCGACGATAAACGCAGAGTAAAACCCCACCCCGAATTGGCCAATTAACTGGGCGTCTTTTTTCTGGTCACCGCTAAGATTTGCCAGGAATTTTTCCGTGCCAGACCGAGCGATGGTACCCAAATTATCTACCACTTCGTTCTCACTCATGCCGATACCATTATCGGCAATCGTCAGGGTACCCGCGTCTTTATCCACGCGCAGGGTAATCTGGGGCTCACCACCCTGCTCCAGCAAAGCCGGGTTATCCAGTGCCTCAAAGCGTAGCTTGTCGCATGCATCAGAGGCATTAGAAATCAATTCACGTAAAAAAAATTCACGATTGCTGTAAAGCGAATGAATCATCAAATGCAGAAGACGGGATACCTCTGCCTGGAAACCATGAGTTTGTTTTTCGGCTGACACAGCTGACTCCTGAACCTACGAGTAATGTTGATCCAACAAATGTGGGCAAATCGATAGTTTTCAAGGGGGGGCTAACCAGGTAACCGGTAACGGAGCGTCCCTTTTGGTATGGTGCGACAAACATAGAATTCACGTAAGGAAAGAAAAAATGCAGGCCTGCCGTTCCATGCCCGACCAAAGCCCCCTCTTCCCTCTGTAGTAAATACCTTTAACGCGCAGCCTCAATATGGCGAATACTGTCAAGATCGTAGAAAAACTCCATACTGCCCGCGCCTACCGGCACACTCAAGGTCAGCTGATCATCGACCAGAGACTGCAGAACTCCGGTACGTTTCGATCCGTCACTGGCTTCAATAACCACTTTTTTTCCTATTAGCGTTTTAAGTTCACTGTGCCCTTCTGATGCTGGTTCAGTTGTTTCCGGTGACACTGGACGCTGTTGCACACTTTTCACCGACGCAGACTCAACCTTGGGTTGTTGCTGCGCGCTAATCGGCAATTTACTTCCCGTGGATTCCAGCAAGACTTGCTTACCCGATGACAGCGTCATGGATTTCAATTCCGGCGCCCCAACGCTACGCTCCACATTACCGCTACCCACGCTCATCACTAGCCAGAGGCGGTCGCCACTAATCTTGCGCAGTACACCTTCCAGTTTTTGGCCACCGATAGTTTCCAGCAACACAAATTGGTTCACGTACGCCACCAGCTCGGGGAAGGTCAGAGTGACCGGCTCGGGTGCTGTTGAATGTGTCTCCCCTGGCGTCTCAATGTTAGGTTCTACTAATTTAATGCCTTGATCCTGGGGAGCAACAGTTACCCGAGTGTCCATTGACCCAGGCACCACAGCCCAGCCCACATCGGCTTTTTCAAGACGAATCTTGCGCTCTTGAACTTCTCCATTACTTAATTCCACCGTTGCTATTACAAGGCCCACCTTCTCGGCCCGGTGCAAGGTCGCATGCTTAGTCTGAACATGGAGCAAAGCCCCCTGTGGGAACTGGGTTTTCAGAAACTCCTCCGCTACATAAGCGAGGGTGTCTTCATGATCGAAGTACAGATCAACCTCACCGTTGCGATAACGTAGGTGATTAGTGTGGGCGGTAAAATTCCCGCTTAGATAACTTTTAAAACTGTCCGGCATAACCAGCACAATCGAACCGGAGAGCTGACCTGTATCCAGTGGCGCCAGCGCCAACTCCATGCGGTAGCCACCTTCGAAAATTCGGGTTTCAGGGTAATCCTTGCCTTGCGGTTTCCAAGACAAATGGGCCACCGGAGCGCCCTCATCAGATGGACCAACGATCAGTGTCTTGCGTTCGGTAATATCTTCTGGATTCCAGCCTAGAAGAACACGCACTTCCAAATCCGCAAGAAATCCTTCGCCCTGACTAAGCGTCAACACCCCATCAATGAGAGCGACGCGATCGTAGCGAAAAGGTTCGCCATGCAGGCGGCCTGTGAGGCGCTTGCCCTGGCCCTCAACAACCAGTAACGCCGCCTCTTCCGAGGAAACAAAAGCGGTACTGCTTGCCTTCTTCTCGCCACGCAAGACCTGGCCACTCTGACTCGACATCGGCTGGACTGCGATATCTCCCGCTAGGCCACCAGTCATCACTAACAAGCCAACACCCACTGCCGTGGTTAGCACCGCACCCACACGAGCCAGCGCCCACCATCGGTAATATTCCCAGTGACTTTGCACCTGCCCAAAGCTGACCATAGGCAGCAGAAAAAAAAGCGGGCTGTGGCCCCTGCTACCAGCTTCATGCATCAAACCTAGCGTAGCGATAATAAGTGCGCTTACCCCAACAATGATCAGCAGTTCTGCCATATTATTATTTTCTCCATGAGCCCACACGCTATCGATAGGCGGCGAACATCTTCTCACTCTACAAAGCCTTCTGCAGGCATTCCAGCACTTAAGTTATTGTTTTTCCTATCAGGTTCAGGGCTATGACATGCATCACATTTAGCCTTCCGAAACGACCCGCTGCAAGTACTTATTCGCCCACAAACAGACCTTCCGCTCATCCTTTCAGCGCCACTCATCATTGAAAAAGAAAAAAAACTTGTAAGCCCCAAAATCACGAGATATACAAGCGCTGAGGACATTGGGAAACCGAAGACCCGGACCCGATTGATTCGCATAACAGGTTGTTTGAGGAGGTCAGGAAGGAGGCCACCATGAGTAACCATCGTGGTAATGAGCAAGACCTTGATTCGGAAGATCTGCTGATGAACGAAGATTTCGATATCCTTGATGACAACATTGAAGAGGATGAGCAGGAGGAGCGCAGCGCTCGCAGCCGCTCTGTCAACATGGACATGCGCCACCGCATTGAAGAACGGCTGGAAGAGCGACGCCTGAAGAAGGAACTCAATGAGTACGAGTCCTTTGAGCTGGACGACGATCGCCTCCACTAAAGCCCATAAAAAAAAAGCCGGCTATAGGCCGGCTTTTTTTAAAACGCTTGCGACGAACTTACCAGCCAGTCGCTTCTTTCACAGCCTTGCCAATCTCTGCCGGGTTACGCACAGTCTTCACTCCTGCCGCCTCCAGCACTGCGAATTTTTCGTCAGCGGTACCTTTACCACCGGCAATAATCGCCCCAGCATGCCCCATACGCTTACCCGCCGGAGCGGTAACACCCGCAATGTAGCTCACCACAGGCTTGGTCACATGCTCTTTAATATAGGCCGCCGCTTCATCTTCTGCGGTACCGCCAATTTCACCCACCATAACAATGGCTTCGGTCTGCGGATCATTCTGGAACAACTCCAGCGCATCAATGAATGTCATCCCCGGAATCGGGTCACCGCCAATACCAATACAAGAAGATTGACCAAAGCCCAACTTGGTAGTTTGGTTGACTGCTTCATAGGTCAGGGTGCCGGAACGGGACACAATGCCGACCTTACCAGGCGTATGAATATGGCCCGGCATAATCCCGATTTTGCACTCACCAGGAGTAATGACCCCTGGGCAATTCGGCCCGATCAGACGAATGCCATCTTTGCGGGAGATATACTCTTTGACGAAAAGCATATCCAGAGCAGGAACCCCTTCGGTAATGCAGACGATCAGCTCGATGCCGGCGTCTGCGGCTTCCAGAATGGAGTCCTTGCAGAACGGTGCAGGCACGTAAATTACGCTGGCAGTGGCCCCGGTTTCGGCAACGGCTTCTGCCACAGTGTTAAACACCGGCAAACCCAAATGCGTTTGACCGCCTTTACCCGGCGTTACACCACCCACCATCTGGGTGCCGTATTCAATGGCCTGTTCAGAGTGAAGCGTGCCCTGGCTACCAGTGAAACCCTGGCAGATAACCTTGGTGTTTTTGTCGATCAATACGCTCATGCGGCACCTCCCACTGCTTTCACTACCTGCTCGGCAGCATCATCAAAACTTTGTGCGGCAATGATGTTCATGCCACTTTCTGCCAGCTTCTGGGAACCCAGCTCCGCATTGTTGCCCTCCAAGCGCACCACAACAGGAACCGTTACGCCCACTTCTTCCACGGCGCCGATAATACCTTCAGCGATCAAATCGCAACGAACGATACCACCAAAAATGTTCACCAGAACGCCCTTTACTTGATCATCGGAGAGAATGATCTTAAACGCTTCGGTAACACGCTCTTTGGTGGCGCCACCGCCCACGTCTAGGAAGTTGGCCGGCGCACCGCCCTTCAACTTCACCAAATCCATGGTGCCCATGGCTAGACCTGCACCGTTCACCATACAACCGATGTTGCCCTCTAGAGCGACGTAGTTCAGATCCCATTCTGCAGCGCGACGCTCGCGCTCATCTTCCTGGCTGGGATCGTCTAGGGCTTTGATGTCCGGATGGCGATATAACGCCGAGCCATCGACGTTGATTTTGGCATCCAAGCAGTGCAGGTCACCGGTGTCAGTGATCACCAGCGGGTTCACTTCGATCAGCGCCAGATCTTTGTCAACAAACAGCTTTGCCAGACCCACGAAGATCTTGGCGAACTGATTGACCTGTTTGCCTTCTAGACCCAACTTAAATGCGATCTCACGGGCCTGATAGGGCTGTGCACCTACCAGCGGATCAATCTCTGCCTTGAGGATTTTTTCCGGGGTTTCTTCTGCAACCGTTTCGATATCCACGCCACCTTCGGTGGAAGCCATGAACACAACACGACGGCTAGCACGGTCCAGCACTGCGCTCAGATACAGTTCTTTAGCAATATCCGTGCAGGTTTCTACCAGAATCTTTGATACCGGCTGACCATGTTCGTCGGTCTGAAAGGTCACTAACTGCTTGCCCAGCCACTTCTTTGCAAAGGCAGCGGCGTCTTCCGGTGTATCCACCAGCTTTACACCGCCAGCTTTACCTCGGCCCCCAGCGTGCACTTGCGCTTTTACGACCCACTTGTCACCGCCGATCTCTTTCGCCTTTGCTGCAACCTCTTCCGGGGTATCACAGGCAAAGCCGGTAGAGACTGGCAACCCATAATCAGCAAAAAGCTGTTTTGACTGATATTCATGGAGATTCATGCCAATACTTCCATCATCAATGAATTAGTGGCGCCCTGTTCAAGCGCCGTTATCGCGGCCATTCAAATATCGTTACTTTTTGCGACGACGCTGCGCCACATGGATTGCTTTAAAGTCTGTGGCCAAGGCTGCTTCATGAACGGTTTCTGACAGGCTTGGATGACCAAACACCATCAGCTGCAAGTCCTCTACGGTAGCCCCAAACTCCATGGCTATAACGCCTTGCTGAATCAGTTCGGACGCCTGCGGGCCTACCACGTGCATCCCCAGAATGCGGTCGGTTTTTTCATCCGCCACAAACTTCACCATGCCACCGGTTTCGCCGGCAGCCATGGCGCGCCCATTGGCGGCAAAAGGTACCGCTCCGGTCTTGTAAGCGTCGCCAGAATCCTTCGCTTCCTCTTCGGTCTTACCAACCCAGGCCAGTTCCGGGTGGGTATAAATCACACCGGGGACAGCGTCATAGTTCACTTGGGTACTTTCTCCCATGATCACTTCAGCCACCATCACGCCTTCTTCAATGGCCTTGTGAGCCAAGGCAGGGCCTCGCACCAGATCACCGATGGCGTAAACCCCGGGAACGTCGGTACGACACTGGTTATCGACATAAATATAGTTGCGCTCGTCCAAGGTCACCCCGGCGTCCTGACTGAGCAGGCCTTCGGTATAGGGGCGGCGACCCACAGCAACAATCAACCGGTCGAAGGTTTCTTCGTTCTCTCCGTCCTTGTCGCTATAACGGACCACTACCTGATCCTTTTTCACCTCAGAACCAGTGACACGGGCCCCCAGACGAATATCTAGACCCTGCTTGGCAAACTGCTTTTGGGCATCTTTGGCAATTTGTTTATCCACAGCCGGCAGGAAGGCATCTACAGCCTCCAGCACGACGACTTCACTGCCAAGTCGAGCCCAAACGCTTCCCAGCTCAAGACCAATCACGCCCGCGCCAATCACACCAAGGCGTTTCGGTACAGCATCAAATTCCAGCGCACCAGTGGAATCAACAATGATTTCTTGATCAACAGGAGCCACAGGAATATCTACCGGCACTGAGCCTGCCGCCAGAATTACATGCTCTGCCTGTAGTGTTTGGACATCGCCATCCAACGGTTGAAACTCAACCTGCTTTCCACTTTTCAGCTGGCCTGTGCCCTGTAACCAGGTCACCTTGTTGGCCTTGAACAATTGCGCGATACCGCCAGTGAGGTTTCTCACAATGGTATCTTTGCGCTTAAGCATGGTATCCAGGTCCAGCTCTGCACCCTTGATGTTAATACCGTGATCAGCCAGTGAGGACTCGGTTTCGTGGTACTTCCAAGAAGAATCCAGCAACGCCTTAGAGGGGATACAGCCTACATTCAAACAGGTCCCCCCCAAAGCCGGCTCATCTTGCTTATTAATGCGCTTTTCAATGCAGGCAGTATTCAGGCCCAGTTGCGCACACCGGATCGCAGCCACATAGCCACCCGGACCACCACCAATGATGATGACGTCATAGTTGTCAGCCATAATCTAATTCCTTCTATCGCGGTCAAGCTTCATACCGCAGCCACCACGCTTTAGGGGTGTGCTGCAGCATGAAGTACGCAGGCATACATTCAGATATCCAGCAACAGCCGCGCCGGGTCCTCGATAAAGTTCTTCACGGCAACCAGAAATTGCACCGCTTCCTTACCATCGATGAGGCGGTGATCGTAGGATAAGGCCAAATACATCATCGGCAGGATTTCCACTTTACCGTCCACTGCCATAGGCCTTTCCTGGATCTTGTGCATCCCCAGAATGGCCGTCTGCGGCGGGTTAAGAATCGGTGTGGAAATCAACGAACCAAACACCCCACCGTTGGAAATGGTAAACGTGCCACCAGTCATCTCTTCAATGGATAGCTTGCCCTTTTGGGCCTTCTGACCATATTCGATGATCTGTGACTCCACTTCCGCCAGACCTTTCTGGTCTGCGTCACGTAGCACCGGCACAACCAAGCCTCGCTCAGTAGAAACCGCCACGCCCACGTCGTAGTAGCCGTGATAAACGATATCTTCACCGTCAATAGACGCATTCACTGCTGGGAAACGTTTCAGCGCTTCCACGCAAGCCCGGGTAAAGAAGCCCATGAAGCCAAGGCGCACGTTATGGGCTTTCTCGAATTCCGGCTGGTAATGCTTACGCATATCCATGATCGGTTTCATGTTGACCTCGTTAAAGGTGGTCAACATTGCGGAGTCCTGTTGAGCCGATACCAAACGCTCAGCAATACGCTTACGCAAGCGAGTCATTGGAACTCTGCGCTCTTCACGCTCGCCTGGAGCGCCTGGCACATCAAGGGTGGCCGGTTGTTGCGGGGCGGGCTGATTGGCACGTTTTTGCGCCTTGTCGGTGATGACTTTTTCAACATCCCCTTTGGTGATGCGACCACCACGACCGGTGCCTTTAACTTGGTCTGCAGCAATACCATGCTCGCTCATCAGCTTACGAGCGGCAGGCCCCGCCTGATCACCGGAACTATCATCGTCATCGGCAGAATTGTCCGCACTCTCTGACTTTGCATCCTCTTTATGATCCGCTGATGCTTCTTTAGTATCCGTTTCTGCGGGCTTGTCATTACTACTGCCGGCACTGCCGCTGGCGCCTTCATCGAAGGTACCCAGCACTTGCTGGCTTTCCACGGTCTCACCCTCTGCCGCCATGATCTTACTGACCACGCCGTCAGCGGGTGCGACTACTTCCAGCACAACTTTGTCGGTTTCAATATCTACCAGCAGCTCGTCACGCTTCACCGCTTCGCCTTCCTGCTTGTGCCAGGTGGCCACGGTGCCGTCTGCTACTGATTCGGGAAACTGTGGAGCTTTGATATCAGTCGCCATGCCTAATCCTTACTGTTACTTAATCTCGAAGGCGTCCTGAACCAGACGCTGCTGTTGTTCCACGTGCAGTGACATTGAACCCGCCGCTGGGGCGGCCGCCATATCGCGGCCAGCATAATGCACAGGCCCCACGCCCGCTTTCTGCGCTACACGGTACATATGGTGCTGGGAGCAATACCAGGCGCCCTGATTCTTGGGCTCTTCCTGACACCAAACCAGATGTTCCAGGTTAGGGTACCCCTCAAGGATTTCCTGCAAGCGCTGTTCCGGGAACGGATACAGCTGCTCGATACGCACCAGTGCCGTGTCAATCAGATCATCACTATCACGTTTTTCCAGCAAGTCGTAATAAACCTTGCCGGAGCACATCACCACTCGTTTAATTTTTTTGCTATCCAGATCCGCCAGATCATCCAACACCGAATGGAAGGTGCCGTGGGCCAGATCTTCCAGGGAGGACGTCGCCTTCTTGTGACGCAGCAAACTCTTCGGACTCATCACCACTAACGGCTTGCGCAGAGGGCGTACTGCCTGACGACGCAATAGGTGGTAAATTTGGCCGGGAGTACTCGGCACGCACACTTGCATGTTGTGCTCAGCGCACAGTTGCAGAAAACGCTCCAGGCGTGCGGAGGAATGCTCCGGCCCTTGGCCCTCATAGCCGTGAGGAAGCAGCATGGTTAAGCCACACAAACGCCCCCACTTGGCTTCACCAGAAGAAATGAACTGGTCAATCACCACCTGGGCACCGTTGGCGAAATCACCAAACTGGGCTTCCCAAATCACCAATGACTTAGGCGTAGTGGTAGCGTAACCGTACTCATAACCCAGCACCGCTTCTTCAGATAGCAGCGAATCGTAAATGTCGAAACGCGGTTGCCCGTCGTAAAGATGCTGTAGTGGTACATACTGCTCACCGTTTTTCTGGTTATGCAGCACCGCATGGCGGTGGGAAAAAGTGCCACGGCCACTATCCTGACCCGTTAGGCGAATAGCAAAACCCTGATCAAGCAACGTCGCATAGGCCATGGTTTCGCCGTAGCCCCAGTTCAGCGGCAAGGCACCTGCTGTCATTTTGCGGCGATCTTCGAGGATTTTTTTCACCTGACGCTGAACCACAACGCCTTCAGGCGGTGTTTCCAGGCGTGTAGCCAAATCCTGCAGCTTCTTCAATGAATAGGTCGTGTCCCAGTCATCCTCAACCTGGTGGCCAATATATGGAGACCAATCCACAAATAAAGCCTTGTTCGGCTCTCTTACTAGGGATTTGACCACATGATTACCGGCATCAAGCATATCCCGGTAATCATCCACCGTTTTCTGAGCTTCCTGCTCACTGATCACTTTTTCGTTGATCAGCTTCTCTGCATACAGAGTTCGAGTGGTCGGATGGCTTTTGATTTTCTTGTACATCATCGGCTGAGTAGAGGACGGTTCATCCGCCTCGTTATGCCCCGACCGGCGATAGCAGAACAAATCAATCACCACATCCTTCTTAAACTGCATGCGGTAATCCACCGCCAGCTGAGTGACGAAGTAGACCGCTTCTGGATCATCTGCATTTACATGGAAAATGGGTGCCTGCACCATTTTTGCTACATCGGTGCAATACTCGGTAGAACGGGCATCATCACGACGACTGGTGGTGAAGCCCACCTGGTTGTTGATGATCACGTGCAAAGTACCGCCAGTATGAAAACCGCGGGTCTGAGACATCTGGAATGTCTCCATAACCACACCCTGGCCTGCAAATGCCGCATCGCCATGCAACAGAATCGGCACCACCTGTTCTCCACCCTCATCTTCACGACGATCCTGACGAGCCCGTACCGAGCCTTCTACAACAGGCGCCACAATTTCCAAATGAGAGGGATTGAAGGCCATGGCCAAGTGCACTTCACCGCCAGACGTCTGTACGTTGGACGAGAAGCCCTGATGGTATTTCACATCACCGGAGCCATTTTCGTTAAAGCTCTTGCCATCAAACTCTTCGAACAAATCTTTCGGGCTTTTGCCCAGGGTATTCACCAGCACGTTCAAACGGCCCCGGTGGGCCATGCCAATGACCAGCTCTTTGGCGCCGTAACTACCCACTCGCTGGATAATTTCATCCATCAGAGGAATTAGAGATTCACCACCTTCAAGACCGAAACGTTTGGTGCCTGGATATTTACTGCCCAAATATTTTTCCAGGCCCTCAGCGGCAGACAATCGCTCGAGGATATGTTTCTTAATATCAGCGCCATATTCTGGATGACAACGCACCCCTTCCATTCGTTGCTGCAGCCAGCGCTTTTCAGCGGTGTTGACCATGTGCATGTACTCAGCACCCACGCTGGAGCAGTAAGTACTGGTCAGGCAGTCGACAATATCGCGGAGGGTGGTTTCGGGTTTACCGATAAAAAGGTTACCCGTTTGAAATACCGTATCCAGATCAGCCGTGCTGAGGCCATGATGCGCCAACTCCAAATCTGGAACGGACTCGCGCTCCATAATGCCCAGCGGATCCAGCTTGGCCACTTGGTGGCCTCGATTTCGGTAGGCTGCAATCAAATGCAGCACGCGGACCTGACGACGCTCGTGCTCCGTACTGACAGCACCGGCACCAAACTTCTGCACACGCGACCGGTTCTTCGCCTGCAGCAAGAAGTATTCACGCACGGCGGCGTGGGGCACGTCTGATTCGACGGCGGCATCAACACTGGGGAGTTTTTCGAAATAAACGCGCCAGTCTTCCGGCACGGAATTAGGATCGGTCAGGTAGGATTCGTACAGTTCATCGACATAGGCAGCGTTGGCTCCCCCAATATGGGAGGACTGCCATTGGCGCTGCATGGAACTGTCTTGCATGTTAGCTCGTTCCTTCGGCGGGAGGTTGTCACACTCTGTGGCATGAGTAACTGCGACCACAGGGGGGCGACCCTGTTCCCGTACGCTCGTATTTCGGAACAACGCCTTTTAAGCCCTGTTCCACCCATAAGATGCAGCACTCTATCTCACCCATACCGAGTCGGGTCTGGGTAGAAGCCTGCTACCTCTCGTCGAGGGATTACCCCGAACTGCTAGCTAGTGTATCCCTTTTAATTCGGTTTTGTTAGGCACCGAATTCATAAATTAACTTATGACTCTTTCCGAATGTTTCTGCAATTGGCGAAAAGTCGAATAGACAAAAAAAACGACATTTCAAATGCTCCAGATACAAAAAAGGCGACCAGTAAGGTCGCCTTCTTCGTTCGGATCAGATGCCCCGCTCCAACAACATTGAGCGGATATGGCCAATGGCCCGGGTCGGGTTCAATCCTTTCGGACAAACGCTGACGCAGTTCATGATGCCGTGGCAGCGGAACAGACTAAAGGGGTCGTCCAGTTTAGACAGACGCTCTTCGGTCACCGTGTCGCGACTATCCGCCAAGAAGCGATAGCTTTGCAACAAGGCAGCCGGCCCCAGGAACTTATCCGGGTTCCACCAGAAGCTCGGACAGCTGGTTGAACAGCACGCACAGAGAATACACTCGTACAGACCATCCAGCTTTTCACGCTCTTCCGGGCTCTGCAGGCGCTCAATGGCCGGAGCCGGCGAGCTATTCTGCAGGTACGGCTGCACTTTTTCGTACTGGCTATAGAACATGCCCATGTCTACGACCAAGTCGCGAATCACCGGCAGGCCCGGCAACGGGCGCAAGATCAATGGCTTCTTACCTTCCAGAACACCTGGCGCCACCTGAGACAGCGGAGTGATACACGCCAAACCGTTCTTGCCGTTCATGTTCATGCCGTCGGAACCGCATACCCCTTCACGACAGGAGCGACGGTAAGACATGGACTCATCCTGCTCTTTTACCAAAGCAAGGATATCCAGAACCATGAGGTCTTTACCTTGGGTATCGACCTCGTATTCCTTCATACTCGGTTCGCGATCCGTTTCCGGATTGTAGCGATAGATACTGACTTTCATCGTTAGCTCCCCTTAGTAGGTCCGCGCCTTGGGCTGGAAAGTATCAACGGTCTTCGGTTTGAAGTTCACGTCGCGCTTGCCCAGCTTTTTGGCTGTGGGGTCGAAGATGGAGTGGCAAAGCCAGTTCTCATCATCGCGATCCGGGTAATCGTAGCGAGAATGCGCACCACGACTTTCGGTGCGGCCTTCCGCGGCGATGGCAGTCGCTTCCGCCACTTCCAGCAAGTTATCCAGCTCCAGCGCTTCAATGCGCGCGGTGTTGAATGGCTTGCTCTTGTCATCCAAGTGCGCGTTGGCAATCCGCTCACGCAGATCGGCCAGCTTAGCTACACCTTCGGCCATCAGGTCGCCCTTGCGGAACACACCAAAGTGATTCTGCATCACACTCTGCAGCTCTTTGCGCAGTGCGGAGACAGACTCGCCACCTTTGGAGTCATCCCAACGACGAACCCGGGAAAGGGCCTCATCAATGTCTGCATCACGCGGCTCGTATTGCGTCATGCCCTGACGCAGAGCATCTTCAATGTACAGACCCGCCGCACGACCAAAGACCACCAGATCCAGCAACGAGTTACCACCTAAGCGGTTGGCGCCATGTACGGATACACAGGCCACTTCACCCACTGCGAACAAACCGTTCACGAACTGTTCTTCGCCTTCATGGCCACCGGTCAGCTTGAGCGCCTGGCCGTGAACATTGGTGGGAATGCCGCCCATCATGTAATGACAGGTAGGTACAACCGGGATCGGCTCTTTCACCGGATCAGTTTGCGCGAAGGTAATAGCAAGCTCACAGATACCCGGCAGGCGGCTATGCAGCACTTCTTCGCCAAGATGATCAAGCTTCAGGTAAACGTGATCACCATCCGGGCCATCGCCACGGCCGTCCAAGATTTCCATCATCATGGAACGCGCAACAACGTCACGGGACGCCAGATCTTTGGCGTTTGGAGCATAACGCTCCATGAAACGTTCGCCATCCTTGTTGATCAGGTAACCCCCCTCGCCCCGGCAACCTTCGGTTACCAGCACACCAGCACCAGCGATGCCGGTGGGGTGGAACTGCCACATTTCGATGTCCTGCACCGGCAAGCCCGCACGTAGGGCCATGCCCACACCGTCACCAGTGTTAATCAAGGCATTGGTGGTAGAGGCATAGATACGGCCAGAACCACCGGTGGCAAATACCGTTGCCTTGGCTTTGAAGAACACGGTCTCGCCGGACTCGATGTCGATGGCAATCACGCCACAAACATTGCCGTCAGCGTCTTTTACCAGCTCAGCCGCATACCACTCATTGTAGAACTGGGTGCCGTTCTTCAGGTTCTGCTGGTAGAGCGTGTGCAGCAGCGCATGGCCGGTACGGTCAGCGGCCGCACAGGTACGGGCTGCCTGGCCACCTTCACCAAAGTTCTTCGACTGGCCGCCGAAAGGACGCTGATAAATACGGCCTTCTTCAGTACGGGAAAATGGCAGGCCCATGTGGTCCAGCTCATACACCGCTTCCGGACCCACATTACACATGTACTCGATCGCGTCTTGGTCACCGATATAGTCGGAACCTTTCACGGTGTCGTACATGTGCCAGCGCCAATCGTCATTAGGATCGGAGGAGGCAATTGCACAGGTAATACCACCCTGGGCGGATACCGTGTGAGAACGCGTTGGAAAAACCTTAGAAATCAGCGCAGTCTTAAAACCGGACTGAGCCATTTGCAGTGAGGCGCGCATACCTGCACCACCACCACCTACGACGATAGCGTCAAACGTAATAGTGCGAATAGACATGGCTTACGCCCCTCCCCAGATCAAAACAAGACCCCACAGCAGGTAAACAACCAGCGCCAATGCAATTGCCACCTGGGCAATCAAGCGAACACCGGTAGCCGCTTTACCAAAGGTCAGGCTAGTCAGGTAGTCAGTGGTTACGCCCCACACACCAACCCAGGTATGTGCAACGACAGAAATTACCAGCAAGGTATTGGCTATCTGCATGCAGATAGATCCCATGAAGGCTTTCCAGCTGCTGTAGTCAAGGTCACCCACTGTGATCAGGTAGCCCAGCATGCCGATCATATAGACACCGATGATGACAGCGGAAACTCGCTGAATCAGCCAGTCATACAGGCCATTACGCCCCAGGCTCGTTACACTGGTTACCATATCCAGCCTCCTACCAGCAAAATCAATACCACAGAAATGAGGAAAGTCAGCTTGGCGCCACGACGGCCGCCTTCTAAGCTTTCACCAACTCCGGCATCCATAATCAGGTGACGAATACCCGCCACTAGGTGATACAGCAATACAGACAGAATGGCCCATACCACCAGTTTCACCAGCAGTGAGGTCATCATCAGTTCTTTCAGGTCCGCAAAGCTCTCGGGAGACGTCAGGGAGCGATCCAACATCCACAGCAGAATGGGTAGTGCCAAGAAAATGGCAACACCCGTTACGCGGTGAGTGATAGATGCTATAGCCGTGACCGGGAACTTGATCGTGCTCAGATCGAGGTTTACGGGTCGCTTATCGTTCACGGTAGCCTACTTATAGCCGGGCCTCAGTTAAGAGGCGGTTGTCGGGAACTTAGCAGAGTCATTGAGATCAGAACGTGAAGCCTGATCTTAATAATCTGCCCGGGCCGGGGTGGGCCCGTGTGAAACCCCCAGCAGGAGGTTTCTGCCGGGCGGCAGTATATCGCCGCGACTTGCGCAAAACAAACGCTGCGGGTGACAATTATTGTGCAAGCACCGGCTAACGCCTTGATTTACAATGATGCACCCGATGTGAACGTCATTAAATTCTGTTGCACCATGCTAAAGCAAAAACGCCACTGCGGCGTAACAAGCTGTTTACCTTACAAAAGTCTGAGCCACTGGTTCGCCCTTGCGCGTTGACAAAGGTGTGTCAAAACCTTACCTTCCCCCGCGTTTTGGAGGACCTTCCTTACCTTGAGGAACGTTCCCTCGTCCGCCAATGGAGAGATTCCCATGACCGAGAAGAAAGCCACTCTCAAGGTAGAGGGTCAGGACCTGGACCTGCCGATCTACACCCCGACTCTGGGCCGCGACGTTATCGACGTGTCCAAACTGGTAGCTAACGGCGTCTTTACTTTCGACCCGGGTTTCACCTCTACCGCTTCCTGTGAATCCAAAATCACCTTTATCGATGGTGAAGTGGGTAAACTTCTGCACCGCGGCTACTCTATCGAGGAGCTAGCAGGTCAGTCTGAATATCTGGAAGTGTGCTACACCCTGCTGTACGGCGAACTGCCCACCGCAGAACAGAAAGAAAAGTTTGTCAGCACGGTGAAAAACCACACCATGGTGCACGAGCAGATTCGTAATTTCTTCAACGGTTTCCGCCGTGATGCGCACCCCATGGCCATCATGTGTGGCGTAGTGGGCGCCCTGTCCGCCTTCTACCACGACTCTCTGGACATCAACAATCCTGAGCACCGTGAAATCACTGCGTACCGTCTGATCGCCAAGATGCCTACCATCGCGGCCATGTGCTATAAGTACGCTTTGGGCCAGCCTTTCATGTACCCACGCAACGACTTGGGTTATGCGGAAAACTTTCTGCATATGATGTTCGGCAACCCCTGTGAAGAATCCAAGATCAGCCCGACCCTGGCCAAGGCCATGGACCGTATTTTTATCCTGCACGCTGATCACGAGCAGAACGCCTCCACCTCCACCGTACGCTTGGCTGGTTCCTCTGGCGCCAACCCGTTCGCCTGTATTGCTGCGGGCATTTCTGCCCTGTGGGGCCCGGCACACGGCGGCGCTAACGAAGCCGTACTGAACATGCTTGATGAAATCGGCTCACTGGATAACATCGACGCCTACATCGCCAAAGCAAAAGACAAGAACGACCCGTTCAAGCTGATGGGCTTCGGCCATCGCGTTTACAAAAATTATGACCCCCGTGCCACCGTGATGCGCGAATCTTGCCACGAAGTATTGGCCGAACTGGGCGTAAATGATCCGCAGCTGGCGCTGGCCATGAAGCTGGAAGAGATCGCCCTAAATGACCCCTACTTTAAAGAGAAAAAGTTGTTCCCCAACGTGGACTTCTACTCCGGCATCATCTTGAAAGCGATTGGAATTCCCACTTCCATGTTCACCGTAATCTTTGCCCTGTCTCGCACCGTTGGCTGGATTGCACACTGGAACGAAATGATCTCCAACCCGTACAAGATTGGTCGTCCGCGTCAGCTGTACACCGGCGAAGCCGAACGTTCATTCGTTCCGGTCAACGAGCGCAAATAAGCGCTTCGTTATCGCCCGACAAAAAAACCGCCTTCCGGCGGTTTTTTTGTGCCTGCAGATACATCAACCTGAAAAATATTCTTCCAAAGTTCACTAAAAAAACGCGCCTACAAACATAGAAATTACATGATTTGCGCTGCCGCTAATCGACCTTGCACCCCATCATTAACATCCATTCGCCACTGAACATGAAACCCAATACTCACGGTGCATGAAGCGTCCTTTAGCGAAACAGATTTTTCCCACTATCCTAGCCACGTTTATTGCCAATGATTAACATCTTGCATTTGCGTGGCCGCGCCGTGCATGCAAGCATCAGGGCCTCGCTCGCTAACCAATGCAGACCTAATAATGAAAAAAATCATCGCCCTTGCCGTTATTGTTACCCTGGCCGCCTACCTTTTATTCTGGCCCGTCAGCATAGAGCCTGTTGCTTGGCAGGCGCCGAAAGCCCCAGCTCTGGATGGTCCCTTCGCCACTAACACCGCCCTTCGCAACAGCAAAATCATCGGCGAAGATCAGGGCACTGGTCCGGAGGACGTGGCTATCAATGATGATGGTTACCTATACGTGGGGTATGACGATGGCCGCATCGTTCGTTTCGACCCAAACGGCCAAAACCCTGACTTGATTGCCAATACTGAAGGGCGCCCTCTTGGATTGGATTTTTCCCCCTCCGGAGACCTAATCGTTGCCGATGGTTACAAAGGGCTCTTGAGTGTCAGTGCTAGTGGCGCCATCACCATATTGAGTACCAGCGCCAATGGTCTGGACTACCGCTTCACCGATGATGTGGACGTGGATAGCAACGGTATCGCCTATTTCTCCGATGCCTCCAGCAAATTTGGCCCCGCCATGCACGCCCGCGACGACATCATGGAGCACGGCGGCCACGGGCGGCTGTTGCGTTATGACCCGAATACAGAACAGGCCGAAGTGTTACTTGACGGCCTGCAGTTCGCCAACGGCATCGCCCTTTCCCAGAATGAAGACTTCGTACTGGTTACCGAAACAGGCAACTACCGCATCGTTCGCTACTGGCTCAAAGGGGAGAAAGCCGGCAGCCACGATATCTTTATGGACAACCTGCCCGGCATCCCTGATGGCATTTCGGCGAACGGCGAAGGCACTTTCTGGCTTGCCCTATTCAGCCCCCGCAATGCCATTCTCGACAGCCTCTCCGACAAGCCTCTGCTTCGCAAAGTCGCCTTGCGCATGCCCAGCTTTCTGCAACCCCAAACAGTAGCCCACGGCTTTGTACTCGGCCTTGATGAGCAAGGGCAAGTCACTCACAACCTGCAAGATAACAGCGACGGCGCTTTCGCTCCCATCACCAGCGCGGAGCAACACGGTAACACCCTGTACCTGGGCAGCCTCACCGAACCTCGCTTCGCCGCTTTCACCCTGCCCGGCACAGCAACAGCAACAGCAACAGCAACAGCAACAGTCCACGATGGAGCCAACAAACAATGAGCACACTAAACGCGGCTTTTATCGGCCTTGGCACCATGGGCTACCCCATGGCTGGCCACCTGGCCGAAGCAGGCATTGCCATGACCGTTTACAACCGCACGGCCCAACGAGCGCAACAGTGGACGCGCGATTACCCAGGCAGTCACGCGCCCTCCCCCGCAGACGCCGCACGGCATGCGGATCTGGTCTTTATTTGCGTCGGAGACGATAACGATCTACGCCAGGTCACCCTTGGTGATGACGGGGTTATGCAAACTCTCGCCAAGGGCGCTGTTCTTGTGGATCACACCACCGCCAGTGCAGAAGTGGCCCGCGAACTTGATGCCGCCAGTCGCAAACAAGGCAGTCATTTTCTCGATGCCCCGGTGTCTGGGGGCCAACAGGGTGCACAGAACGGCCAATTATCGATCATGTGTGGCGGAGACGAAGCCACCTATCAGCGGGTACTGCCAACGCTGCAACATTACGGCAAAGCCATCAATCTGATGGGCCCGGCAGGCAGTGGCCAGCTAACCAAGATGGTCAACCAAATTTGCGTGGCCGGGCTGGTAGAAGGGCTCGCTGAAGGACTCGCTTTCGCTCTTAATGCGGGCCTTGATGCCAACAAAGTCTTCGAAACCATCAGCCAGGGTGCAGCCGGCTCCTGGCAAATGGTGAACCGCCACCAGACCATGATCGACGACCAGTATGAGCACGGTTTTGCGGTGGATTGGATGCGAAAAGACTTGGATATCTGTCTGCGCGAAGCGGTTCGAAACGGCACACCCTTGCCCATCACTGAACAAATAAACGACTTTTACCGTGAGATTCAGTCCATGGGCGGCGGCCGCTGGGACACCTCTTCGCTACTCCGTCGACTGCAAAAAATCCCCACTTAATAGCAAATATTGCCCTCTTACGGTTTTCGAACCGCTAACGTCTTCACCATGGGAGTCTAATTTTCCACACATTAAGAGCCTGAGAACGAGGAAACGATATTTTTACATCGCGAAGAAGCCATCCATTAAGGGGCGGATTTTGTTGCCCCTTTTGGGGGCACAAGACCATCTGCGGTGCCGTGAGAAAGCTGCTGCGCCACTTTTTTGGGCAGCGCATCAAGCAATGGATCGTATTCTTCCATCACCTTTCCCATGCTATCAAAGTGGCCCACCAGATCCGTTCCCAGGGTAAAGCGGTTCGGAAATTCACGAATGAGCGTTAGCCATTCCTCATTGGGCTCACCGTCATCGATCAAATAGTGGTCTTTAACGCTCCAAGATAAATCAATAAACAGATTGTCATAACGGCTTAGCAGTGCTCGAAGAATAGGCGGCAAGGTACCCAGCGGCCCCTGCCGCTCTTCAATCCCACCACTGGTTCCGGCGTGGGCCAGTAAGAAACGTGTCCCAGGGTGCGCGTCTAACGCTTCTTCCAACTCGCCGAGGTAGATCGGTGTCTCTTCGCGCAATGACGTCAGGTTGCTGTGTAGCAATACGGGCAAGTCGTAACGACCCGCCATCGCATACACCCTCATTAGCGCGGGATGATTCGCTCGAGGCGTCTCGCCTTCGGTCCAGGCGGTAAGCTGATCGTGACGGGTCAGAATTTCCCCCACCCCCTGCCAGAACCCAGGATAACGTTCGATCAAGCGCTCTATCTGCTCGGCGGCGTGCATGTCCGTGGGGTTGAAACCACTGATAAACGGCTGCAGCCGAGCCTGCTGATCTTTCGGTAATGAAAGCACCGCCTGGGCCACAATGTCGTCGGTAGCACTGTAGTAATATAGCGGAGCCTCATCGCCCAGGTAGTATCGCGGGCGACGCGGTGCCTCTGCCTGCCACTTCTTCATCACTGGCAAGCCGAACACCCAGGCGCGCTCCACGCCCGCATCATCCATGGCCGCCATCATCGCCTGCGGTCCCTCACTCTCCTGCATGAAATCCACATAATGCAGGTGCGCATCCGTCCACTGCCGCTGGCCGGCAGTGGCAGCACTGGCACACCCTCCCGCCACAAGAGCCAACAGCACACTCGCACCTAACACCTTGACTCTATTTACCATCCGGCACTCCCAATCCATTTCTCAACCAACCGCACTTTACCGTTGGGTGTCGCAAATGCCACGACTCCCGACAGTGACTCCTGTGGCCGCCGTACGTTCAGAAACATGACACTTTCTTACCTTTGCGCTGAAGCTGACGCCTAGCTGCGACCTTGTATCATTAGGCCTTCACTATGTCTATATATAGACAATTATTAACACATGGTTCACTATTAACCCTAATAGGAGACAATCATGGAACCCGCAACAGCCTATATCCCACAAGCTCTGGACGACGGCGCACGCCACGCAGCTCTACGTGCTGTGCTTAAACTACTGGAACACTGGCAGTGCAGTGAAAAGGAAAAAATGGCGCTATTGGGTGTGGGGCGCTCCACCCTACACAAGTACCAGAACCAACCAGAAAGCGCCCGGGTCGGGCAGGATCTATTGGAACGCCTCAGCTATCTGCTGAACATCCACCAAGCGCTACGGACCTTGTTTGGCAATAAAGAGAATGTGTATGGCTTTATCCGCATGGCAAACCATAACCCCTTTTTCAATGGCCTCACCCCTATGGACATCATGAGCAACGGCCGGGTTGCCAGCCTTTATGAAGTGCACCGCCAGCTCGATACCCTTCGAGGCGGTCAATGGGGTTAAAAACACAGGGGGCGGATACACTGCCGCACACATCCTTATCCGAGCAAACGGCTTACCGCTTGGTCAACGGAAAATATCCCCCTATCGCGATCTTCGATGACGTGGCCGACCAAGCGGATTTTGATGCACTGTACGCCGTGCAGGCGCTGACCAACCCGCGCCTACAAAATGATATCGGCGATCTGAATCGGGTCCCCCCGGAGCAGCGCCCATGGGGCATTCCCGGCTGCAACTACGCCTTGGGGCCCTTTGTGCATGTCAATCCAGCAGGGTCGCGCTTCTCTGATGGCCATTTCGGGGTATTCTATTGCGCCGACCGCATGGCGACCGCCATTGCAGAGACCCGCTATCACCAACAGCGTTATTTTCAGCAAGTCGATGGGCTCAAGTATGACCGCATTGTGATGCGCGGCCTGAAGGTACACTTCACCGCCACCCTCGTAGACATCACCCCGGCTGATCACCACCCTCAGTGGCACGCAGCCGATGACTACACCGCCGCGCATCAGCTTGGTCGGCAATTACGCGAACAACAGCGCAACGGCATCCATTACGAATCTGTCCGCGCCGTCGGGCGTTATTGTTATGCCCTGCTAACCCCTCAAGTCATCGCCAGTATTACTCCCTGTGCTCACTACGAATATATTTGGGACGGCGAAACAATCGCCCACACGCTTACCATTCGCGGCTTTAACTGAAACACCGCCGTCGCGCACCTTCTGCGGCAATATGCCGCATCCCTCTTCCCTGACACATGCCTATGCTGCGAGCCTAATTTAATTCGGTTCGGGAAAATCATGTTTACAGATCCCCTCTCACGTCCAGCATCACACTCCGCTCTGCGTTTTTTACGCCCCCTGTGGCTAGGACTCGCCTGTAGCGCAACCTCCCTTGCTATAGCCGACGAAAGCAACCAACTGGACACTGTTTCCGTGAATGCCTCCGTCCCTGACCAAAACACTGACCCACTTCCAGAAGCCGCCACCGCCAGCCGACTGGGGCTGAGCATGCGTGAAACCCCCGCCACAGTGGATATCATTGGCCGTGATGAAATTGAACAGGAAGGGCTGCGAAACCTGATTGAGCTATACCGCAATGCTCCCGGCGTCAGTGCGGGCAACATCCCTGGCTCACCAGCCTCTGTCAGCATGCGCGGCTTCACCGATGTGGGTTATTTGTTTAACGGTACCCGCGCCGTGGATCCAGGCCTGATGTCACGCAACATGAATACCTGGAACCTGGAGCGAGTAGAAATTCTCAAAGGCCCGGCCTCCGTATTGAACGGTACCGGAGCCTTAGCAGGCAGTATCAATCTGATCACCAAGCGCCCAGATGTTAGCGCCGACGCCTACGATGGCATGCTCAGCTATGGCAGCAACGATACGGTTAATCTAGGTCTAGGCATCAATAAAGTACTCACTGACACCGCTGCCCTGCGTGCGGACTTCAGCCACGATGAAAGCGACGGTTTCGTGGATGACACCAATAGTCGCACAGATGCTTTTACCACCAGCCTGTTGTTGACCCCCACAGACAAACTTACCCTGTCGTTTGATCTTGATTTATACAGTGACAAATACAGCACCCCCTACCAAGGCGCTCCATTACTCCCCGCCTCCGTCGCCCATGACCCAAGTGATGTGGTTTCTGGTGGCCTAGTGCTGGACGAATCCATCCGCGACAACAATTACAATGTAGAAAACGGCATCATGGAATCGGACAGCCAGTGGTTCCGAGCTCGCGTGGATTATCAGCTCAATGAGAACTGGAAGTTAGCCAATGAATTGGGCTTCTACAACGCTGACCGCAATTGGGCCAACTCCGAAGATTTCACCTATAACACCGGCACCGGCCAACTGGATCGCCTGACCACCATTATCACTCATCGCCAGAAGTCTGCTTCCGAGCGTTTTTTCGCCGTCTATGATGGCAAACTTGGCGAGCGGCGCCACCGCTTCACTGCCGGTGTCGATTTCCGCTATACCGATTTCTTTTCCGAACGGCGCTTCGGCACTACTACCTCCGTGGATCCGTTTAATCCAAACCGTGGTGAACTGCCAAGCGATAATGCCAGCAATTATCCCTACCGCGTAAATTACGACAGCATAGTTACCACCCAAGGTGTTTTTTTAGAAGACGCACTTAATCTGACCCCCAACTGGTTGCTGGTAGGTGGAGCTCGGTATGACTATTCAGACTTGGATCGCCGCATTGATGACCTGATCACCAATACCCGCACCGATTTTGGCCAGACCTACGAGTCATTTTCCTGGCGTCTGGGCACCATTTACGACCTGAACAACAACACTCAACTGTTCGCTCAATATAACCGCGCTGCCACTCCCATCACCTCATTGGTATTGAGCAGTCAATCCCGTGCGGGTTTTGATCTGTCTGAAGGACGCTCCATGGAAGCCGGGGTGAGGACAAATTTCTGGGATCGCCGTGCCACCCTCACCGCCGCCGTTTACCGTATTGATCAAGATGACATACTCACACGCGACCCAAGCAACCCAGCCCTAACCGTTCAGGGCGGCAGCCAACGCTCACAGGGGGGTGAGCTGGACCTCACCTTGCAATTATTGCCCCAGTGGTGGTTACGCCTGAGCGCCGCCCATGTAGACGCAAAATACACCGACCTCACCGACGGTAGCGGCAACGATCTCACCGGCAATCGCCCTACCAATGTGCCCGATGACACCTATGCCGCCACCAGCGCCTACACATTTAGCCCTGTATCACTCACCGTTGGCGGAGCCATCCGCCACACGGGGGATTTCTATACCAGCAGCAGTAACGACTACAAAGTCGCTAGCCGCACCCTGCTCGACGCTTGGGTCAGCCACCCATTAGGCAAAGGCACTCTGACCCTGCGAGGCCGAAACCTGACCGATGAATTTTACGCAGACTGGTCCGGCTACAGTGCCACCCAGGTTTATGTCGGTGCTCCTCGCACGGTTGAATTGGGCTGGACTGGACACTTTTGATGTCGCCCTCCCATTCGCAAACCTCACAAACGCCACGGAACAATCGCCTGTATGCAGCCGTTTGGCGCTGGCATTTTTACGCGGGGCTGATCACCGCCCCGTTTTTGTTAATTCTCGCCATTACCGGGGCTATTTACCTGTTTAATGACGAAATTAACGACCTATTACACCCGGACCTTCGCTTTGCTCCCACCGGCAACCAGGTTCAAGCACCTGGTGCACTGCTGGAGGCCGTTCAACACGCCTATCCAGCGGCAACGCTCAACCGCATCGACATGCCCACCGAACCCGGGCGTACCGCCCAGATATACATCAGCCCGGCCCAAGGCCCAGATCGCCGTGTTTTCGTCGACCCAGGCAATGCCGCTGTGCTAGGTAGCTACGTCTACACCAGTACTCTTGTCGGCTTCTCCGATGTAGCTCACGGCTCATTGCTGCTAGGTAATACCGGTGATGCCATTGTTGAACTCGTCGCTTGCTGGGCATTCGTACTGGTCATTACCGGCTTGTACCTGTGGTGGCCTCGAAAACGGACAGACCAACGGCATCGATTCAGCCCAAACCTCCAACAACGTGGACGTAAACTGTGGCGGGAACTGCACCGCCTCACCGGCCTGTATTCTGCGGTCCTGATCCTGTTTCTGATCATCACCGGCTTACCCTGGGCCAACCTCTGGGGCGGTCAATTTCTCACCCCCGTGAGTAATGCACTGGGAATGGGCTATCCCACTTTTCTTCGCCACCATGGCAGCGACGACAGTAAAACTCTTGTCGACACCCACGGAGAGGCCCCCTGGACACTCAACGCAGCCCCAGTCCCTCACGGCCACCATGGCGCTTCCAATATCAGCGTAAACCAGGTCCATCAAATCCTGGTTGAGCAAGGCGTTGCTCTGGGCTACAGACTCTCCTTGCCCCAAGAACCCGGAGACATCTACAGCGCTTACACTTATCCCGCGCAGCCAGAGGGCCAGCAAACCTTTCATATTGATGCCCATAACGGCACACTTATTGGCAAAGCCGGTTTCGATGACTACGGCGCCATCGCCAAAATTGTGGAATGGGGAGTGGCATTGCACATGGGTAATTATTTTGGCCGGGCCAACCAATTGCTCATGTTGTTCCCCTGCCTGGCCATCATTATCTTGGTTGTTAGCGGGCTAAAGCTGTGGTGGAAACGACGGCCGCAAGGGAGCCTGGGAGCCCCCAAGAAACTGGCAGCAGGAAAGAAACGAAACCTGGCAATGATTACCGCCATCCTGATGCTGTTATTTCCTTTAGCCGGGATCAGTTTCATCATCGTTCTAACCGTGGATATGAGCTGGCAGGCAATACGCTCCCAATGAAGATAACGACGCTTTACGGCAGGTAATAAGCTGAATAGAGCATTCACTGCGACTTCGGATCCGAAATGACCGCAGCAGCCCTTAACTCGCCACTAACCTGGGGAGACAGGCAATAAAAAAGCCCCACTCTTTCGAGTGAGGCTTTTCTATTTGGCGTCCCCTAGGGGAGTCGAACCCCTGTTACCGCCGTGAAAGGGCGGTGTCCTGGGCCACTAGACGAAGGGGACGTGTTTGGTGGAGCTAAGCGGGATCGAACCGCTGACCTCAACACTGCCAGTGTTGCGCTCTCCCAGCTGAGCTATAGCCCCAGTACACAAACGAGACAAAGTGCATCCCGGTTGGTGCGGCGTATTCTACCGGCCACCCCTACCCTGTCAAGCGCCAGCCGGCGGTTTTTTTCAGAATGAAGTCAATTTGGCTACATCGTGAACAAGTTGCTGAAAAACTGGGCGAAACCAGTTACAGGTTCTACCTTTACACGCGGCGATCACAATGAAAAACCATAGCGTTGTCGCCGCGATTCACGCCAAAACACAAGCAAGGCTTGCCAAGTTACGGATCGCCCAGCCTGTGTTTTTCAAATCAACCCACCGGCAAATCGCGGTATGCCTTCTCCAGTTTCTTCATCTGCTTCTTGGACACGCCCCCCAGCACCTCAATGGCATGGCGAATTCGTGCACGGCTGATATCCGAGCCGATGATTTCCATAGAGTCCACCACCGAAAAGCTGGCACTGGTGCCGGCAATGGCAATAAACACCGGGAACAAGAAATCCTTTATCTTCACTTCCAGCGCATCGGCAATCGCCTTGGCATCGGCAAACAAACCCTCTCGATTCCAGTCGTTACGCGCTTCGTAAGTCCACAGCAAATACTGGAGCCATACCTTGATGTCATCCGCACTGTACTGCTTGTGCTCGAAGCTGGCCTCAGAGATAGCAGGCATGCCGTTAAAGCAGAACGCCGCCTTGTCCGCCACTTCCGACAACGTCTCCACTCGCTGGCGCAAGTGAGGAATTATCTTCATGGCGTAATCGCGGTTGAAAGCCCAATCGAGCAGCGAGTCCAGGAACTGCTCATCACTCTGTTCACGCAACCACTGACCGTTCAACCAGCTCAGTTTCTCCACATCGAAAACCGGCCCACCGAGGGACACACGCTGAATGTCGAAGGCCTCCTGCATCTGAGTCAGGGAGAACTTTTCGCTCTCGTCCGGCATGGACCAGCCCATGCGCCCCAGGTAATTCACCAACGCTTCTGGCAAGTACCCCATACGCTGATAGAACAAGATACTGGTGGGGTTTTTGCGTTTGCTGAGCTTGGATTTATCCGGATTACGCAGCAGCGGCATATGGCACAGCACCGGCATTTCCCAACCAAAATATTCATATAGCAGCTTGTGCTTGGGTGCGGAGTTGAGCCACTCCTCACCACGGATAACGTGGGTGATCTCCATCAGGTGATCATCCACGATATTGGCCAGGTGGTAAGTGGGCATGCCATCGGATTTTAACAAAATCTGTGCATCCACTAATGCCCAGTCAAGCTCTACTGGTCCGCGCAACATGTCATGAATTTCACAGCGACCCTCCGTAGGCACACGCATACGGATCACGTACGGTGCGCCATCAGCCTCGCGCTTGGCCTGCTCATCCGCAGGTAGTTCCAGATCGGAAGGTTTAAGCGCACGATTTTCGCCGCTTTCTTTCAATCCGGCACGCAATGCATCCAGCTCTTCGCTGGTGCGGTAGCACTTGAACGCATGGCCTTTTTCAATTAACTGTTCCGCGTACTGGCGGTAAATGCCTTTGCGCTCACTCTGGCGGTAAGGCCCGTGGGGTCCGCCCACGTCCGGGCCCTCATCCCAGGTCAACCCCAGCCACTTCAATGAATCGAGGATCATCTGTTCGGACTGATCAGTGGAACGGGTCTGATCCGTGTCTTCGATGCGCAGAATGAACTGGCCACCGTGTTGTTGCGCAAAGCAACGGTTGAACAAAGCGATATAAGCCGTGCCGACGTGGGGATCGCCGGTGGGCGACGGGGCAACGCGAGTACGAACAGTCATACTGACTCCAGTAGTGCAAACTGGCGCGGATTATACCTGTCAAAGCCGCTGCCATGTAGCAGACTGTCAAAAAGCCCATTGCGTACTTTTGCTTTCAGCCTGGTTCGCAATCTATACCCTATTCGGGGGTCAGAGAGCGCTCTTTTGAAGGCCCATGTCCGGCCATCAAAAAGGGCAATAATGAACCTGTAAACTTGGAGGGCTTTTCAACAAGCCGCTAGACATCAAGCCAAGGGTTTCTGCTATGGTTATAATGACCACATGACTCCGGTTCACTCTGCTGCCACATTCTCAGACACGGCAGCAGGTCTTCATTGGATTCAACTGATCAAGGAAAAGACCATGCGTATTCCGTTCCAACGCTCCCTACTCGTCGCGGTGATTGCTAGCACAGGCTTGCTACAGGCATGCTCCGACAACAGCGACGGCAAAGAGGCCGCAGCGCCTGCTGCAGACGCTCCTGCCGCCGCCGATCACAGCAATCACATGAACACCGATGACAGCGCCACCAAGCCCGCCGCCACCGGCATCGTACGCAGCCCGGCCCCGGAAGGCGCCGCTGCTGAAATTGTCAGTCCCACCAATGGCGCGACGGTCAGCAGCCCCGTGAAGGTTGTCTTTGGCTTGGAAGGCATGGAGGTGGCACCGGCTGGCAACGAGCAAAAGAACAGTGGCCACCACCACCTACTCATCGACTTGGATACCATGCCGAACATGGACATGCCGCTGCCCGCCAACGACCAGGTAGTGCATTTTGGCAAGGGCCAAACTGAAACTGAGCTGGAACTGGAACCGGGCACCCATACCCTGCAGCTACTACTCGGCGATTACCGCCACGTTCCCCACCAGCCACCGGTCACATCAGAAAAAATCACCATTACAGTGGAATAAAAAGCGCAGTAAAACATACGCTTCGCACTATTCCACACAACACCCCACCCAGAAACGCGGGCCTGTCTTTGCCGATTGGCAAAGACAGGCCCGCGTTTTTTATGGCGCATTGATAGGTCGTAGAGAACATCAGGTCATTGCGCTGTGATGCGCAAAAGGCGGAAATACCACTAAGCATCTCCGCCTTATTTTTGGCGTGCAGCGTGCAGCGTGCAGCGGGGTTTACCTCTTAGCGCAGCAACAAGTGCGGCACTTTAGCCTCACGAATCATCTTGTTGGTGGTGCTGCCCACAAAAAATTCACGGATGCGGGAATGGCCGTAGGCCCCCATCACCACCAGATCCACGCTATGGCTTTGCTGGTACTGGTGCAGAGCCGGCTCCACCTCACCCTCAAGGATAGCCGTGTGCACGTTGTGTCCGGACTGCTCAAGCTGTCGCGCCGCTGCATCCAAGCCTTCATTGTTGTTGCCAACGGTCACCAAATGGCAATCCAGCCCTTGAAATAAAGGGCTACCGGCCAAAATGCCTACGCCCTTACGTGAGGTGGCACTACCATCGAATGCCAGCATGATGGTTTTCGGCGCACGAAACTCACCGGCGGTCACGAGAATAGGGCGCTGCAGAGCGCGAATAACACGCTCCACGTTGTCACCCACCTGAGCGCCGATACCGTCGTGTTCTTCGCCCTGCTTACCAATAACCAGCAAACGCATATCGCCTTCAAGCTCAGCCAAGGTATCCACCAGATCACCGTGACGCTGACGTTGCTGAGGCTCAGTGACGCCATTTGCGGTGGCCCGTTGGCAGGCCGCGTCCAGCATTATCATCCCTTGCTCCAACGCCAAACGATTACGCTTGGCATCCAGGTCCGCCAACTCTTCCATCAAATGTTCGCGACCACCCAAGGCAAGATTGCCACTGAAATCAGCACTCACCGGGTAGCGGGAATGGTCCAGCACGTGCAGCAAGGTCAGCGGCGCACCCAAGCGCTGTGAGGCCCAGGCAGCATAATCACAAACCACCGAGGCAGCGTTAGAGCCGTCGATACAGGCGATGACGTTAGTCATTGTTGTTCTCCTATGTCGCTTAATGCGGCAATTGTTTGCGACGCTTAGTGGCCACCCATCATTTTTTCAACAGCAGCGGGCTTGTCATGCACACCGAACTTGTCCACCAGAGTCGCGCTGGCTTCATTAAGTCCAACAAGATCCACTTCTGTACCTTCGCGGCGGAACTTAATCACCACCTTATCCAGGGCGCCAATGGCGGTAATGTCCCAGAAGTGCGCACGGTGAACATCAATAGTGACTTTATCGATGGCTTCCTTGAAGTCAAACGCAGCGATGAACTGATCTGCTGAGGTGAAAAATACCTGCCCCACTACATCGTAAACTCGATGCCCATCTTCAGGGCTTTGCGTGGCTTTCACGTAGAAGATACGACCCACTTTATTGGCATAGAACAGCGCGCTCAGCACCACCCCGACCCCTACACCAATGGCCAAATTATGCGTCGCCACGGTAGTAATCACTGTGGCCAGCATAACCACCGAACTACTGGCAGGGTGTTTTGCCATATTAGTGATGGACTCCCAGCTGAATGTACCAATAGATACCATGATCATCACCGCCACCAGCGCGGCCATGGGAATCTGAGACACCCACTTACCCAGGAACACCACCAACACCAGCAAGAAGCAACCGGCAAACAAAGTAGACAGGCGCTTGCGACCACCAGATTTCACGTTAATCACAGACTGGCCAATCATGGCGCAACCGGCCATGCCGCCAAGAAAACCGGAAGCGATATTAGCCACGCCCTGTCCTTTGCACTCACGGTTCTTGTCGCTATCCGTGTCGGTCAGATCATCGACAATAGTGGCGGTCATCATCGATTCCAGCAGCCCCACCACCGCCAATGCCAGCGAGTACGGTAGAATAATTTTCAAGGTGTCCAGATTCAGCGGAATATCCGGCAGCAGGAACATGGGCAAGCTATCGGGCAAGTCGCCCTTGTCACCCACAGTGGGCACGTCCATCCCCAGCCACATGGCCACACCGGTAATCACAACGATACAAACCAACGGTGAGGGCACCGCAGTGGTCAGCAACGGCAGTAAATAAATGATACCCAGCCCCGCAGCCACCATGGCATAAACGTGCCAAGTCACATCGACCAGCTCTGGCAGTTGCGCCATGAAGATCAAGATGGCCAGCGCATTCACAAAACCGGTCACCACTGAACGCGAGACAAACCGCATCAGGTTCCCCAGTTTCAGAAAACCGGCAATGATCTGCAGCCCCCCGGTCAGTACCGTAGCCGCCAACAGGTATTGCAGCCCGTGGTCTTTGACCAATGTCACCATTACCAGCGCCATGGCACCGGTGGCCGCAGAGATCATCCCTGGGCGGCCACCAACGAAGGCGATCACCACTGCGATACAAAAAGAGGCATACAAGCCCACTTTCGGATCCACGCCGGCTATGATGGAGAAGGCAATCGCCTCCGGAATCAACGCAAGCGCCACAACCGCCCCTGCCAGCAAGTCACCACGGACGTTACTGAACCAGTCCTGCTGAATCGTTCGAAGCATGGATTCAATCCTGTGTTTGGAGATAACAAACCATCGCTGCGCAGCGGCAGCAGTAAAAAACGGAGAACGGCACCGACAGGCACCGTACGGCAAAGCCATGGGAGGGATCGACAGCCTGCTAGGGCGGACTCAGCCGTGTTTGGGTCATCATAGACACCGGTATAATAAATAAAGGCGCGGATTCTAACAGAACGGCTACCGTAATTACAGGCAGCGGCTATTCGGTTGCCGCGCAACAGCGCTGCCACTCTTCCCCCTACGCGCCACCCGCGCAACATGCGACAATAGGGACTCTCGTTTGCCCCCGCACGCCGCAAACCCCAATCACCCGTTCGACACCGTGTTAATGAGCAACCCACTCTCCACTCAGCTACCGCACCAGCCATTGGACCGCCGCCTCAGCGTCGCCCCGATGATGGACTGGACAACCCGCGACTACCGCTTTCTGGCCCGACTGATCACTCGCCATACGTTGCTCTACACCGAAATGGTGGTGGCCCAAGCTATTTTACACGGTGACCGTGACCGGTTTTTAGATTTCAACGACGAAGAGCACCCCGTCGCCCTGCAACTAGGAGGCAGCGACCCACAACAATTAGCCCAAGCCACGCGCATTGCCGGGGATTACGGCTATGACGAGATCAATCTGAATGTGGGGTGTCCGTCAGACCGGGTTCAGCAAGGCAAGATCGGGGCCATTCTTATGGCAGAACCTGAGCTGGTAGCACGCTGTGTAGAGGCCATGCAGGCGGAGGTTACTGTGCCGGTTACGGTGAAGACCCGTATCGGTATCGATGACCAGGATGATTATGATTTTCTCTACCGCTTTGTTGATCGCATGGAAGCCTCAGGCTGCACTAGCCTGACCATCCACGCCCGCAAAGCAATTCTTAGCGGCCTCTCGCCCAAAGAAAACAGAGATATTCCGCCGTTAATCTACCAACGTGCCTATGCCATCAAACACGCTTTCCCACATATCGAAATCATACTCAACGGTGGCGTAAAGACCCTGAATGAAGTACACGAACACATGGGTGAAGTGGATGGCGTGATGATTGGTCGCGAGGCCTACCAAAACCCCTATTTTCTAGCCGAGGCCGACCGGGTTGTGTTTGGCGACGATCACGCCATCCCCAGCCGCCAGACTATTGCTGAGCAGTTTCTACCTTATGTGGAGCGGCGCTATGCGCTTGGCCATGCGCCCAAGCACTCACTGCGGCATATCCTCAATCTGTTTCAGGGCCAACCCGGCGCGCGCCGTTTCCGCCGTCATCTCAGCGAAAACATGCACAAGCCAGGCACAACCCCGCAAGTGCTCATGGACGCCTTGTCGCAACTGCCTTAGCCTGTCAGTACGCTTTATCCCCGTAGAACAGCATTTAAGCACGAACGGACTGCGAACACTTTTCTAGAACGGTTCCCGGCTCAAACGCTGCCCGCTACGGCACAGAAAACTCCCTGTCATCATTGGCCTCTACCCTGTCGCCCGTCATGACACTGAAAGGAACGAAACCGTGAACAAACGCGAACAACTCGCTCAATGGACCTCGTTAGTTGCCGACACCGGCGATTTGGAAATGATCGCCCAACTGCAGCCCGAAGACGCCACCACCAACCCTTCCCTGCTACTCGCTGCCGCCCGTGACGAACGTTACCGTGACCTGTTGCAGCAGGCCGCCGACCTCAGCCGCGCCTTGGGCCATCAAGGTGAAATGGACTGGCTCACCGATACTTATGCCTGCTTGGCCGGTCAGGCCATTTTGGAACGCGTGCCGGGTCTTGTCTCCAGTGAAGTGGACGCTCGCCTTTCTTTTGATACCCGCGCCACCGTGGAAAAAGGGCGTCGTTTGATCGCGATTTACCGCGAGCTCAACGTGGACCCAAGTCGCATCCTGATCAAGGTCGCCGCCAGCTGGGAAGGGGTTCGTGCCGTTGAGATTCTGGAAGAAGAAGGCATCCGCTGTAATGTGACACTGGTCTTCAACCAAACCCAGGCACTGGCAGCAGCCGAAGCTGGCGCCACACTAATCTCTCCTTTCGTGGGCCGCATTTTCGACTGGCACCGTAAAAACGGCATGGTCATCGACACCCCTGAACAAGATCCCGGCGTGCTCTCGGTGCGAGATATTTTCTCAACCTTCAAGGCACGTGGCCTGGATACTATTGTTATGGGCGCTAGCTTTCGCAACGCTGGGCAAATCGAAGCCTTGGCCGGCTGCGACAAGCTTACACTCAGCCCTTCCCTACTTGAGGAACTAGCAGCGGATAACGGCGGTCTCAAACGCATACTGGACTCCGAACTGGTAGCCCCACAGGACGACTGGGTACCGGTGAACGAAGCCGCATTTCGCTGGCAGCTCAACGACGATGCCATGGCCAGCGACTTGCTCGCCGACGGAATCCGCCGTTTTGCTAAAGACCAGCACGCGCTGGAAACCTTACTCATTGAAGAGGGGGTCATTTGAACTGGCTGAACCGATTGTTTCGCCCTGAAAGCGACACACCAAAGTATTCCGAACACGACTTGCACCGCGCTGCTGCCGCCTTGCTATTGGAGGTAGCGCGCACCGATGGCACCGTGGACCAGGCAGAAACCCAACGTCTGGTCAGCGCGGTCAAACAACGCTGGCAGCTGGATAGCCAAGAAATGCAGGATATCGTCTCTGAGCTGGAAAACCGGGTAGATCAAGCCACCGATCTATTTGAGTTCACTCTGCCGCTACGTGAACACTGGGGGCCAGAACAACGAGTAGCGCTGATCGATGAAATGTGGGCCATGGCCGCTGCCGACGGCAAGGCCGATGTTCACGAGGAGCACTTGATCCGCCGGGTTAGCGATCTGCTCTATGTCTCCCACGGAGATTATATTCGCGCAAAACTCAAAGCCACCCGCATCGAGGCTTGATCTACCACATGCGGCTGGCAAGCCTCTACCAGCCGTCCTCCTCATACTCATCATTGAGTTCTGAATCTCGGGTCTCAATCTCAGGGAATCGTAATGACGGCCGATCACCGCTTTCGAAGCGCCGACGTTGCAGGTACGCATTGCGCAAAAAGGTATAACGATCGCCAACAATATTGCGTTCCAGATCCAGCAAATCCGCTCTTAAATCCACCACATATGCCGCGGTGAAACTGTAGCGTGTGCGATCGTGGGAAATGTAGTGTCGCAAGCGCATGTAATCTTCCGGCAAGATGGCCGCAGTGTCCCGCCCTGTGGACGGCCCAAAGAACGGTAGCACCATATAAGGGCCTTCTGGCACTCCCCAGTGTGCTAACGTCAGCCCCAAGTCGCTATTGTGCTTCTCCAAATCGACCTTGCTGGCCACATCAAACAAACCACCAATACCCAGCGTAGTATTAACCGCAAACCGCCCCCAGTTCTGTCCCACGTGCCCCCAGCGCCACTGCAACACATTATTCAAGCCGCTACGGAAATCACGAAGATTCTCATAGAAGCGGGTAATAGTGTCGTTCATCCACTGTGGCGTGACCCTCTTATAACCTTTGGCGACGGGTTTCAGGCCATATTTATCCAAGGCTTCATTGAAGGCAAAAATCTTGCGATTGATGTCTTCCCAAGGGTCTTCATAATTGGGCTTGCTATCCGGCGAGTCGAATGCGGTGGAGCCATCTCCCCAGTCTTCTTCCGCCTGAACAGCCAATGGCAGACACAGCAGCAGGCTCAGCAATAGATAACGCACAAACACCCCAAAAAGTAGTGGACTACCGTAGTATAGCCGTGCCCTGCAGCTCAAAACAGAGGCCCTGAAAAAGGGTTACTGAACATCGACAGATTTTACACACTTATCCTTGCTCAGCCCTGTAATGCCGGCTGATTCAGCACCGTAAAAGCCGCCATCAGCGGCCCCTTTACTGGCGACTCGATGAAGCTCCTATAAGGATATCCCGCTCGCACATTTGTTGCAGAATATCACGGGCAAACACCTCCAAGGCCGCCACATCCGCAAACTGCATTTCTTCGGCAAGGCGCGCCACTGCCACTTTACCGGTATCCTCAGGATACTCATTAATCAACTGCAAGAGTCTCGCCGTTGGCGCGTTGATTTCCATAAAGCGAACGTCATCTTTCCGGTCACGATAAACCAATAGCCAGACCGGCTGTTCAAGCGCGTGCTGTGGCTGAAAATCAGCGCAGATTTGGTGTACAGGGAACGGGTAACTCAATATCTCATGTAAGGGACTAAGCTGCAGGATCGCTTGGAGGAGATCTCCCTCGGGGTAAAATTCGGTGTCTGGGAATGTCTCGGTGGAAGCATCAAGCACCAGCTCCATCCACTCGTAGTGGGCTAGCTCCAACATAAAAACGGGGTCACCGGGCTCGCTGCCCTGCCCGCTCGCCAGAAAACTGACAAACTCTTGAGGAATCTGCAGGAAATACGGGGTCTTGCTGGTGTGATTTTCAAAAAAAGACCGAGCCAAGCGCAGCCAACGCTCGTCATCTAGCAAACTGTGTAATACCGGGAACCCTTGGCGCAGAAAGCCATTCACATTATTGAAAAATAGGTTGCGGTAAATATCCAAACGTCGATCTTCAATACCCGCAGGCGCAGGGTGCCTGTTCGGGTTACGTAAGTGCGCGGCCAATTCACGCTGTAGTCTCTGGAAATTTTTGTCTTTCATGGTTGCGCAGGCTTTTGCCAATCCTCTGACTTGATCGCCGCGCTGGGATAAAGCTGCTGGTAACCACCGATCTTGCGAAGCTCAGCAAACAAAGTCGCATTGTCCGGAATATTAAAGTCTCTCTCCAACAATGTAGGGAGCGAGCCAAATGTCTGGTAAGCATGATCAAGAAGCGCCCAAACAGGATCAATCACATCACTACCATGAGTATCCACTTTCAAGTCTTCTGCTTCATCAAAATGACCGGCGATGTGCAGATAACAAATCCGTTCACCCGGCAAGGCGGAAATGAAATCAAGAGGATCGTAGCCATGATTAATACCATTCACATAGGCATTATTCACATCCAACAGCAGTTCACAGTTTGCTTCTTTCAATACCGCATTCACAAAATCGATTTCAGACATCTGTGCGCCCAGAGCCGCATTTCCTAACTGGGCATAATAACTGACATGTTCAATACCAATAGGTTGTTCAAGGAAGTCTTGAACCTGACGAATACGATCCGCCACGTAATACACCGCCTCCTGCGTAAAGGGGATAGGCATCAAATCATAGAGATGACCGTGGTCACTGCAGTAACTCAAGTGTTCTGTATAGCGGCGAATGTTGTGTTGTTTAAGAAACGACTTCACCGATTTCAATAATTCAAAATCCAGGGGCTCTGGCCCACCCAGTGACAGACTCAGCCCGTGAGCAACAAAAGGATAGCGCTCGGTAAAAGCACGGAACTCTTTACCCTGTCGACCGCCCATGGGGATCCAGTTCTCTGGGGCCACTTCCATAAAATCGAACGGAATGCTCTCTGGTGCGTAATCACGAGCCTGTGAAAGCGGGCCCATAAGGGCCCGCCGAAGACCCAGGCCCACACCGGACACTGGTGTCTCAACTTTCATAGTCGGGTGCCTTTATGCATCACCGCCGCATTTACCCTCACCACATTTTCCTTCGCCTTTCTTATCTTTGCCCTTTTTATCTTCGCCACATTTACCTTCAGCCCCCTTCTCACCGCAGTTTCCTTCGGCTTTCTTGTCTTCACCGCACTTACCCTCACCACACTTACCTTCAGCGTGATGGGCCGCTAGCTGATAACCGGCACTCAGGTCAGCAGCCGCAAACGGGTTTTCCGCTGCGTGGGCAACGGGTGCAGACAATGCAGACGCAACAACAGCAGCACCAACGGTAGCAGCAAGGGGGTTTAATTTGCTCAACTTAGCCATGTTCATTCTCCGTATTTATTCATTAAGGAATCAAGAACGCCCTGACCCAGACACTATAGGGATGCTGACGTGAGGTAAACGTTACGGCTACAGGACTAAAAAACAAAAGGCCACAAAATGCGGCCTTTTTGAGGAAAAAGTAAATCGCGTAACGCTTATTTAATACGATTCACAATCACACTGCCTATAGAGTAACCGGCCCCGAAAGAACAGATCACCCCTTTGGTGTCCACCGGCAAATCTTCATTGTGCTTGTGGAAAGCGATAATAGAACCTGCCGAACTGGTATTGGCATAAGCATCCAAAATCACCGGTGCTTCTTCGCGAGTGGCTGGACGCCCCAGCACACGCTTAGAAATCAACTCGTTCATTGCCAAGTTGGCCTGGTGTAGCCACATTCGGTTAACAGACTCTACCGGAATTTGGGTATCTTTCAGGTGAGAACTGATCTGTTCCGCAACCATCGGGCAGACCTCCCTGAACACCTTTCGCCCTTCTTGGCGGAACAGTTTGTCACGGGCACCGACGCCGCGTTCATCGGTTCGATTCAAAAAACCAAAATTATTACGAATGTTGCTGGAAAATTTGGTCTGCAGGCGGGTACCCAAAATTTCCCATTGATTACTGGATACAGCATCTTCCTTGCGCTCAAGAATCACCGCAGTGGCCACATCTCCAAAAATGAAGTGGCAGTCACGGTCTTCCCAGGCCAAGTGAGCAGAACAGATTTCCGGGTTCACCATAAGTACCCGCCGGGCGCTACCATTACGGATGGCATCTACTCCCGCCTGAATACCGAAAGTGGCACTGGAACACGCCACGTTCATATCGTAGCCCCAACCGTGATCCATGCCCAAAGCCGCCTGCACCTCCACGGCCATGGCTGGGTAGGGACGCTGCATGTTAGAACAAGCAACCAGCACCGCATCTAAATCGTTGGCTTTTAGGCCCGCATTGTCTAGCGCCTGCTTGGCGGCGGTAACAGCGATTTCAGCCTGAATAGACACCTCATCATCGGTGCGCTCGTCTATTCGGGGAGCGAGGCGATCAGGGTCGAGGACACCCGTTTTGTCAATCACATAGCGTTGTTTAATCCCGGAGGCTTTTTCAATGAAAGCACTATTGGATGGGCCCAAAGCTTCCAATTCACCCGCTTCGATAGCTTGTGCGTTGCGGGCATTATAGCGCTTCACATATTCGTTGAAGGATTCCACCAACTCATCGTTAGTGATGGTCTGGTCCGGCGTCCACAGGCCGGTACCACTGATTACCACGGAATAGCTCACAAGCAAGTCCTCACACTAATTGCAGGGCCAGCTGCCCTGCTACAGCACATTAAATAATGGATCGATTATCCGGGTTCAACGGGCGCGGCGCAAAGGCAGTAGGGCCCATTTTATTGGTTGTTACGGTCGTTACGCGGCGCGTAGCGCCTTCCTTTACAGCATAAGAACGCCACCGTGGATCACGTTCAGCGCATATTAACCCCGTTCAGCATAGCTCCCACTGTTTATTCAGCCGCTTCGCCGACACTGATAGCTTGGTGCCCAGCTGTTGCGCAAAGAGGCTGACCCGGTATTCCTGTAACATCCAGAAATACTGTTGAAGAGGCTCAGACTGCTTCCAGAGCGGAACGCCAGCGGCACGGGTCTCGTGTTGTTTACTATACGCCTCCAGTTCAGCACTGAGGGTGCGATCCTTGCCTATTTGCCCCCCCAGTTTTTCCAGGCGGTGATCAATCGCCGCCAGTAACCGGGGGTATTCCTGCAGCCACTCCCACGGCATTTGCAGCAATACATCATCGGGAAACAGGCAGGCCAGTTGCTGTTTAATATCCCGATGAGCATGGGCCCAGGCCAATGGGAAATTCTTTTCCAACTTGCCCATCAGCTGCCGGTAATGGGCGAAGAGTTTACCCATAATGCTCAATTGTTGCTGCGCCCAAGGCACAAAGTCACCACGATGGTCGTTGAGCCGATCCCGGAACGCGGCCTCACTGCGCACCGGCTCGTGTAGCTGAAAATGCTCAGCCAACACGCGTAGCAAGGCGTGATCCAGTGCCTGACGCGCCATGACTCCCTTCTCGGTTTTCAGCTTTTGAAACCCCGCCATTTGCGCAGCCTGCTTACGCAGGTCTCGTAGCTGCACGGTCAATTTGAACCCCAGGAGGCGAGCTGTGCCCCAACGATGCGCCCACGCTGCATCGGCTTCGTCATCAAGAAACTGCAGTTCCACGTCATTGCCGGTATCGACAAGGGCCGGGAAACGTCGCACCGTCATGCCGCCCAAATCCTGCTCCTGACTCTCTGGAATATCCCCAAACAACCATTCCTGGCCACGCACTGCCGGTGTCTCTTGTTTGGGTTTGGGCAAGTCTCGGGTGACACTGACCAGGCGATCTTTCACCTCCCCCAGGTTACGCCCTTGAGCCAGCACCTTGCGGTGACCATCTACACGGTCCACCACCTGAATAAACATACGCAGATGGTCGGCCAAGTTAGCGGTCTGCCACTCCTCTTGTTCGATGCGCAGACCACTCATGCGTTGCAGCTCACGGGTCATGGCCGGAAGCAACGGCTCATCCGGCGACAGAGTTTCCATCAAGGCACTGACATAATCCGGTACTGGGACAAAATGCCGGCGCCGTGCTTTTGGCAAGGCACGAATCAAGGCCTCCAGCTTTTCACGCAGCAAACCAGGCACCAACCAATCCAGGCGAGATTCTGATATCTGATTCAACGCCGCCAGCGGCACAATCAGAGTGACCCCATCCCGCTCGCCGGTCGGGTCGAAACTGTATTCCAACGGCAGACGAAGTCCATCGAGCTTGAGTTGATCAGGGAACTGATCATTGCCCAAATCCGGGCTACGGGAGAGCAGAAAACCATCGTCCATGAACAAGGCCTCTTTCTGCTCTGCAGTCGCACGCTTGTTATACCAATTCATCAGCCCGGCCACGGTATGAATATCGCCGGGCAAGCGCGCATCGTAGAACGCCACCCTTGCCTCTTCATCCACGAGAATGTCCCTGCGACGAAGTTTATGCTCCATGTCTTCCAGGGTTTCAAAGCGCTCTCGGTTTGCTTTCACAAACGGTGGCTCACGATGCAGGTGCCCCATGACCAGGCCTTCACGAATCATCAGCTCCCGGGATTCCACCGGCTGAATCGGCCCGTAATTTACGCCCCGCCCACTGGCCAAAATCAGACCGAAAAGATTGACCTGCTCCTTGGCCATGGCGCAGCCGCGCTTTTTCGACCAATGCGGTTCGAAATAGTGACGTTTGAGCAAATGCCCGGCGGCCTCCTCAACCCACAGCGGATCGATTTTTGCTACCGTCCGCGCAAATAAGCGGCTGGTTTCCACCTGCTCTGCAGCCATCAGCCAGCGTGCCTTGGTTCTCGATAACGCCGACCCCGGCCACACCAACGGTTTACGGTTACGGGTTGAAAGCCACTCGCCCTCTTCGGTGCGCTGCATAACATTGGCCAACAAGCCAGTCAGCAACGCCTTGTGCAACGGCGCATATAGCGGTGACGGAGATGCTTTGGCCGCGCTTTTATTGTTTGCATTATCCGGCTCGGTTAACGATAAACCTGAATCAATCGGCGCATTAAGCGTCCAGCCTTGCTCTTTGGCCAGCAACAAAAGTTGGCGATGGGTATCACGCCATTCGCGCATACGCGTGGGAGACAGGAAGGTTTTCTTGAGCAGCTTTTCGTATTGGTTACGGCTCAGGGCTTCTCGCTGTGCATCCGCCCACTGCCACAGCTTCACGAAGAACAGAAAATCCGATTCCTTCTCGGTAAATGGCTGGTGGGCTTGATCCGCCTGCTGCTGTTTATCGTGAGGCCGCTCGCGGGGGTCTTGAGTCGCCAGTGCTGAAACTACAATCAGAGCTTCACGCAGCACGTTCTTCTCTGCTGCCGCCACCAGCATTCGGCCCAGTGTCGGGTCCAGTGGGAAGCGGGCCAGTTGTCGGCCCAGGGCGGTCAACGTCTGCTTTTCCGTTAGCGCACCGAGTTCATCCAGCAACCGATAACCGTCCCGAACCAAACGACCGTCCGGTGGCTCAATAAAGGGAAAGTCTTCCACCTTGCCCAATCGAAGATCTGACATTTGCAGAATGACAGCACCGAGATTGGTACGCTGAATTTCCGGGTCGGTGAACGCCGGGCGATTAAGAAAATCGTCCTCATCATACAAACGGAAACAAATGCCGGGCATCACCCGCCCACTTCGCCCTGCCCGCTGGTTGGCACTGGCCTGGCTCACCGGCTCCACAGGCAAACGCTGCACCTTAGAATGCACGCTATAGCGGCTGATACGGGCGGTGCCTGCATCAATCACATAGCGAATGCCCGGTACCGTTAACGACGTTTCTGCCACATTGGTACTGAGTACCACGCGGCGACCACGATGTGCTGAGAATATGCGGTGCTGCTCAGCCTGGCTAAGACGAGCATAGAGCGGCAAAATTTCCATATCACGCAAGCTGGAGCCATGGGTGGCGCAGCGTTTCAGGTGATGATGGACATCACGAATGTCCCGTTCGCCGGCCAGAAACACCAGCACGTCCCGAGCCATCGGCAAACCTTCACTGCGCTCTTCTCGTTGAATTTCCAACAGAACGTCTTCAATCTGGCGAGACAGCTCCTGCCCTTCCGCTGGTGGCCGATAGCGCATTTCCACCGGAAAGGTTCGACCGGACACTTCCAGCACCGGGGCGCCCCCAAAGTGTTCAGCAAAGCGCTGATGGTCGATGGTGGCCGAGGTAATAATGACTTTCAGATCAGGCCGGCGCGGTAGTAACTGCTTGAGGTAACCCAACAAGAAGTCGATATTCAGGCTACGTTCATGGGCTTCATCAATAATCAGCGTATCGTACTGATTCAAAAACCGATCTTGCTGAATTTCATTGAGCAGCATGCCATCGGTTAGCACCTTGATTAACGAATGCTCGCCCACCTGTTCAGAAAAGCGCACCTTGAAACCCACCGTGCTACCCAGTGGGCTATGCAATTCTTCAGCCACCCGGCTGGCCACCGCCCTCGCGGCCAGTCGGCGAGGCTGGGTATGCCCAATGGTGCCTTCGATACCCCGGCCCAGCTCCAAACAAATCTTGGGAAGCTGGGTGGTTTTACCGGACCCGGTTTCCCCGGCAATTACCACCACTTGATGATCGTTAATCGCTTGCTTTATCTCATCGCGGCTGGCCACCACCGGCAAATCCGGCCACTCAAGAGCGGGCACCGAGGCCAACCGTTGTTCGCGGCCAGCCACAGAACTGGCGATAGCCGTGGCGACTTTATCCACCGCCTTGTCATTGCGTTTCTTGGCAGGCAGGCGTGCCAGGCCATCAAGGCGTTTTTTAAGACGAAAACGGTCAGCCCGGCGTACTTTGTCGAGTTGCTCGTAAAGCGATTTCAGGGTGTCGGTCATTTAAATACCGCTGTGCGAGAGCGCTTCTGGAGCGACAAACCAGAGGAGAAAACTTTCTCCTGACAACGTTCGCGCCTCGAGAGCCGCGCTCCTACAGATAAAAAATGGATGTTCATGCTGCTATTGTGCGTGAAGCCACCTACGACCTTTCTCAGTCAACCCGCCTTTAGCAATGGTCAAAAAGGCCGTACTGGGCTCGGAGGTTTCCACCTGAACCTTAAATCGCATTAACTCGTCACGGCGGAAAGCATGAATTTCCAAAGATTCTCCAGGCAGGAAACATGACAGTAAATCATCGATATTTTGAGTGGTCGCCTGCAGACCATCCACGGCAATAATCACATCACCGGCAGATAACCCGGCTGCCATGGCAGCACCTTGTTCAAAAGCCACCGCAATCTTCGCGCCCATCACATCGGGCACCAGCCGAACGCCCAGATGAGGGACCCCCTCTTTACCCGGCTTGCCACCGTTATCAGCATGCCCCGCGGCACTGCGCCAGTGTAGCTCCACGCCACGCTCGGCCAACAGTTCAGCTAACGGCAGGTCCTCAGTGCTGTACAGCGCCAGATCGAAAAAATCGCTCATGTCGGTGCCGGCGATTTCTTCAGCAAGTGGCTGGATTCCCTGCTCAGGGACGCCTTCACCGGTCTGACCGTAGCGCTGCCACAACACGCGCATCAGGTCGTCCAACGATGTCTGCTCGCCGGTCAGATTACGCAGGGTCAAATCCAGCGCCAGCGCCACCAATGAGCCCTTGGTGTAATAGCTGACAATGGCGTTCGGGGCGTTTTCGTCCTGTTTGTAGAAGCGAGTCCAGGCATCAAAACTGGACTCGGTCACCGTTTGTCTGTGACGCCCCTGACCGCGGTAAACCCGAGTCAGTGTCTGCCCTAACAGCTCCAGGTAGCTTTGTGGCGAGACCAGCCCAGTTCGCGTCAAAGACAGATCATCGTAGTAACTGGTAATCCCTTCAAAGGCCCACAGTAATTCTGTGTGCACTTCCTGTGACAAATCAAAGGGAGTAAACGCCGCAGGTTTTATCCGTTTTATGTTCCAGGTATGAAAATACTCATGGCTGCACAACCCTAAATACGAGCGATAACCATCGCGGACTTTGCCCGGTTCATCACTACGGCGAGGTAAATCATCACGGGGGCACATCAGGCTAGTGGAGTTACGGTGCTCCAGCCCACCATAGTCATTGCCGGTAACCAGCGTCATAAAGACGTAGCGATCCATCGGCGCCGGCTCACCGAACATGCGAATGTGGTGCTCGCAAATCGGTTTCAGGTCGCGACACAAGCGTGCTGTGTCTGTTTTATGTCGCCCCGCCAACACTACCCAATGAGGCACTCCGCAAGCCTCAAACTGGGCGTATTCGAACGGCCCCATTTCTACTGGGTAATCGATCAAGGCATCGTAGTTTTCGGCCTCAAACAGGCCGAAAGCCAGCTCGGAACCGGTCTGGCGCGGCAGCCCGGTGGCCACCTGCCAACCAGTATAGGCGTGCCCTTGCGGCGCTTCGATAGCCACCTGGCAAGGTTGATCTTCATGGCCCATGGCCGCGAGAAAAACACAGCTACCATTGAAATAGCCGTGGGTGGTATCCAGGTGCGCGCCGCGTACCGACAGATCCCACGCATACACTTGGTATTGCAGTTGCACCGGCCCGTCGCAGGGAGGCAGCTGCCAGGTCTGTTTGTCTCGCTTGGCCACTGGCAGGCTTTCGCCATGACAGCGGGCTTGCACATGAACAATGTGGCGGGCGAAATCGCGAATCATATAGCTGCCAGGAATCCAAGCGGGCAGGCTAAAGGCCTGCCCTTCTGGCATCGGCTCCGCCACCGTCAGGGTAACTTCGAACAAATGCGCCTCTGGGCGCAAGGGGCGAATCCGATATTCAATCATGAAAACTCCTGACAATAATTCCTGAAACAGCACCGGGGGCCTCTGGCCCCCGGTCGATGATGAAAGAGAAACACACTCAATTCATCTCATGCTTAACCATACGTACCACAACGTCATTGGCAACACCCATTGTAATGGCTTACAGATCACCAAGATTAATCGTGATGGATTTCGCTCACCATAATAGCCCTTCCAGCGAGAGGCGGTACAGATTGAAAACGAGAAGACGGTTAAAAATCAGGCTCATAGATGAGATTCTAAGCCGCCGAAGTAAGCGTGCGCCCATGACCCCAGCGAATCACGGAGCTGATTATCATTGACCTGTGCGCGACCGGTGCCTGGTCAACAGACATCGCCTGCCCAATGATCTTTGGCACGAGCGCAATGATTAATCATAACGTTATGCGTTGAACAGGCAATTAACCCCGTTACGCCAACCACGAAAACCATCAGGAGATTTTTTATTCTTGCTATCATGATTCTTCATCGCTGAGATGTCTTGACCTTGCCTCGGCAATAGCGCAGGTTTTGCTCAGCCGGAGAACATTATGAGCGAACAAATGATCTATCACACTACGGATGACAACCATGTCATCGCCATCCATTATTGGCCCTGCAAAGCTCAAGCGAGCAAGGGAACAGTAATTTGGCTACACGGCATGTCGGAACATGGCGCTCGCTACCAAAACCTTGCCAGCATATTGAATGCGGCCGGCTGGCATCTCTATTGCCCTGATCATCGTGGCCATGGCGCCAGCATCAGTGATACCTGCCCCGCCGGACACATTGGTGACCAGCACGGTTGGCAGCACCTGATGAACGATGTTGCCAGCGTGATTCATCTTGCTAAAGAAAAGCACCCACAGTTGCCCGTAGTACTGGGCGGACACAGTATGGGCTCATTTGTTGCGTTGGGCGCGGCAGAGCAGCTTGGGGATACCTTAGCCGGCCTAGTCTTGTGTGCTAGTGATTATCATCCTGGCGCTTACTATCGCCTGATGGGCCTACCCGTACGATTCGAACGTATGCGTCAGGGTAAACGTAATCCCAGCCCGGTGATACGCAAGCTCACCTTCGGCACCTGGGCCACCCGGATACCAGAAGCCACTACCGAGTTCGACTGGCTGAGCGGGAACCCCGAAGAAGTGAAACGCTATATCGACGACCCACTCTGTGGATTCGATTGCAGTACGGAGACATGGATGCAACTGGTTACCGCCATGCGCCGCATTCAAAGTATTGCCGGCTTGTCCGAGCTACCAGAAACGCTGCCGGTCTTATTACTCGGCGGCGAGCAAGATCCGATGAGCGATAATGGCAAGGGCATGATGGCGCTAGAGAAAGTACTGCATGCTATGAAACAGCCGCTCCAGACCCATTTCTGGCCTGAAGGCCGGCATGAGATTCTTAACGATCATTGTCGTGCTGAAGTGGAGCAAGCAATTATCGACTGGCTAGCAGAATGCACTGAGTAATCTGATACAAGTAGTATCCACCCTACTAAGCTACAGACAGACATAAAAAAACCGGGCATTAAGCCCGGTTTTTTATCAAACACTGACGTTACTTGAATAAGCTGTTCTTAATGTCTTTCAGACCATCCAAGGTGCTATCCCAAGTTTTTTCCACACTATCTTTCACGTCTTCCCAACGGGTATTGCTGTCGTTGCGCACCTCTTCCAGCCGCGCAGCCAGCTCCTCACGTTTTTCCTTTAATTCCAGCTTGCGAGTTTCCCACTTGTGGCGGACATCTTCACCTGCTTTGTCCGCTTTGACTTGCAGTTGATCAAATTCATTGTCCAACTCGTCCAGCTTGCCTTTTACCTTTTCGATGAAAGTGTTGCGGTCCATCACAATCTCCTTCAATGAGTGGTACCACATACAATGGGGCTCTCCTCCAGCTTTTCCATGGCCCCGTTGTAAAATCAACGTTAAAGCTCGGGCTGCTTCTGTTCCCCCAACGCTGACACATAACCCAAGTATCGAGTCTTAATTTCTCGCACGTATTTCACTGGCTCCCTGCCTCGCACATAGCCATAACGAGCCTGCTGGGCATATTGAGGCTTGGATAACAGCAGCATGGCCTCTTCTACATGACCGAACCACTTGTCAGGATTCTTACCCAGCCGTTGCGCCAGGCGACGTGCATCTTCCACATGGCCATGGCCTGCATTGTACGCAGCCAAGGTAAAGTAGAGTTTTTCCGCCAGGTCTAACCGCGCAGGAAAACGCTGCTCAAGCCAATCTATATACGCTAGGCCTGCAGACACTCCATTCTCCGGATCGGTCAAATTGCTGTACCCAAATTGCCTACCTGTGCGTGGCATTACCTGCAACAATCCTTGGGCGCCGGCGAAAGAACGAGCGTTTGGGTTAAACCGACTTTCTTGGTACATCTGCGAGGTGATTAAACGCCAGTCCAAGCCATATTCAAGCGATTTCTCCCGCACTAAATCATCATACGGGGAGATATTACGGCCTGGCTCCACCCGGTAGGCCTCATGGGCGGCGATGGTTTTCTTTTCTACGAAGTAACGATTATACGTCACGTTATAAAACAAGCCCCGGTAATTCCGCTTTATGTAATTATTCAGCTGCTTGCGCAAAATTTTCTGAGGCTCACGGGTAACCCAGGCAATCTCTTTGGCTGGTTCGAACTGGAACAAAACGGCGATATCATCTCGGTAGGTGGATTCCATGGCCGCCAGATGGCTATCGGCCATGGTCAGGTCGTACTCACCATTAGCCACACCCTCAATCAGCATTTCCGTGCTTGCCTGAAAAACTTCCTGGATATCAAACTGCAGTCCAGTCGCCTGTAGATCTTTTAGTGTGTCGTAATAAGCCGTTTCCGGATTAACTGCTACGGTACGACCAGCCAGCGCCTGCACCGATCCCAATGGCACATCGCCAGCCTCACCGATCAATTGCTCATTCACTTCTAAGTAACGCTTGCTAAACGCCCAACCAGCTAGCTGCCGATCAGAGGTAATCGTCATCGACGCAGCGATAACATCGCCCTCCCCCGCCTCCAGCGCGCTAAACATGGCAGACGGACTATCCCGGACCACTACCCGAACTCTCAAACGATGCTGCTTGGCGAAATCTTTAATCAGATCATAATCAAAGCCCATCAATTCGCCACGCCACATAAAATAGCTGGCCGGGTTATTGGAAGTAATTACTCGCAATACGCCCCTCTCGCCAATGGCCTCCCAATCACGAGCTTCTGCACTCCCATCAGAAGTAATGATCCGCTCACTAGTAATATACTGATTGATCTGATTAAGTAACTCCGTACTACTGGGGCGAACCGCCCAAGCAATGCGTCGCTTACGATTCAACACCGGCCCTGCAACCGCTTCACCGTCCTCATCCAACAAGACGTCCAGCATATTACTGTCTACGATAGAGGCCGCAAATTCACCATTAGCCACACCATTGACCAACGCTTCATCCGATATGGAGCTATCCAGGACCTCTACGCTTATGCTTTGATGCCGTTTGGCCAGCTTAGTGGCCGTTTCCTGATAAGCGGACCCGTCCGGCACTGACACAATAAGGCTACCCATCTCAGTCAACGCTAAGTCCGCCAATGCCCGTGGCACCACCAAACGTTCTTGCACCGCATTAACAGGGGTAGAAAAAGCAAGCGTCTTCTTGCGGGCCTTGGTCACCGAATAATTGGTGATGATGATATCCGCCACTCCTTGATTGATAAGGGTGCCCAACTCAGAGAAGTTATCGGCATACACCCAGCGCGGCTCAAGTCCAAGGTATTCCACAAACGCTTCGGCCTGATGCTGATATTCACTAGCAGGAATACCGTCGCGAGGGAGACCGGACGGTTCATCAAAGCGAGGGGCCAGAAGCCGGATAAAACCACGCTCTTTCATGGCGGGCAAATCACCGGTTTCCAGGTAGTTGTCAAAGGTGCTAACAACCTCACCCACCTCTGGCTCCTTGTCACAACCGGCTAGCAGCATGAAACCGAGGCATATAAGCATAAATATGCCTAAACGCATGAGCACCCCCTTCCTTTTCTAGGGTTTATTACTTAGTTCAGAGTACCAGCCTATGAATATAGGGCAATACTCTTTAGGAAGAACTGCCGACTCAAGATCTCGAAAAACCTATCAAGTGGCATTTTCTGGCAGCAAAGGCAAACATCTAGCACTAGGGCGAAAGCCCAGCCACAGAAGGGGCGGGTAATTAACAGGAAGGGAAAAGACGCTATTTCAATAGAAATGTGGAGCAAAAAAAAAGCCCGAATCACTTGGGTTGCAACGCATTCATTTCAGAAGCATTGCAACCCGCTTGATTCAGGCTTTTTCTCTGCGCCTCATTTCTAAGGCGCAGAGACGAGCTTTTACTTAAATCGAACTATATCTCACTTACGTCCAGACTAGAATGAAGGCGAACCAACACACACGTCATGAACACGCAAGGTTTTATTGAGATTCAAAACACCACCATAGTTCAACTGGATGGAGTCAAAAGACACGTCGCTAGGCGCTAGTGCAGCAATAAAGCGCTGATCTGTGTTAGCACCCAAGCCTAGCAAGCTTAGACCCAGCAAATGCGCTTCAATTCTTTTAACTTCATGCACGATTTCGCCGTCATTAATAAACAGAATGGAAACGAAGTCGCCTAGCAGTTCCAAGCTCACCAATGAAGCAGCCGGATCGCTAACTACAAACCCAACAATGGTTTCTGAAATGTCGTTAGCTGGATCCTTGGCATCAACCGCTACATACGCGCCACTGTGTCTGGTGTTGCTAAGCAATCCACCTAATGCCAGGCCCAAGTTAACCTGTGCATAAGAGGCATTACTTCCATCAATCACAGAGTCGGCATTTTCCACAGAACAGCCCAAGCAAACACCAAACTCAAACAAACCGCCCAAGGAGTCGCCTTCTGCCGTGTAATCAGCGCTGGTCAACTGCTTAAAAGTGCTGTCAGCTGAACAGGTGAAGCCGTTGTCGTCACAAACATTACCGATGCCATCGCCATCGTCGTCTGCTTGATCTTCGTTAGCAATTTCTGGGCAGTTGTCTTCGCTGTCAATGACGCCATCACCATCGGTGTCGGTCAGATCGACTTCACCATCAAAGTCATCGTCACAAACATTACCAATACCGTCGCCATCTAGGTCAAGCTGGTCGTTATTGGCAGTATCAGGACAGTTATCGCTGCTATCGGTGCCATCGTTATCGACGCCATCACCATCACGATCTTCATCGCATACATCGCCAACAGTATCCAGGTCAATATCAGACTGGTCAGTGTTAGGCAGGCTCAAGCAGTTATCGACATCATCTAACACGGTGTCGCCATCACGATCGTCTTCGCACACATCGCCAACACCATCTGTATCTGTATCAGCTTGGTCGTTGTTAGCGGTGAATGCACAGTTGTCGTTGGCATCATCAACGCCATCGCCATCTGAGTCGTCGTCACAAACGTCGCCTTTGCCGTCGCCATCCACATCACCCTGTTCTGGGTTGAAGGTCGCTGGGCAATTATCTACGCCGTCATCGGTGCCGTCTTTGTCCTGATCGTTATCCATATCACAGGCGTCACCAACACCATCACCATCAGCGTCTTCCTGAGAATCATTCGCTAGCAGCGGGCAGTTGTCGGCATCATTATCTACGCCATCACCGTCACGATCATCGTCGCAAACATCGCCGATGCCATCGCCATCGAGATCTTCCTGCATGGCATTTGAGTTTGCGGGGCAATTATCCACGCTATCAGGCACGCCATCAGCATCTTGGTCCGCAATATTACCTACTGCGTTACCACCTCCGCCACTGCTATCGCTATCGCCATCGGCTTCACAACCAGCCAACCCCATCCCAAGAGTGGCCGCTATCATAATGCTTAATAAAACTTTCATTAAAGAGTTCATAGTATCCCTATCCCCTATTGTTCACTAACACGAAATTCAACACGACGGTTCATCGCACGCCCAGATGCAGTTTCATTACTGGCAACCGGAACCACTTCACCATACCCACGAGCGGTAAGGCGTTCTGAACTAATACCCTGATCGATCAAGTACTGGCGTACAGCCTTAGCACGACGATCAGATAAACCTTCATTGTACTCGGCACTACCGCTAGAGTCGGTATGGCCTGCGATTTCAACATCAAAGTTGGTCTGTGACTTAAGCGCTTTTACAAGACGATCCAAAATCGGACGGGAGCTCGCTGTAATATTGGCAGAATCCAGTTCAAAACCGATGTTATTGAAGGTAATGGTCTGGTTGGTTAGCAAACAGCCTTCGCCATCAACCTTGCCACCCTGAATCGTATTCGGGCACTGATCGCGATCGTCAGGGATTCCGTCCCCATCGCTATCTGGCGCACTAACTTCAACGATTTTTTCTACTTCACGGGTTTCATAGACGATTTTTTCTACTTCTACGGTCTTAGTGCGACCGAGGGGCATTTCCAAGCCAAGAGAGAAGCGCCAGTCGTTAAAACCGCCCTCATCTTCTGAGATAGTGCCCGTAATACCGTCGAAATCGTCATACATGTACCGAGCTTCAGCACGCATTTTCAAGCCGTTATCAAACATCGGACCGGTGACAGCACCCAGCCCCACATTGGCATGAAAATCAACGCCGTCATCGTCATCTGGCACCACATCATTATAGATGCCACCGACCTGAGCCAGTACGAACGGGGTAAACTCTTCTTCGCGATCGCCAAAAGCGTAGGCTAAGCCGGTGCTTACTGTGTACTGATAGTAATCAGCAGCGCCTGCCACCCCTGAATCCAAGCCGTAGCCCGCGCCCTCAGTTTCCCACCACCAGTGGTCGGACAGCTGACGGCCATAAATCAAGCCCGCTCCCAACCCCTTGCTGGACAAATCCCTGTCTTCATCAAGCTCAAGGTAATGCACCATCGGCGCAAGATATTGCTTTGTCGCCGTTTCGTCTGCTGCATAACCTTGCGTCGCTAATGCGACACCTGCCACTAATAGTGAAGTATGTAGGCTTCCTTTCACGACACCCCCCTTGGGTATGTAAACTAGGTCACATTATTATACTGGCTATTATGCAAATAGGAAGAAAGCTATAGTACCATTTTGCCTGCATGCAAATCATTTTTTCGGCGTATCATAAAAGCCGGCAGATACTCTTATTCCTTGATACATCCAGCGCCTCACGCGCACCCAGCGTCACCCCTTATCCACTTTAACCAACACTCTAAAGCCTAGCCACTATTAGCTACGCTCGGCACGCATGCCCGCAGCTGGACTAGCCAGCAGCCATTATATGTCACGCGTCATAGTGGCATGCCTGACTGACCAGCAGATATCTGAACTAGCACATCCAACCGCCGGAAACCTTTGACGACACGCCCTATAGCCCAGCGTGCTCTCACTATTTTTGCATCAGCATTTTCATAAAGGAACCAGGAAAGCCCAACGCATACAGCTTTTCTGTCATTGTTCAGTGGGCTCATCATGGCCACCGCAAATGACAAAATAGAGAAAGTCAGAGCAGAACAAGATGAATACACACCACGCTCGCACTAAGACACTCAGAAAAAATCACCAGAGCCCCTGTTTGGCGTCGTTCCAAACGCCCCCCCCCCCCTGCGGCCCCGAAGCAATGGAAGATGGCGCCTTATAGCAGCAAACACACCACTCCAACATGGCAAGAGATTGTGCACCAATTGATGTGCCGGCCCCTTGGCGCTGCTACACTGGAGCCAAGCCATTGAAGGCACCGTATTCGCCGCCGGAGATTTTCATGCGACCGCTTTTCCGATACCTCCTACCCGCTTTACCTGCCCTACTCGTTGCCGGTTGTGCCAGCACCACTGAGGTAGAAACCCGCTACACCGACGGCGGCAGCCACCCACCGCAAGACTCTTTGCTATTGGTTGCCCACACGCCAGAAGGCAACATCCGTGAAACTTGGGAATTGACCTGCAAGGATATATTTTCAAGTGATTCATTGACCGTTTTGCTCAGCCACCAAGAATTACCGTTATGGTATGAAGGCGGAAAAGAAAGCATCCTCGACTGGGCGCAAGAAAACGATGTCGACCGAATTCTTGTGGTTGAGCTTACCCACATGCTGATTGATGCCGCAGCACCGCCGACAGTCGGCAACCAGCTCAATCCCATGGGACAATTTGCCGGTGACGTGAAGCCAACTTGGCAAGTCGGCATTGGCGGTGAACTGGCCGAAGACGAGGAGCCCACAGCCCTGCGGCAACATGGCGCTGAGCTGATTAACGCCGACGGCAAGCCTCTGTGGACAGGTATCGCCACCACCCACGAAGCCAGCAACGCCGTTGCCATTGCCAAAAGCCAATGCTCGGCCCTGCGTCGCACCTTGCGCGAACAAGCTCTTGTTCCCTGATTGACCCACGTCTGTCAGGGAACGGTAAAACGGACTCTGACAACGGAAATGAACATTATGACAGGCCCTCTCCACGGACTGACTTTCATCGAACTGGCCGGCATTGGCCCCGGCCCCTTCTGCGGCATGATGCTGGCCGACATGGGCGCCACCGTCATCCGCATCGACCGTCCCGGCGGCAATCCTCACTCCGCTATTGGCCACACCGTCCTTTTTCGTAATCGCCAAAATCTAGCCGTAGACTTGAAAAGCCCCGAAGGCATCGAAACCGTACTCAAACTATGTGAGACCGCCGATGGCCTGTTCGAAGGCTTCCGCCCCGGTGTCACTGAGCGCCTGGGAGTAGGACCGGAACAATGCCTAGCGCGCAACCCGAAGCTGGTCTACGGCCGCATGACTGGCTGGGGCCAAACCGGCCCCCTGGCCCAGGCCGCCGGCCACGACATGAACTACATCTCCCTGTCCGGCGCCCTGCATGCCATGGGCCGTGAAGGCGAAAAGCCCGCCATCCCGCTCAACTTGGTAGGCGATTTTGGCGGCGGCGGTATGATGCTAGCCTTCGGCATGGTCTGCGCTGTACTGGAAGCACAGCGTAGCGGTAAAGGTCAGGTAGTGGATTCATCCATGGTGGAAGGCTCTGCCGCCCTCATGGCCATGTTCTATGGACTCAAATCCCAGGGCATGTTTACCGACAATCGCGGCACCCACATGCTCGATTCTGGCGCCCATTTCTATGAAGTGTATGAAACCGCCGACGGTAAGTATGTTTCCATCGGCAGTATCGAGCCGCAGTTCTATGCGCAACTATGCCAGCTTGCTGAGCTGCCCCCCGAAGATTTTGGCCACCAGATCAATCCTCCCAAGTGGCCAGAAATGAAACAAAAGCTCGCCGCTATCATCAAGCAAAAGACCCGAGACGAATGGTCCGCCCTCATGGAAGGCACCGATGTGTGTTTTGCGCCGGTACTCAGCCTTGAAGAAGCGCCCTCGCATCCGCATAACGTGGCTAGAGAATCGTTTGTTACCGTCAACGGCGCCGCACAACCGGCACCGACCCCGCGCTTCTCACGCACCGCTGCTGGCAAGGTCAAACCAGCCTCCACCGCTGGGGCCGACAGCCGCGCGGTATTGAGCCAAGCCGGTTTCAGTGACAGTGACATTGACCGCTTGATTGCTAGTGGTGCGGTTAAGCAGGACTGATCCCTGTCGCCGCTCCTCTAGTTGCACTGATAGTCGCACTGATAGCATGCCAGCCGGTCCACAAGCCCGGCTGGCGTGACACTCCCTACTGGAGGGACCATGAACGCAGTAATTCCCGGCACATCCCTGGCCATTCGCCCTGAAAACTTCCCTGACCCTATCGAAGATCTGCCCGTCAATGGCACCGCCAAAGCGGTATTCGCTGGCGGCTGCTTCTGGTGTGTTGAAGCGGTCTATCTAAATCTGGAAGGAGTCAATGCGGTGGTATCTGGTTATGCAGGAGGCCATGCGGCTCAGGCCAATTACGAAGCCGTTTGCACCGGTACCACCGGCCATGCGGAAGTCATTGAAGTGGAATACAACAGCGCCGTCATAAGCTTTGGCGAGTTACTGAAAGTGTTTTTTTCTGTGGCCCACGATCCTACCCACAAAGACCGCCAGGGCAACGATCGAGGCACCCAGTATCGCTCCGCGGTTTTTTATCATGATAACGCCGAGAAAACCGTAGCCACGGCCTATATCGAACAGCTAAACAATGCCGGCGCTTTTATTGCGCCCATCGCCACCACCGTGGAGCCTCTGGAAACATTCTTTCCCGCCGAGGACTACCATCAGAATTTCGCCCGCCGAAACCCAACCCAAGGCTACGTTACGCATGTAGCCAAACCCAAAGTAGAAAAGCTGATTCATGCTTTCCCCGACAAACTGAAAACACGAACACCTTAACGAGACCAATCTAAGGGAGTGCCTGATGACCCAAGCACTGTCCGCCAGCGGCTTTGATCTGACGCCCCTGAGCGAAGAAGAGAAGCAGGCCCGCGCACAAACGCTGACCGAAGAAGAACGCCATATCTTGCTCAATCAGGGCACGGAACCGCCATTTTGTGGCGGGCTACTGGACAATAAAGACGCCGGCACTTATCACTGCAAGTTGTGTGACCTGCCGCTATTCGCTTCCGATGCTAAGTTCGAATCTGGTACCGGCTGGCCCAGCTTTTACCAACCCTATGATCCAGAACACATCCGTGAACTGAGTGATCGCAGCCACGGCATGCTCCGCGTGGAAATCCGCTGCGCCCGCTGCGACAGCCACCAGGGTCACGTCTTTCCTGACGGCCCACCACCTACTGGCCAGCGCTACTGTCTGAATTCTGCTTCCCTAACATTCAAGGCGTAACGTCTCGTTAAAGGAGCGCTACTCTTTGCGGCGCGGTCGGCCAACTCACCGCGCCGCAAAGGCGCCTTTGAAGGTGTACACCTAAGCCTCGCCAAAAGAGGCTTTTCAGGATACAAGAGTACTGAAAACTGGGCAGCTCGCACCTCGTACCTCATAGAAACGGCGGCATCGCTCGGAGCAGCGGGCCTCAGGCTCAAAGCGCATCCAGATTTGCCGTGGCATGGAGGTGCGAATGCAAAAGTGGCACACCCGCAAACTGGCCGACATCAAACAGTAAAACGTGATTCCTGCTTGCCTGCAGCGGGCGGCCTGATAAACTAGCGCCCGCCTGCAAAATGGGCACGCCGGGATAGCTCAGTTGGTAGAGCAACTGATTCGTAATCAGTAGGTCCGCGGTTCGATTCCGCGTTCCGGCACCATTTCAGATACTAAAAAAGCCGCTCCCAATCAGGAGCGGCTTTTTTAGTGTGGCAAACGAGGGCCTTCGCCCATTTTTACTCTCTTCTCTTAGCCGTACAAGGGCTACTTCCCCCCGAAGGCTTTTTGCCAGCCCACGGTGAAAGTGTAATCCGTTTCCATCTGGGGGCCATGCAGAGATTCATGCACTGGAGCTTTGTACTCCATGGCTAAGCGGTGGCCTTTCAAGGCGCCGTTTTTACCCAACAGATTCAAGCCCACACCGATTTCCAGGCGCTGGCCACCTTTGACATCCGGGTCTGCGGCTGGGTTCATCATCGGCGAAATGGTCAAGTCCTTAGCGGCACCATGAATGCCGGTCCACCAACTTTTATACGCAGCCAGTGACACCGACGCCCATGGAGAAAGAGGCTTGGCAGCCCAGGCAGTCAAGTACTTACGCGATCCCAGCTTATAGTCCTGATCATTCTCGTCCAAGGCAATTTTAGCGCTTACCTGCGCACCCCAGCTCCAACTATCGTATTGCTTGTTTAGGGTAAGGCCTGGGCGAATCTCATAGCTACCAGACCCCAGTTGCATGGGGTAAGGCAGCTGCAAATCCTGACCCGCCATTGGGATGTAATCTTCTTCCTCAATAGAACCCGTGGGCAGGCCCAGCATCAAGTTCAGGTGCAGGCGATAACCGTTTTCGTCATAGAATTTATAAAGGCCACCAATGCTGGCATCACCAATTCCGGAAGTTTCAGTATCAAATTCGTCCTGGGTGGTGGTGCCCATCATGGTCATGCGGGTCTTGGTGGTCATCTCGTTGGTGCTATAAGGCAGCATCGCCATGAGTGTCAGGTTATCAGTAGGCGCGTACATGGCACCAAGCATGTGCATATGCATCGTCATGTCATAAGGCAACGCCTTCATGTTCATCGCGCCCATGCCCGGGATTTCCCCGAATGCCTCATCGGTGCTGAGAGAGTCGCTACCGGATTTGGCGCCACTCATTCCCATGCCCATATATCGGTACGAAAGCATCCACTCGCCCTTACTATGCGTATGGTCACCCATGACTGAAATCGGCGCATGGCTGTCAGGCCGGGCACCCTCATAATGAGCAAACGCTACGGGGCTGGCAGCAAGAAACGAAAGCGCAACAGCGGAATAGGCAAAACGAGACATGGTCTTTCCCCAGTATTGAATCAACCGCGCAAGGATACGAGCTAAGCCATAAATGCCAATGCGGCAAAATGCCACACCCATTTCAAGGAAAGGCTTAACCTTAAAGGGAATCATCTGTTTGCGCTTTTTGGGCTTCTTTACCGCTGTCGTTACTGTATCTCTTACGGTATTGGCCTGGCGCACAGCCCTGCCAGCGCTTAAAAGCATGGTAAAAATTGGCGGTATCGGAAAACCCCAGCTCAATGGCCAGGCTCTGCATATTACAGCGTGGTTGGCGCAGGGCTTTACAGGCGTGTTGGTGACGGACCTGATCACGCAATTGCGCAAACCGTGTACCCTCTTCCTGAAGACGGCGCTGAAGCGTCCTTGGTGTCACGGCCAACGCATCAGCTACCGCTTCCATACTCACCGCATGCTCGGAAAGTAGCCGTTCCAATTGTTTCACCACCCGCCCAGTCATGCCCGCCGCACGAGACAAGCCGGCTAACACCTGATCCGCAGAGCGGCGTAAGCGTTCATTGTATTTCGGGTAGGCACGAGGCAACGGCGAGCCAAGCAGTTCGGCGCTAAACTGGATGGCATTCTGCCCGGCAGAAAACAGCAGCGGACACTGGAAAAAAGCACCATAACGTTCCAGCTCTTCGGGCAAGGGCTGGCCATGCAAGAAACTGGCACTCGTTAGCGGCATATCGGCGCCCAGCAGTGAGCGCCCTATAGACAACATGGTTGCCACAACCACTTCGTTATGTGCCCGCGTGGCGGTAAAACGCAGGGTGGGATCTTTGCTGATCGCCGACACCCGGACACTCTTGCCCTCTAAATCGAGTGCAAAATCCAGATAGGGAACCACCAAATCTTTGTAGCGAAATAGCATGCCAATGCCCTGCTCCAGGGTATTGGCAGTCGCCATTAGGTTGCCTAACAGGTCTAAGTTGCCATAGTGGTTATCCGCCCCCACATGCAAACCGAACAGAGGATCATCACTTTCCGTGAAAGCGGCATAGAGCAGCGCATCAAGCTGACTCAAGCTGATGAATCGGTCGCTGCGGCCGACAATATCGGCATCAATGCCCACCTGTTCAAACAGGGCCTGCACATCCAGCTGGTTACGTAACGAGACTTCAAGAAGCCCCGGCAGAATCGACGCCGGTAACAATGTTGTTATCATGCTGACTCCTAGCGATCATCCGAAACTAGGTAACCGCCCCCGGCAGGTCAACACTCCCTCACTGAATTGACCCATTTTACCGACTGGAGGTTGATGCCTACTGTGCGTAATCTAGTGCCTTTGAAACAATCGGATTTCGCACGCGTACGCAGCAGCGTGTGTCTCCCGCTTCACCAAGACGCGCCTTAACCCAATAAAAACACGGATAGAACATGCTAAAACGTTATCTGGTCGACGAAGTCACCGACACCCGCGCTTCGCGCAAACAGGCTTTCAAACTATTTGCTGATGCTGAAAACTGGTCAAGCTGGTGCTCGGTTGTCCGCCACGCTCGGTTACTCAACGGCGGCTGGCGCCCCGGCGCCCTGTTGCTGTTTGTGGCCGACTTGCCTCGCCTGCCCCCCGCGCCTGTGGTAGTGAAGGTGCTGGAGTACAAAGAGAACGAACGCATCACTTGGGGCCTGCAGCTACCTTTTGCCCGCGTCATCCACCGCTTCACTTTTATCGACGACGAACAAGGCGGGTGTCGGGTACACCAGGAAGAATGGAGCGAAGGCCTAATGACCTTGCTGACCTGGCCCGCCGGCAAACTGATTCATCGTTTCGATACGCGCTTCGCAGCAGAATACGCGGCTATGTTCTGATTTTCCCCGCCGTACGATATTTGAATACCGATACTTGAGCATCAGGCCTGCGCTTTTGCCAACCTCTTGAACGTTGACCGGACACACCATGACCCATCGATTGTTTAATGCCTATTGCCGGGCTGTACTGGCACACCCTGTTTTCTGGCTAGTGCTACTGGTGCTCATATGCGGCATTGCCGGAACCCAAGCCCGCAATTTCAAGATCGACGCGTCAGCGGATTCCATGGTGTTGGAAAATGACTCGGCACTGCAGTATTACCGCAAAATCGCCAAACAATATGGCGGCAGTGATTTCCTCGTCATTACCTATAGCCCTAAAGACAAACCGTTATTCGAGCAGAGCAGCTTGGAACACCTGCAATCCTTACAGCAGGCTCTCAAAAAGGTAAACCGCGTCAGTTCGGTCTACAGCATGTTGGATGTGCCCTTGCTGTTCAGCCCTCAGGTGGAATTCAGTGACCTAGCCAATGAATATCGCACCCTCACTAGCGAAGGCGTAGACCTATCGTTGGCTGAGAAAGAGTTCACCGATAAAAACCCGCTCTACGAAGACCTGCTGGTCAGCGATGACGGCAACACCACCGCCCTGCTGGTGAGCTTCGAACGGGATCAGAAATATTTCGACCTGCTTTACAAGCGCAACGATCTGCGTGACCTGGAAGACAACGGCGCACTGGATGAACAAGGCCAGCAAGAGCTAGCAGCTGCCAGCCGTGCCTTCAGCGACTACAGCAGCCAGATTCAGCAACGCACTGCCGGTGAAATCGACCAGGTACGCAACATCATGGATGGCTACCGGAACGAGGCCAACCTGTTCCTCGGTGGCGTCCCCATGATTACCACCGACTTAGTGCGCTTTATTCGTTCAGATTTAAAAGTGTTCGGCGTTGGTGTACTGGTCTTCCTCATCCTTACCCTCTTCCTGATCTTCCGCCGCCCCCGTTGGGTGATCGTGCCGCTGGCCTGCTGTGGCGTCACCGTACTGACCGTTACTGGCTGGCTGGGCTGGGTGGACTGGAAAGTGTCCGTCATCAGTAGCAACTATATTTCCTTGCTGCTGATCATCACCATGTCCATCACCATTCACCTCACCGTGCGCTTTCGTGAGCTGCACGAAGAAAATCCGCAGGCTAGCCAAAAATGGCTGATTCGCGAAACCGCCGCTCACATGATGCGCCCCAGCATTTATATGATCTTAACCACCATGGTGGGCTTCTCCTCACTGGTGATCAGCGGCATTCGCCCGGTGATTGACTTCGGCTGGATGATGACCCTGGGGCTGGGCATATCGCTAATCGTCTGCTTTCTTGTATTCCCAGCTCTGCTGGCACCGCTGGCAGCCGGCACCCCTCGACAAGGCCGTGACATCAGCCGCGAGCTAACCCTAGCCTTTGCCGGCTTTACCGAACGCCACCGCCCGCTGTTGCTATTGCTTGCCTTGGGTGTAATCGCCACTTCCCTGTGGGGAATAAGCCGCCTCACCGTGGAAAACCGGTTTATTGATTACTTCCAGAAAGACACGGAAATTTACCAGGGCATGCTGCAGATTGATCGCAAGCTAGGCGGCACCACTCCGCTGGATATCGTTATCGATGCGCCCAAAACCACAGCGGCGCAGAACGCCGCACTGGGGCAACCCGCCACCGGTTGGGATGGCGCCAGCGTAGACGACGAGATCAGCGACCCGTTTGCATCTGATAGCGCTAACGAGGTGGATAACACAGACCCCTTCGCAGACAGAGACCCGTTCGCCACAGACAGTGCCGATCCGTTTGCCGACAGCGATCCTTTTGCCACCGAATCCGGCACAGACCCCTTCGCCTCTACACCAGAGAAAACCAAACCTAACCCGCTCAAAGGAGCCTACTGGTTTACCCCTGCCCGGCTGGGTCAGCTAGTAGATATTCAGAATTATCTAGAGTCTCTACCAGAAACCGGCAAAGTGCTCTCCATTGCTACTACCTACGAGGTAGCAGAAAAACTCAATGGACGCCCACTCAGCTATGTGCAGCTAATGCTGCTAGCCAGTTTTATTCCGGAGGACTTACGCAGCCAGCTAGTTAAACCCTACCTGTCCGACGACGGTAACCAGGTACGCATTAGCATACGGGTGATCGATTCCGACAAGAATCTGAACCGCAACGAATTGTTGGCGAAAATCCGCTCCGATCTGGAAAACAACTTCGGCTTGCAGCCGGAACAGGTACACCTCACAGGCGCCATGGTGCTCTACAACAATATGCTGCAAAGCCTGTTCGACTCACAGATTAAAACGTTGGGTTACGTTTTTGCGGCTATCCTGTTCATGCTATTACTCCTGTTCCGCAGCCTCCCCGTGGCTCTGATCAGCATGGTTCCCAGCCTGATCTCCGCCTCCCTGGTGCTAGGTTTGATGGGCTGGATCGGCCTGCCGCTGGATTTAATGACCATTACCATTACCGCCATCTCCATTGGCATCGCCGTGGATGACACCATTCACTACATTCATCGCTTCCATGAAGAGCTGCCAAAAGACCACGACTACGTGGCCACCATGAAGCGCTGTCATGGCTCCATTGGCAAAGCCATGTACTACACTTCGCTTACCATCATTGCCGGCTTCTCCATCCTGGCCCTATCCAGCTTCAACCCCACCGTTTACTTCGGCCTGCTCACCGGCCTGGCGATGCTGGTCGCCCTGCTTAGCAACCTGACCCTGCTACCCGCTTTGCTGATTACAGTAAAACCGAAACTGAAAGCTGGCTAAAACCCCGGCGCCCATCACGGGAGCTTGCCTGCAAGCGATTACCACCATCGGTGATCGCTGACAGGCAAGCCTCTCTACCCTTCATATCCTTTTATATCCCTGCACACCCCACGGTGAGGAGCAAATGGCACATGGCCATCACCTCCAAGGCGGCAACATTATTATCCTATATTTTTCGCCTACAAATGGCAGAATGCCATTGGTAGGCACCGGGCGGGGGCCCGGCACACAACTGAGGGAAAGGGGATATCAGAATGTTTTATATTTCAGGCGCCAGAGTAGCACTCTGGTCGACCGCATTGCTTTGCGTACAACTCGTCGGCTGCACCGGCACCCACTACATACCGGACCAAGGACAACTCGCCAGCCCAGCACCGGCACCTGAGGCACTGAACAGCTTCTCCGGCCAAGCAGATATCCATCTAAACTTGCCCGGAGGCTATGCCTCACCCAGCGTTCGCCAATACCCTAGCGAGGTTGCCACCGCGGAAGTGAATCGTTGGTTTGCTAAATCAGGGCAAGACCTCACCGTTAGCATCCGTAACGACAACAACAAAGATAGCGGCTCAGTAACTCTCCTCGCCTACCTTCTAACGCTTGGCATCCTACCTTCCTGGGTTAACACCAAAGGTGAAACCGTTATGGAAGTGAAAGCCGGAAACCAGGTGCTATTTGAAAATCGAGAGCCTGTTGCGTATCGGTCATCCCTCGCCATGCTACCCACCGCCTATATATTCGGCAGCCCGGGTAAAACACAATACAAAGTCATGGCCGATGACCAGCTCAATCGCCACAAGCAAGCCCTGCAGCAATATATCCAAATACAGCAGGCAGACTATGAAAACGTAGTCTCTGCGGGCAGCGTAGACGCCTACCGCCAATATTTAAAAAATAACCCGGACTCCTTCTTCCGTATGGAAACCCTGCGTCGTCTGGCAGAATTGGCGCCCAGCAGCCATGCTCTCTCCTACCATCGCGACAATATTGCTTTAGACAACGCTTACATCGTTTATCTGCCCGATGAATACGACATCTGGTTCCTCGGCCCGCAAGACATGAAGGTCTACGACGTGTTGCGACTATCCCATGACGAAGACAACCCCTTGCTGGCCTCACGCATCCGCGCTGCCAACCAGCCCTACAAAGTATTCAACAGTGACGAAATCGCCTTGCTCAAGGAAGGCGGCCTGCCCTCTAGCCTTATCGCTGCCATGATTGATGCCAGCGCCAGAGCCCAAGCCGGCTCGGCCCGGCCCGCGGTTGCCAGTACCAACGCGGCCGCAGCCAATACACCAGCAGGCCCCGCGGGCCAGAACGGCATGAATGATATTGTCGCCCAATGCGCCAAGCGTTACGCCGCGTTTAAAGCCTGCGATCAGATACCCTCTTTCGGCGCCAACGTGTGTCGTAGCCAGGTGAAAAAGAAATACTCCCACATGGCCTGCGAACTGGTTCAGTAAGCAAAACCTCGTAAGAGCAGGCCCAGCAACCGCCTACATCTCTTTCGTTGACCACTGCACGGATGAACAGTATATTGAGCGTCCGGGTAGCCCACAGGCCTTCATTACTGTGACCCCAGGAAAGCCTGCCGATTGATCTCCGCGCCCCAAGGACGGGGCGGGGCTCCCCGGACCCCTTTCTTAAAAGCAGGCACGCGCATGTGTGTGTTTTGCAGGAGCGGTGGCTCCACCGCGAATACGAGCTACCCCTTCTCCAAGCAAAGAAAACCCCAGCCGAGCCCCTCTACAACAAAGGCCCGAACCGGGGTTTCTGATGGACTAGCCGCCAGCGGCATACTGCCGCCGGCCTGGCTTATTTGGCATTCATAATATCGGCCAACTCACTAAGATCCTTGATCACGTAATCCGGCTTCTTGGCTAATGGATACAGCGCTTTACCCGGCCGATCCACAAAAGCCGTTTGCAAGCCTGCCTCTTTTGCGCCAGCCACGTCCCAGCCATGGGCCGCCACCATCAAGGCTTCTTCTGGCTTCACACCCAACTGTTCAAGTACCCACTCATAAGCGCGCAAGTCCGGCTTGTACACCTTGATGTCCTCGATGCTATAGCGGGCATCAAAGAAGTCCGTCAGCCCCGCATTCTCAAACTGAGTCTTCACCCCGTTGTTAGACGAGTTGGTGAGGCTAACGATCTTGAAGCCTTGCTCGTTCAATGCCGTCAGCCCCGGCTTCACATCAGGATGCGGCGGCAGGCTGAGAATGGTGGACACAATGGCGTCCTCCGCCTTTTCTTCACTCAAGGCAATATCGTTGTTCTCTGCCACCATCAGCAGCGAGGCAACGCCGATCTGGCCAAAGTCGTGGTATTGCCCGGTTACCGTGGTAACCAGGGAGTTGTGCAACATGGTCGAAAACCACAACGGCAACAGCTCTTCATTGCCACCCAGCGCGTCACCCACCGAAGACCGCATGGACTCCAAATCCAGTAGGGTTTCGTTCACATCAAAAATGATGACCTTGGGCTTAGGCGGTTCACCGCCTACCGTAGCGCCTTGCGGGGTCGTGTCAGCCATGGCGTTGCCTCCAAGAAAGAAAAGGACCACAAAAAGGGGGAATGTCTTTAACCGGCATCGGGGCATAAAAGGTACCTCAGGGGGGAGTCAATGCATGTGCTGCCAAGCCAGCAAATTTAAGGCCAGCCTGTGTTGTGGGAGGGGCCTTCGCAAGGAAAGTTCCCGAGATTGGCTGATACCTCCCTAACCCACAGCAAAGCTGACCGTCGTAACGAAGGCACTGCCGCAATCGCCCTACACTTCTGGCTTCTCCAGCTCCTGCATCACATAACCCACCTCATCCATCTTCTCGGTCAGCACCTGCTGGGCATCAAAAAGGCCACGGTTATAGAAATGCGGCCCCAGCTCCGTGGCAAAAAAATCAATCAAGAACTCCGCCTCGAACCCGCCGATTTCCTGCTGGAGTTCGTCTTCAAAGTACGCTTTTATCTTGCTGACCATGCGGGCTTTTTGGTCTTGGCTGAAGGTGATTTCTGTCATGCTTTACTCATTGCCGAAGAGGCTTTCGATGCACGGGCAAGAGCAGCCGTTAGCTCCTCACTCATCACTCGTGGCTTTCCAACGCCCTGAGTCCACTTTACCGACTAAACACTAGGGCGCATTTCGCTCGGAAGGCGTTGTTTTGAAATCCCGAACCATCTTGTGCGGATCGACCTCATCAGCATACGCTTTCGCGGCTTGAGCCCACCAGATTAGTTGATTGAACGTTCTACCCAAATAATCGAACCAGGATTCCTTATCCTCCCCCGCCTGTAGCGCGCCATTTTCGGCGAAGACGTCTTGTGCTTTCGGCACATGAATCATCGCAGAAACAGGAAGGCAGCCCAGTTCCGAGAGAAATGTACGCATACCGACAGCCGCACGCATTCCGCCCCACTGGCCGGCTGAATAGGTAACGATTGCACTGGGCTTATAGGAAAAGAGCGAACTGCCAAAGTGGTTGAGCAAATTCGCCAACGCTGGACTCATGGAGTGGTTATATTCCGGGCTGACCATGATATAACCATCGGCAGAGGCTATTTTTTCGGCCAGCGTATTGAGTGCCGGCGGCGCCTTGCTCTTCAGGTAAGAAAAATGCGGCTTAAACACCGCCTCCATGGGGTAATCCAGCGCATCAATCAACTCCACCTCATGCCCCGCACATCGCTCATTCAGGCACTCAAGGCAGGCCTTCGCCACCCTCTCTCCCAAGCGAGCAGGCTTAGGCGGACTACTATCACGAACCGTGCCCAAAAAAATCAGGAATTTCATTGATACGACTCCCTCTATTGAATCATCGGGGCCAACTCTTACCATCGCCCCCCTAAAGCACGGGGTAAGGCCTGACCCATTGATCTCTTGCATCGTCTAATTTATGCGCACCCTGTTGTTGCAAAGAGGAGTGCCCAAGAGCTGAAACGGGGTTCTCTTTTCCCGAAGAACGACCTGCTACTGTACGCCATTTACCTTTAGTGTCAGTAGTCTGACGTTCTCCCCCCTATACAGTTACGCAGAAGAGATAAAGGCCTTCGTTTTGTAGAAGGGCTAGGGGGGGGGGAAATAGATACTGGTTGATCTAGAAAATCCCTAGATGTGCCGTAAGAGGTGAGATTTACATTTTCAATTGTTATGACTTTACTAGAGCTGTTCGTGAAATAGATTTCCTCGACCTCTTCAATTTGGTCATTAAACTTCCTGTCTTTCCATGAAATCTTTACTTTCTTACCTTAATGAAAACGCCAGCTTAATGTGTCATTATTCAAATTCGAATATTGAAAGATAAAAACCAATAAATCAGCTAGTTACAAGCTTCCCCGCTAGCGCATTACTCAATATTTTGCCTTCTTCTTTTGCCTGAACCAATACAACGGTACAGAAAGCTCGCCCACAAAAAAACCGCGCAGTTGCGCGGCTTTTTTGTGTCGAGAGTGTAGTACGTACTACGCGCTCTTTTCAGCGATCTTCTGTTTCCAGATGACCGGACCGGTTTTGTGTACCGATTCGCCGGTGGAATCTACCGCCACGGTGACGGGCATGTCTTCCACTTCGAATTCGTAGATGGCTTCCATACCCAGATCTTCAAACGCCGCTACGCGGGATTTGCGGATGGCTTTGGAGACCAAGTAGGCAGCGCCGCCCACCGCCATGAGGTATACGGCCTTGTTGTCCTTGATGGCTTCGATAGCGGTGTCGCCACGTTCGGCTTTACCCACCATGCCGATCAGGCCGGTTTCTTCCAGCATGGTGCGGGTGAACTTGTCCATGCGAGTGGCGGTGGTAGGGCCTGCTGGCCCGACCACTTCATCACCCACCGGATCCACCGGACCTACGTAGTAAATAAAGCGGTTAGTGAAGTCCACGGGCAGCTTTTCGCCTTTGGAAATCATGTCCACCATACGCTTGTGGGCGGCATCTCGGCCGGTGAGCAGCTTGCCAGACAGCAGCAAGGTGTCGCCCGGTTCCCAGGTCTGCACTTCTTCCGGGGTCACCGTGTCCAGGTTCACGCGCTTGGCGCCTTCGTCATTACCCCAGGCGATGTCCGGCCATTCTTCCAGATCCGGCGCTTTCAGGTCTGCCGGGCCGGAGCCATCGAGAATGAAGTGGGCGTGGCGGGTAGCCGCACAGTTAGGGATCAGGGCTACAGGCTTGTTGGCCGCATGGGTGGGGTAATCCACCACTTTCACGTCCAGTACGGTGGTCAAGCCACCCAGGCCCTGGGCGCCCACACCGAGGGCATTCACTTTTTCGAACAGTTCCAGGCGCAGCTCTTCAGAGCGGGTTTGGGCACCACGGGCCTGTAGCTCGTGGATGTCGATGGGGTCCATGAGGGATTCTTTGGCGATCAGCATGGCTTTCTCGGCAGTGCCGCCGATACCAATACCGAGCATGCCCGGCGGGCACCAACCGGCGCCCATCTTGGGAATCTGTTCCAGCACCCAGTCCACCACGGAATCAGACGGGTTGAGCATGGCGAATTTGGATTTGGCTTCGGAACCACCACCTTTGGCCGCCACGTCGATTTCCAGAGTGTCGCCGGGAACGATGGAATAGTTAATCACCGCAGGGGTGTTGTCCTTGGTGTTGGCGCGTTTGCCGTCCGGGTCCGCCAGCACCGAGGCACGCAGGACATTATCCGGATGGTTGTAGGCGCGGCGCACCCCTTCGTTAATCATGTCATCCAGGCTCATGTCGCCTTCGATAGTGACATTCATGCCCACTTTGGCGAACACGGTTACGATACCGGTGTCTTGGCAGATGGGCCGGCGGCCCATGGCCGCCATGCGGGAGTTAACCAGGATCTGCGCCATGGCGTCCTTGGCTGCCTTGCTCTCTTCCTTTTCATAGGCTTCTTTCACCGCGCGGATGAAATCCACCGGGTGGTAGTAAGAGATGTACTGCAAGGCATCTGCCACGCTCTGAATCAGGTCATCCTGGCGAATCACCGTCATGGGATTACTCCTGCTGGGAAAATAGGGGCGCGTAGTATAGCGCAGAGTATGAAGGGGGCGAAAATCAACGGTGGGAACGCCAGGATTAGCCGCCCCCCTGCCACTCGCCTCATTAACGCAGTGTCTTCATTCGCACTGGGTATTATTAAGCAACCGAATCAGATGGTGATTGACCGCTTCTGGCTGCTCCAGGTGCAGAAAATGCCCGGCATTGGGCAGTACCTGAAGCTCCACGCCGCCACTGAAGTCACTTTCAACAAGGGTATGTTCCAGCAGCTTGGGGCTCATGCAACCATCGTTTTCGCCGATTAAAATTTGGGTAGGCGTAGCGATATTCAAGCCTAACCAACCCCTAACCTGACGGTGTTCTTTTTTCCACACTTTGAATAATGACCGATACCAAGACAACGCAGCGGGAATTACCCCCGGTTCAGCCAAGGTGTGCTTGGCATTGTCCAGATAAAGCCCCGGCTCCCAATCCGGCGACCAGCGTTGCCATAACGTTGTCACGCCATCCAGATCACCTCGCTGGAGCCAGGCCTCCGGTGCCAGCGGCAGCTGGAAAAACTGCATGTAGCCGCTCAATAACACCTGTTCCGGTACCTTTAGCAGGGCTTGGGGAATGCGACGGACCGGCGGAATAGCCAAGGCACTGAACGAACAGAAAGTCTCCGGAGATTGAGCACAGGCCAGATAACCCACCACGGCGCCCCAGTCATGGCCTATTAAATGCACACGCCCCCCTAACTGGGCGGCAAACACCATCAGGTCATCCACAGCGGCATACAGGGAACAGTCGCCATTGCCCGGCTGGCAGCCGGGGGAGTAACCGCGCAGAGCCGGTGCGATAGCCGTATACCCCGCATCCGCCAAGGCATTAATCTGCACCGCCCAGTTTTCGTAGGTATCGGGAAAACCGTGTAGCAAAATAACCGGCTCGCCATTACCGGCCATCAAGGCAGGAAAACGCAGATCACCATTGACCAGCTCAACCTGTTTCATCACGTTACCTCAAAGTGCGTGGAACGGGGGCCATCGTCATCATTATTGCCCTCTTCCACCAGAATTCTGTCCACCTGTGCCAAGGCCGGGCCTTGATGCATGGCATTGAGCATGTCGTCCACTGCATCGGCTTCGCCCTCTAGCAGAGCCTCCACCCGGCCATCAGCACAGTTACGAACCCAACCCGTGAGGTTGCGACGGGTGGCTTCCTGCCGGGCCCAGGCCCGGTAGCCTACACCCTGCACAATGCCACTCACCAGTACATGCTTCGTCGTCATGGTTCTCCCCGTGGTCAATCGTTGCGGCCCTGTTGCTCAGGGTGCCGCTCTTTCTCTGCGGATGGAGCACTGAACAATGCATCCAGACTAATATCCAAGGGCGCCATCATGCCTTCGCGGGCCTCATCCATGCGTGACTTTAATGCTTGCTCCCATGGTAATGACTCGGGCTGTTGCCTAACCCTTAGCTGGGTATGCGCTGGCCAAGGCAGCATGGCTACCAATTGGCCCAGCGATATATTACGCAGATCGCGGCTGAGGATGTAGCCGCCCTCGTCAGTGCGTCGGATTAAATTTGCGTTCACTAATAGATTGCGAAATTCATCCCATTGGCTGATACCCGATTCCTGCATCACTTGACGAATTTCTTTGCTGCGCAGCACCTTGCCGCTCTGTTGACGCTGCCAGAAAACATTAAGCAAACGCACTAGGGCATGCATGCGTGGCACCTGGCGCTGGTGCTCCTGAAACACCACTAATGCCCGCACCAGTTCCGCACCACCGAGCACAATGGTCCAGGAAATATAAATCCACAGCAGAAATACCGGCACGGCAGCGAAGGCGCCATACACCACCTGGTAACTGGGAGCCTGTTTGATAAAAAAGGTAAAGGCCCCTTTCGCCAATTCGAACAATAGCGCCGCCATCGCCGCCCCTAACACGCCTTGGCGAAACGGAACCGTGGTGTTGGGCACCACCGTGTACATAAGTGTCAGCATGGCGGTGGTGAACAGGAACGGCAGCACAGCCAGCCACAATCGCACCCCGCCCAGATAACTGACCGTGTCACTGAAAATAGCCTGCGAGGTGAGATAGGAAGTGATCGCCAGACCCAGACCCAGGCAAATCGGGCCCAGTGACAACAGAGCCCAATACATCAACAAGCTGACCAACCCTTTACGCGGCGTCTGCACTTTCCATATACGGTTCAGGGTTTGCTCGACGGTACTTAGCATTAAAACTGACGTCACTACCAAGAACACAATGCCCAGCACGGTGAGGTTGGTGGCCTGTTTGGCGAAGGACTGCAGGTGATCGAGCAGCATGTTGCCCGCCGAGGGAACAAAATACTCAAACGCCCACTCTTGGAGTTGGGCGCTCTTGCCTTGCAGCGCGGGCACGGAGGAAAGCACCACAAAACTCACCGTCATCACGGGAACGATGGCAAACAATGTGGTGTAGGTTAGCGCCGCAGCACTCTGCCGGCAGCCATCTTCATTAAACTGGCGCACCAGCAGCACAAAAAATGCCTTAATGGAATTGAATCGGGCCTGCACTGGAATTACCGGCTGTTCATTCTCCATACACTTCGCATCCTTTCTCATTGACCCTACCCTTGCCACCACCCCTGTGCAGCTTACAATGACAGCGTTACGACACAGGATATGCAATCTCATGAGCGACTACACTATCTTCCACAATCCACGCTGCTCCAAATCGCGGCAGACTCTGGCGTTACTGGAAGAAAGGGGTATTACCCCCATCATCGTAAAGTATCTGGACGATATTCCCGATGCCGCCACCCTGAAGAGTCTCATCACCAAGCTGGGATTCACCCGTGCCCATGACCTGGTACGCAACAAGGAGGCGGATTACAAAACCGCAGGACTCACCGCGCAGAGCAACGATGACAATGTGATTACCGCCATGACTCAGTACCCAAAACTGATTGAGCGCCCCATCGTCGTTAAAGGGGATCAGGCCGTTCTCGGCCGCCCACCGGAAAACGCCCTGACGTTATTGGACTAAATCGCCCATGACCGATTATGTACTGGTGCTTTATTACAGCCGCAACGGCAGCGTTGCCAACCTGGCACAACAGGTGGCTCGCGGTATTGAAAGCACCGCAATGGAAGCCCGCCTGCGCACCGTTCCCGCGGTATCTGCTAACTGCAAAGCCAGTGAACCGGCAATCCCGGATCAGGGTGCGCCCTACGCCACACTGGATGATCTGGCCGGGTGTCAGGGTCTGGCTCTGGGCTCCCCCACCCGTTTTGGCAATATGGCCGCGCCGCTGAAATATTTCATTGATCAGACCAGCGAGCTGTGGATGAACGGCTCCCTGATCGGCAAGCCTGCGGGCGTCTTTAGTGCCACCGGCAGCTTGCACGGCGGTCAGGAAAGCACGCTGCTTTCCATGATGACGCCTTTATTGCACCACGGTATGGTGCTGGCCGGTGTTCCTTACTCCGAAGCCGCCTTGCTGGATACCCAAAGCGGTGGCACACCCTACGGTCCCACCCATGTTTCCGGCAGCCAGGGCGACCCGGCACTGACCGAACACGAAATCACCCTGGCACGTGCACTGGGCAAACGCCTGGCGTTATTGGCCCGCCAACTGAAGGCTTGATGATGAACCTCGTTTTACTTCGTATTAGCTACGCCCTGCTTTTGCTTGTCGGCATCAGTGGCCTGTTCACTCTGGCGCCGCCAGATGCCCATATCGCTTCCAGTGTGATCATTGCACTAGTGTTGTACCTGCCGCTGTTCCTCATGATTCCTGCAGTGATTAGCGGGAACCGTCGCCAAGCCACTTGGCTGTGCTTCCTAATACTGTTTTATTTCTGTGGTTATGCGATCCAGCTTCTGGATCCACCCCCGGTCCGTACCCTAGCCATAGTCAAAACTACACTCACCGTCATGGTCTTTGTGTTTGCCGCGCTGCAAATTCGTCAGGGCCAGAATGCTGATTGATGAACGTCTGGAAGTAGAAACACCAGAAGGTGCCATGCTCAGCCTGTCGCTGGCCGGGCCGGTGCCTCGGGCACTGGCCTACGCCATCGACTTGGCCATTCGGCTGGTGATCTACGGAGCGCTTGCCGCTATATTCGCGGCCCTGGGCAAGGCCGGCATGGGGCTGCTGCTGATTCTGGCCTTCGTGCTGGAATGGTTTTACCCCACCCTGTTTGAGGCCTTTCGTCACGGACAAACTCCCGGTAAAAAAGCCATGGGCATTGTGGTGGTCCACGCTAATGGCAGCCCCTTGAGCTTCAACGGCAGCCTGATTCGCAACCTGTTGCGCACCGCCGACGCCTTTCCCCTGTTCTACCTACTCGGGTTTGTCTGCACCCTGATGAGCCCTCGTTATCAGCGGCTTGGTGACATGGCCGCCAATACATTGGTTATCCACGTGGAAGAGACACCCGCAATCAGCGAGCATCGCCGTGGCGAAAGCCAGGCCCCGGACTGGCCGTTGAATCGTGATGATCAGCTAGCCTTGCTGGCATTCTATGAGCGCCATGAACAATTTTCTGACGCTCGCCAGCAAGAGCTGGCATTGCTGGTTTACCCTGAATTGACACCGGCCCAAGCATTACAACGCCTAAAGGCCGTCAGCCGCTATCTGGTGGAGGGCCCAGCATGAAACAGGCCCGCTTTGAACAACAATATCGTTCGCAATGGCAGGCACTGGAGAACCAGCTGGAGCAGCTTGAATCACTGCACGTAAGCAAGAAGAACACGCTGCCCCTGAATACCTTCGTTACCGACTACCGCAAGCTTTGCCATCAACTGGCCCTAGCCCGCGAAAGGGGCTACAGCGTTCAGCTGCAACAGTTCCTCAACAACCTGATGCTCCGCGCCCATCGTCAACTGTATCGCTACAACCCCTCACTAGCGGATCGTATCGGTACCTTCATCGCCAGCGGCTTCCCCCAAGCAGTCCGCCGCCAGTGGCGCTGGCATCTGGTCAGCGCCCTGACCTTCGTGCTGTCTATGGCGTTGGTATGGGCACTGGTGCATCAACAACCAGAAATGATCTATTCTGTGGTGGACGAAGCCAGCATTACCAGCCTGGAAAGCATGTACCAGCCGGATAACCAGGCGGGCATGAAGAGCGAGCGCAGCGGCGATGACGATGTAATGATGTTCGGCCATTATATCCAGAACAATATCGGCATCGCCTTCCGTACCTTCGCCAGCGGCTTGCTGTTAGGCGTAGGCGCGCTGGTGGTGATGCTGTTCAACGGCAGCTTCTTTGGCGCCGCCGCCGGGCACTTAATCAACGTGGGTGCCCAAGAACCCTTCTTCACCTTTGTGATTGCCCACGGCGCCCCAGAGCTTACCGCCATTGTGCTAGCCGGTGGCGCGGGACTACGGCTTGGCTGGGCCATTATTGCTCCCGGCCCCTGGTCGCGGTTGGACGCCCTGCGCCTGGCGGCCCGGGATGCGCTGCCCACCATGTACGGAGTGTTTGCTCTGTTACTGCTGGCGGCCTTTATTGAAGCGTTCTGGTCACCACGGGACCTGGCGGCGGCTATCAAATACAGCGTGGGCGCAGCCTGCTGGGTCCTTTTGTATCTGTATCTTTTCTTCGGGGGGCGGGATGGAACTCGAGAAGGCTAGCGCTCGTCTAGCGCCGCGCACCCCCTGGCAGGCAACAGATCTGGGCACGCAGTTCTACCGCCATTGGGCCGGGCCCATTACCGCTGTGTGGCTGCTATTTACCGCGGTGCCGTATGCCCTACTGCTAACACTGGCCGCGGTGGGCAACAGCCTCTGGCCGCTCTTCGTATTCTGGTGGCTCAAGCCCCTGTGGGAGCGGCCTCTGTTGGCCTTTTACAGCCATGCCCTGTTTGGCGAAACCCTCACCCTGAAAGCCTTGCTTAAACGCTGGCCCAGTTACGCCCTGCCCGGACTGGCCGGCCAGCTCACTTGGCGACGCCTGAGCCCCCTGCGCAGTTTCAATGCCTGCGTGTGGCAACTTGAACAAGTGAAAGGAGACACCGCCAGCCAGCGACTCAAAGTACTCAACAGCTACCCGTCCAATCGGGGCGGCATGCTGACCCTGCTGATACTGCACCTGGAACAGTTCATGACCTTCGGGCTAATGGCGTTGCTGTACATGCTGGTGCCCTGGCAATTCAACCTGGAGTTTAGTGATTGGTTCTATGAACAAAGCGCATTACAACTGGCTATCTCCGGGCTGTGTTTCTATCTGGTGCTGTGTGTCACCGAGCCCCTCTATGTAGCCTGTGGCTTTGCCCTCTACTTGAACAAGCGCACCTGGCTGGAGGGCTGGGACCTGCAACTCGGACTCTCCCGGCTGGGAGAACGCCGCCGCGCGGCCAAAAATATCATCGCCACCCTGCTGGTATTGATGTTGGCGGCACCGTTTATGGAACCCGCTCAGGCGCAAACAGCCGCCTCAAGCACCACAACCAGCGAACAACAACAAGTGATCGAACTGCTGGCCAGTCCAGACTTCATGCCCCTGGAAGAGCACACCGAACGGCAGTGGATAAACCGGGATAACAGTGACTCCGAAAGCTGGATGGAAAAACTCTGGGAGTTTCTGTTCGATATCCTGGACGGTGATAAAGTCGATACGTCCAGCGCCCCCGTGAATATTCCTGATGCCCTGTTATGGGCGATTTTCTGGACACTGTTTGTGGCACTGGCGCTGTGGTTGATCGTCAAGGTTGCCAACCAGTTCGGCCTGCGCAAGCATCACTCAGACAAACGCCCGGTCATTCCCACCCACGTGGCCGGGCTGGATATTCGTAACCGCAGCCTGCCTAAAAACCTGAACCGGGCCGTAGAAGAGGCACTCAAGGCTGGAGATACCCGCGCCGCTCTCGCCGTACTGATGCGTGCCACCCTGGCCGGTGTTCTGGCACGCTACCCGGTGCCACTGGCAGCAGGCAGCACCGAGCAGCAATGCCTGCGCACCCTGCAACAGCAGCACGGCAACCCACTACCCATTGACTACCTGCAACGCCTTACCCAGGCTTGGATCAGCACCGCCTGGGCCCACCGTCCGGTCAGTGACGAACAGGTCCGCACGCTGGCACAGCACTGGCAGCAAATGGATCCGCTGGAGGCAGACCATGGGTAAAACCGCCCGGCTGCGCCGCGCCTTTCCCTGGCTACTGGCTGCCCTGTTGCTTGCCATGGTCTCTGGCTACTACGCCCTCACTGAGCCAGTCACCTACATGAAACGGGTGGCGCCGGACAGCAGCATTACCCGCAACCCCTATAGCGCCGCCCAGCAATGGCTGGCACAACGGGGCCAGCCCTCTAAACGCATTCTCAGTGCCGCCGCCCTATTCCCATTGCCAGACACCCGCACCACCCTCGTGATCGATAAACACCGCGGCATGCTCACCTCTAACCAAGTTAACGCTCTGCTTGAGTGGGTGCAGGACGGCGGCAAGCTGGTAGTGGAGGGGCGCCCTCTTCCTGGCATACTCGACACATCTGACGCTAGCGCCAGCGACTGGCAAGATAACGATCCGTTGTTATTCGCGCTAGGCATCACCGTGTGGGACTCTCCGGTGCCCAGTGACGCTGGGCAAGAAGATGCAATACGCGATCTGCTCATGGCCCTGCCGACTTTTGTCGACAGCCCACTGCAATATTGTCTGCATAGCGACAACGAAGCACTCCGCGAAGATTGCGCACGGCTAGCCTGTGATGCCCCACCAGAACCCACACCGCTGACCTTGCATGTGAGTGACAACGAGCCAGATCGCCGGGTGCAATTATTCAGTGACTATGTGATTTGGCACGACAGCTGGGACGAGGAAGAAGGCAACGCCCCGCACCTGGAATGGCCGGTGGAAATCACCGGCTACGCAGATAATGATTACGGCAGCCAGCTGGTACAACTGAGCCTTGGCAGTGGGCAAATTTCCGTGCTAACCGATTTGAGCCTGTGGTCCAGCGAGCGGCTGCTCTACTTCGATCATGCTTGGCTGCTGGCCTGGCTTACCGGCGCAGAACCCGTGTGGTTTGTCCGCTCGGTGGCCATGCCGCCCCTGGCCCAGTGGCTGTGGCTAAAAGCCCCGGCGCTGGCGTTTGCCCTGCTAATCTTGCTGGTTCTGTGGCTATGGCATCGCATTCCTCGCCAGGGGCCACGGCAGCAAGCCCGCGAAGAAAGCCGCCGTGATTACCTGAAACACCTGCACGCCAGCGGTTACTTTCAGTGGCGCACCAACCAACAAATGGCCCTGCTGGCAGAGCTGCGCAAACAAGCAGAACAACAGCTGCTCCGTTTCCATCACCAACGCAATAAGGCTCTGGCGCTGGCGGCAAAAGCGCTGTCGGTGCCAGTAAAAGAACTGGACGCGGCACTACAGAGCCAAGCAGACACCCGAGACCGGTTCACGCAGCAGGTCTCATTATTACAATCGCTGAAAAATTGCCGTCACTGATGCCGGTTCCAGCGGTACAGTGGCGCGGACAACCACGCCAACGTCAGTTAAAACGTAAAAGGACAACAATATGAGCCAACCCGCCACCCTCGCCGATGCGGCCGCCTTGGCCCACGACATTGAAAGCCGGCTCAATCAGGTGCTGATTGGCCAACAACAGGTTGTCCGTGAAGTGCTCATCGCTCTTATTTCCGGCGGCCACGTGCTTATCGAGGGCGTGCCCGGCTTAGGCAAAACCCTATTGGTACGCAGCCTGGGGCGGGTACTGGAGCTAGACTTTAACCGCATCCAGTTCACCCCGGACCTGATGCCCACCGACGTGACCGGCCACGCCATGTACGACCAAAAGACCGAGCAATTTCGCATCCGTCGCGGCCCGGCCTTTACCCAGCTGCTGTTGGCGGATGAGATCAACCGGGCACCGGCAAAAACCCAAGCAGCCCTGTTGGAAGTGATGCAGGAGAGGCAAATCACCATCGAAGGCAAGGCCTTCACCCTCAGCGAACCCTACATGGTGCTCGCCACCCAGAACCCGCTAGACCAGGAAGGCACCTACCCGCTGCCAGAAGCGGAGCTGGACCGTTTTCTGTTCAAAGTGTTGATTGATTATCCGGCTCACGATGATGAAACCCGGCTGGTGAACATGGTGCTCGACGGCACCATCCGCGCCAGCTTGGATGTGGAAAGCCTGATCCCGGCCACCGATGCGGCCGGCTTGCAGGCCATGAAATCGCTCAGCAACGACGTACTGATCGACGCGCAAGTGCTGGACTATGCCCTGCGCATCGTCCGCGCTACTCGCGACTTCAACGGACTGACCCATGGCGCTAGCCCCCGGGCCAGTATTGCGCTTGCCCGGGCGGCCCGCGTGCATGCCATGTTCGAAGGCCGTGACTTCGTCACCCCAGACGACATCCAGCAGGTCGCTCGCCCCGTACTGCGCCATCGCATCCAACTCAGCGCCGACGCAGAAATCGAAGGGCAGACCCCGGAGACGGCACTGGCCCGCCTGCTGGACCAAGTGGAAGCACCGCGGCAATGAAGCCAGCCCCACGCCTGCTCCTCGCCGTGGCCCTCTGGGCCTTGAGCGCGATCTCGCTGCTGTTTTTCAGTGGCAACATCGCCAGCCTGCTGTGGTGGGCAGCGGGTGCTGTACTGGCGGCGTTCGCCCTGCTCGACTTGCTGCATGGCTGGCGCCGCCCGCCTCCAGCAGCACAGCGCATCGTCCCCAATGCCCTGTCCGTTCAGCAGCCGCATCCCATCAAGGTACGCATCACCTCCGCCGATCTGCCCGCAACCGTCACCCTGGCAGACCATCACCCCGGCGACGACATGCTAACCGGTCTGCCCTGTCAGCTTGCCCGGGCCGAGAATGAGCTCACCGAATTCACCTACCATTACCGCCCCAGCCGACGTGGCCCGGTAAATTTCGGTGATCTGGAATTCTGGTTTCCCAGCCAGCTGGGCTTCTGGTCACTACGCAAAATTTGCCCGGCCCGTTGCACGGTGCCGGTCTACCCGGATTTTTCCCGCCTCAGCCAAACCCAGCTGGATGCCAACCATTCCTTTCTGCTCACCGGCACGCGGCTCAAACCTCGCCGTGGCGAAGGCATGGAGTTTCACCAATTACGCGAGTACCACCCTGGCGACAGCCTGCGGCAGATCGATTGGAAAGCCACTGCGCGCCGCCGCAGCTTGATCAGCCGGGAGTATCAGGATGAGCAAAATCAGCAAGTACTAATCATGCTCGATGGTGGCCGTCGGCTGGGCATGCCGGTGGGCAAACTCACCGGCTTCGACCATGCGCTGAATGCGTCACTGCTGCTAGCCTGGAGTGCGCTCAAACAAAAAGACAAAGCTGGCGCCATGTTGTTCTCCGGCGATCAACCTCGCTGGCTACCACCGGTACAGGGGCAAAATGGCATCAACCATTTGCTCAACGGGCTGTACGATTTGCATCCCAGCCGGCATGCCAGCGACTTCAGCCTGGCAGCGCGTCAGCTGGTGCGTCATAGCCGGCGAAGGGCGCTAGTGGTGCTGGTAACACGGCTGCAGCACGAAGACCGGGATGATCTGCTCAGCGCGGTTGGTTTAATGCGCCGCCATCATCTGGTGTTGATCGCCGATATGCTGCTGCCAGAGCAGGAAGCCCTCGCGCGCCAGCCGGTGGAAGATTTTGATCAGGCGTTAACCCTGTGTGCCGATGCCCAGGAACAAAAGCAACGCCAGCAGCTGCACACCCGCCTGCGCCACGCGGGCGCCTTGGTCACCAGCGCCACGCCCCAGAACATGCCCCAGCAGTTGAATCATTTATATCTGGCACTGAAACGCAGTGGCCGGCTTTAGTCGGATTACCGCCTACGAAAACAAGCACTGCAGCGCTTGCTGCAAAGATATGCCCTCGCGCCCATACGCCTGCGCCAGCACATCACACCAGCGGGCCGGCCGCTCAGGAAGACCTTCAGCCAACAAGCGCTCTGCTTTTGCTTTTACCTTCACCGCAAACGCCGTTTCATCGCCGCCCTCACCATTCAGGTTATCCAGAGATACTCGGAAGGTGTGCCCACAGGCAGCACAGAACAAGGCTTCAAGCGCCTGGGGGTAAACCTCTACCTGCACAAACTGCGCCTGTTGATCCGCGCTGCGGCCATCCGGTGCATACCAATAACCGTAGTCTTGTTGCTGACGGCGTACCGGGCCCGCCACGCACCAGTGGGCGATTTCGTGTAAGGCACTGCGGAAGTAATCGTGGGTATAGCAAATGCGATGAGGGGAACCGGGCAGGTACACAGGCTCAGCCGCGCCCCCTACTAACAGCGTGTCGTGGGAATGAAAAAAAGTCGCCCGGAACAGGGTTTCCAGATCACCACTGGCGTACACCTGCAAGGCAGTTTGCGGTATGGTAGCCGCCGTCTTGCGAACCTGATTCTGTTCTATTTCGTTCACCACACCCGTTCCGCTTACAACAGTGGCACCTGCCTATGTTATCCCGCCGTCAAGAGCTTGCCGCCCAACTCACCCTCGCATTGCCAATTCTGGGTGGGCAACTGGCACAAACGGCCAACGGCTTTGTGGACACCATGATGGCCGGCCGTGTTGGCGCCAATGATTTGGCGGCGGTGGCCGTGGGCGCCAGCATTTGGGTGCCCCTGTTCCTGTTCATGACCGGCGTACTGATGAGCGCCACCCCAATACTGTCGCGCCATCTCGGCGGCAAAGCTTATCACCGCATTAACCCCCTCGCCCAGCAGGGCCTCTGGTTGGCTCTTGTGCTAGGGGTTCTTTGCGCACTTATTCTACGCAGCATTGCTCCGTTATTGGTATGGATGGACGTGGATCCGGCGATCCGACCCATGGTCAGCGGCTACCTGGATGCGCTTAGCTGGGGCATGCCTGGCGCCGCCATTATGCTGGCGTTGCGCAGTTATACCGAGGCCATGAACCATACCCGGCCGGTGCTGCTAATCAGCGTAATCGGCCTAATGATCAACATCCCTAGTAACTATGTGCTGATCTACGGAAAACTGGGCTTCCCAGCCATGGGGGGAGTCGGCTGCGGTTGGGCCACCTCACTGGTAATGTGGTCCATGGCAATAATGATGATGGTCTATACCCATCGCCACCCGGTGTATCAGCATGCACCATTGAATCTGCGACAGCGGCATTTCGAGCGCGCCAATCTAGCCTACATGCTGCGGCTGGGCTTACCCGTAGGCCTGTCAATTTTCTTTGAGGTAAGTATCTTTGCGGTCATTGCCCTTCTCATCGGCAGCCTGGGGGCCCAGGTCGTCGCCAGCCACCAGATCGCGCTCAACTTCACCTCCCTGATTTTTATGGTGCCGCTGAGTTTCGCCCTGGCCGCCACCGTTCGGGTGGGTCACGCCCGAGGACGCAGCGATCAAAACGGTATTCGCGTGGCCGTGCAGGTGGCCATGGCAATCACCCTGGTGGTGGGCATCACCGCCGCCTCCAGTCTGGTGCTGGCCCGGCACTGGATTCCCCGTATTTATACCGACAACGGCTCGGTGATTGCACTCGCCAGCTACCTGTTGTTGTTCGCGGCCCTGTACCAGATCTCGGATGCATTGCAGGTTTGCGCCAACGGGTGCCTGCGCGGTTTCGAAGATACCGGCTGGCCCATGGTAATGACATTGCTGGCCTACTGGGGCATCGGCCTGCCCATCGGGTACGGCCTGGCATTAACTGATTGGTGGGTCGAGCCCATGGGCCCTGCCGGATTCTGGATCGGTCTGGTAGCGGGCTTGACCAGTGCCGCCGTCTTCCTTGGCTGGCGCTTGCGTTGGCGGCTCAAGCAACCGCTATCAGAGCCGGAAGTGTCAGCCTCTACCCCCTTCGCGTCCTGATCGAAAAGTTCGCTGTTCTTACAGTCTTTACACTCGAATGTCGCTGCGGCGCCACATTTACATTTCCTTTGCAGTTTGTTTGTAGATAATAACAATTCTCATTATTGTTGGCTTGTTTCTACATACTTATGACACCTTTCTCAATTACTTCACGCATTCTGGCTGCAGCTTTGGGTGGTTATGGCCTTGCGTCCCTGGCAGCCATGGCGCTGGCCGTGATATTACCAATGGCCCGCGATCAGGCCGTGATTATTGGCATCATGCTATCGCTCCTACTTTACTCTGCAGCAGCTATTTGGGCGTTTTGCGCACGTTCCAGCTGGCTGGCATGGGCCGGCATTCTCCTTCCTGGCCTGCTCTTTGGCGCCTTGTATTTATGGGGCACTGCCGTATGAATAAGTCATTCCGACAATCCATGGCCTGGCTACACACCTGGGCCGGCTTGTTACTTGGCTGGTTACTGGTGGCCATTTTTATTACTGGCACCAGCGCCTATTTCCGGGAAGAAATTACGCTGTGGATGCAGCCGGAAGTACATGATTCCACCCTGCAACCGGGTACGGTCGAGCTGGCGATGGCAGCCCTGAATGCCAAGGCGCCGGATGCCAAATCCTGGGACATCAACTTGCCGGGCCCCCGTCAGGCCGCCGTCGAGTTGCGCTGGCAACCCGCCAAACAGCCGAAAAACGGAGGCCGTCAGCGTGGCGAACAGATGCTCATGGATGCGGATAGCGGCGAGGTCGTTGCACCACGCGCCACCCGCGGCGGCAACTTTCTTTACCGTTTCCATTTTGAGCTGTACGGCATCGACCGCCTGTGGGCCCGATTGCTGGTCTGCCTGGCCACTATGTTCATGCTGATTGCCATTATCAGCGGGGTGATTACCCACAAGAAAATCTTCAAGGATTTCTTTACCTTCCGGCCGGGCAAGGGGCAGCGCTCCTGGCTGGACGCCCACAACGCTACCGCGGTACTCGCACTGCCCTACCATTTCATGATCACCTATTCCGGCCTGCTGCTGTTTATGACCCTGATCATGCCCTGGGGCATCGACGCTGCATACGAGGGAGATCGGCGTGCCTTCTTTTCTGAGGTGTTTTCCCGGGGAGAAACCCCGGCGCGTCCTGGTGCGCCGGAAGAAATGCTGGCAATCGGACCATTGATCGAACAAACCGAAGCCCGTTTCGGCAAACCGGTAGAACGCATCCAGATCACCAACCCCAATCGGGACAACGCGCAAATTACCTTGCAGGTAGACAGGGACCCGGCGGTCACCGATCGCCAGCGCGGTGGCGATCCAACGCAAGTATTCCAGGGTAATACCGGTGACCTGATCGACACGCGTATCCCCGCCAATGATCCGGTGTCACCGGGCTGGCGGATCTATAATTTCTTTACCAGTGTGCACATGGCTCGCTTCGCCGACCCGCTAACCCGCTGGCTGTTCTTTCTGTTCGGGGTCGCCGGCTCCGCCATGACCGTGACCGGCATGCTGCTGTGGGTGAGCAAACGCACCCAGCAATTACGCCGGGATCAGCAGCCCGATCGGGCTCTGAAAATGGTGAGCGGACTGAACATGACCTCCATCACCGGGTTGATGCTGGCCATCGCCGCCTACTTCCTGGCCAACCGTTTGTTACCGGTCACGCTGACTGCTCGCGAAGACCGCGAGATTCAGATCTTCTTCATTGTTTGGCTGATGTCACTGGTGCATGGTCTGCTGCGTCCTAACCGCCAGGGCTGGATTGAGCAGGTCGCTGGCGCCTCGCTACTCTGGCTTGCCATACCCGTAGTCAACATCTTCACCACGGCGTCGCACCTGTTTACGCCTCTGGCCTGGCAACATGCAGCCATCGCCAGTTTCGATCTGGTCTGCCTGATCCTTGCTGCTTTGGGCGGGTATACCCTGTGGCGCTTGCAACACAAACCGCTGCCGGCAAAAGCTCGCCGTACCCGTACGCCGCGCGCCGCCAACACGGCCAGCAGTAAGCAACCTGCCGGAGACACCCCATGACGATGGTCCCGCCACTGTTTCTTGCCCTCGCTCTGGCCTATGCCGGCTTGACCAGCCTGTCTCTGGCCATGAAACGCCACCATGACCAGGTCATGGGTCGCAAGTTGCAACCGGAACGCGTGCGCTATTACCGATGGCCCGGCTGGTTGCTGTTGTCGTTATCGTTGTGGGTTACGTTGACGATCTGGCCCCTGGGATTGGCGCTTTTTATGTCCGTGGGGCTGGTGGCAATAGCCGGCCTGCCACTGGTGTTTTTACTGCCGTATCGCGCACAGTTAGCAGGACGACTGGCTATCGCCTTGCCCGTGTTGGCCATGCTGACCTGGTCGACGGCGGTGCTGGCTTAGGGCGTAGCCAGGGTGGGTGGAAAATCATCCACACAGCTTGTGGCCAGCAAGTGCCGGTAATAATCGGCACTAAGCCAGGGGCGTCCACTGAGCAGGTGATTCAGATACCAGCGCTCCGGACGAAGATCATCGGCTTGCCACTCGGTATTAGCGATATAAACCCAGGTGTGCCGCTCGCCCTCATCAGTCTGCACCAACAGTCGCTCACGGCAATAACGAGTCGGGTGGCCCTCGAACGGGTCCATACGCTCGATTTCCCGGTGGTCCCATAATTGGTACAAGACGCCCTGCACTTCCGCCCCGTCATGGTCCGCATTCACGATGTTCGCGTAGGCAATCCCTTCTTTACCATGGGCGCGCTTATTGAATGCCAGTTGCCAACCGGGTAATTGCGCCCGTAACGATTGCCGATAGCGCATGCCCCGCACCGCCATTCGTGCCGGGTTCATGTTCGAACCATAGGCAAAGTAATAATCACACTCCACACATCGCTCCTAATGATTGCTTGACGCCGGATGCCCGACGACGACGTAGCCTGCATTCAAAACCTGAAAAACTTAAACCTCGGTCGCCATGCTCTTTGCGCAAAACACATTACCCGATTACTTTCTGAATAATGGCCCTCCCTCAAAAAGAGGCACCGCACTAGCAAGATCTTCTAAGCCTAAGGGGTTTTACGTCAGACATCCGGCCCCGAGCGTTAGGCAAAATGCGGAACATGGCTGCCAGCAAATATCACCTACAGGCAGGCCCCCGCTTACCCACTACCAGCCCATTTTACCCTACGCAAACCGGTTATCTGCACCCGCTTGCATGGCACCGCATGACAGGCTAACGTGAATTAACGGGCCGTGCCGAGCGATTTACTGAGATCGCGCTCACGCCCTAAGGTAACGTACCGGGAGAAGCCCATGACTCAGGCGAACCGGCAACACCCAGGCGGAAACAATGTTGTTTCCTTCCCTCCACGCCGCAAAGCGGCCAAGCCCCCTATTTTGCGTTTATCTCCGGAATACGATGGCATCGAGCTGCTATATGCCAACGACCACCACCCCGACAAATTATTCTCTTTAAAAGTGCTCGCTTGGGCGCGACTGGCCAATGGTGACACCGTAGCCATGGTTCCCTGGCTCAAGGAGCCGGTCACCGCCATGGCGCTGGCTGATCCACTGAATGGACGCTGGGAAGGTTACCGACTACCTGGCAGCGATTATTTGTTTGTCAATGCGCCTGAACATAAGGTTAAAGAGATGGATGCCGCCCTGTCGTTTTTCGGCAAGCCCCAGCCCGGCGAGCAAGCTATTCAGGAAATCCCTGACACCATCGGCACCCATGCGGTGTTTTCCGACGATGATTTCCACACCATTAGTCTCATGGAGGTGGTCAGCTGGAAGCTGTTTGCTGATGGCACCCTGTCAGCCATGGTGGCACAAGAAAACGACCCGGTTGAGACACCGATTTTGCCCGGTGCAGAATGCCTGACCACAGCACAGTCGCTACCGGCCTTTCGCTATTTCTTCCAGCACGGCATAGCCAATAAATTGAAGGAGAGAGACCCGGAAGCGCTGGCGGCAGTGGCTATTCTGGCGAAAAGCTGAACACTGCCGCGCGGTATTCGATGAAATGATGAGCGCTAATTGAACGCGTTGCAGCTAGCGTAGCCGTGTTCAATTAGCCCTCTTTCTTCTTGATCCAATACAAGAACAACTCACCATCGCGTTGCTGATCAACCAGGCTATGACCGAGAAACTGGCAGAATTTCGGAATATCCCGTTCAGTGGAAGGGTCGGTAGCGCGCACCGCCAACACTTCGCCGGGCTGCATGTCCCGCACCTTGTTGTGCAGCATCATCACAGGCTCAGGGCATAACAGGCCGGTGGCATCGAGTTCGTGTTGGGCATCCAATGACATCAGGGCTCTCCTCGTGGTGCACCATGGGCAGCCACCGGTGGCTGCCAGAAAAAGGCAGCCATTATAACGACTGCACTGAGAATCGCAGCCAGCAGGAAATGCGACGCATAGCCCAGCCACGCCACGCTGAATCCACTGGCCAAAGTAAAGGCACCCACCGCGAACAATTGCACCGAAGCCTGCACGGTATAATCACTGCCCTCATGGCCGCTACGGCAGTAATCCATCATCACCACAAACAGGGCCACCGTGGACAAGCCATCCGCCCATTGCTCAAACAATGCCACCGCCCAGATCCACGGCTCAGCTGCAGGGTCTGGACCCCAGGCAGCCACCCACCACCAACCGATAAATGACAGCGCCTGCAAACCGGCAAAACCGAACAGCGCCACACGACGACTTAATCGCATCATCACCAGCCCCGCCAAGCCTGCCCCTGCCAAGCCGACCAATGACGTCACCAGGTCTAAGCGACCGATTTCCGCCAACGTCCAGTGACTGTCGACCAGAAAAGGTTTGATCATGCGGGTGCCGAAACCATCGCCCACCTTATAGGCCAGCAGGACCACCAGCCACACGCCCAACCCCGGCCTACGCCAGAACAGCGCCAGTTGGCGAAGCCACCATCGGGTTGTCACCGGCTTGCGCGGCCGGGCAGGCTCAAGAGGCTCGTCAAATCGCCAGGCGGTGAATGCCACTAGCAACAGCATGACAATGATCGCCAGCAGTGTGGCCTGCCACCCCAATACCCCAACCAACATCAACAGAGCGCCACTGCCCAGGATCATGCCTATTTTGTAGCCACTAACCTGCACACTGTTACCCAGGCCCCGTAGCTCTGGAGTCAGTAAGCGTGCTGCTAAGCCATCGGTGGCAATATCCTGGGTTGCGCTGAACAGGTTAAGTAAAAACAACATCACGATAAGCACCGCAAAACCGGGGCCGAACAGCCAACCTTGCGGCAGCAAGGCCGCACAGGCCAGCACCGTCACAACCCCGGTCAGGCAGGCCAGGATCCAGCGTTTACGGTGATTGGGGCGGCCACTCCCCCAGCGATCCACCCAGGGCGCCCAGATAAACTTCAAGGCCCACGGCACGGCGGGCAATGCCAGCAAGCCGATCCATTCTGGTGACAGGCCCGCATCCCTAGCCAGCGCGGGCATGGACTTGCCCAGCAAGCCAGCTGGCAAGCCTTGGGCGAAGTACAGCATACCCAGGGTAGCGAATAGCGCAGCGCCACGACCGCGCTCAGTACTCACGATCAGTAGCTCCGATGAAAGCTGGCCCAGACGGTAATCTCTTCACGATCGTAATACAGGTGCGCGGCCTTAATTACCGGCTCACCCAGGTGATCCATGCGCTCCATGGCCGCAGTCAGTTTTTCCAACAATTGCCACGTTTCTTGGAATCGGCGTTTCATCGGCAGTTTCAGATTAAACAATGCCGCGGTGGCCCAACCCTGGGTAAGCCACTTTTCCATGTGTTGCAAAGTACGGGCAGGCTTGTCCACCACATCGCACACCACCAGATCCACCTTACTGCGCGGGCGCCAAGTAAAGGCATCACCGTAGACATGCTGCACCGGGTATTCGTCCAGCAGCCGGGGGGCCATCTTGCCGTGGTCCACCGCCTGCACACGAATGCCCCGTCGGGCCAGTTGCCAGCTCCAGCCCCCCGGGGCCGCCCCCAAGTCCACCGCTGTTTTGGCGTTTAACGCATCGGCACTACCAAAGAAACGTATCAACGCCTCTTCCACTTTTAGTGCCGAACGGCTCGGCGCTTCTGCAGGTAATCGCAAGCGCAACACACCACCTTCTACAAGCGGCACAGCGCTGGGGCTGGTGCCAACCCAACCATTGTGTGAATCACTGAAAAAAAGATGTAGCCGCTGTTTCGCTTGGCGGCGCAGCAAGCCGACTTTCTTCAACCGAGGTTCCAATGCCTTGCGAAAACCACGCAAGAACCGCTGCAGCTCGCGTCCTTCATTGGTATCCGGGTGTTCAAGATATAGCTCACTAAAGGGGCCTGCGGCTTCCAACAAAGGCCACAAAGCACTGATACGGTCGTCGCCTATATCGCTAAACTCGCCCTCGCATACACTTAGCGTGCGGGCAAAGATCAAGCCGCTTTCTTGCAGGCTCGCCAACGAGCCTTGTTGGCTATGCCAGAGCACATACCCACTATTGGCGGTAGCGCGGGGATAACCGGCCACCATTTGATCTGCCGCGTGGAAATTCAATTCGGCAGCCAGGTCAGCCTCAAAGCCCGGTCGACACAGGGCCAGCAAGGTCTCGGACTGGGAATTCAACAAGTCACTGTGCATGGAGCTCTCGCGCTGATTACAATGCTGCCCATTGTCCTTATCACAGCGGCTCGATCAATAATGAAAACAGACTGCCGCTGATCCTAAGCCCTGTACGCTGGTGTCTTCTCGCCCACTCTGGATGGGATTTCTACGCTGAAGCCCAGATGAGGCGGGCGGAAAATGGCCCGAACGGGTTCGGTGCCATGGATGAGCTAAATATTAAGATGAGGCTATGGCATAGCCGGGACGCACTGAACAAAAGCCCGGATTTTGTTTGAACATCAGTTTCGCCAGTCAAGGCGACTCCCGCCATGAGCCATACGGCAGCGGGAATGCCCCTTTGCATGGAGCGCTCTACACTACTTCACAAATACCACCGTTTTGTTACCGTCCACGATTACCCGGTCTTCAAGGTGCCAACGCACCGCACGCAACATCACCTGCCGCTCCACGTCCTGCCCCAATGAACGCAACTCCGAAGCGGAATGGCGGTGGCTAACACGCTGCACGTTTTGCTCGATAATGGGCCCCTGGTCCAGGTCTTCCGTTACATAGTGGCTGGTAGCACCGATCAACTTCACCCCCTTGTCGTGGGCCTGCTGATAAGGGTTCGCCCCCACAAAGGCCGGCAGGAAAGAGTGATGAATGTTGATGACACGATGCGGGTAATGAGACACAAAGTTTGAACTAAGGATCTGCATATAACGGGCCAATACCACCACATCCACTTTACCGTCAAGCTTGGCCAAAGCCTCGGCTTCCGCTTCGGCCTTATTGTCTGCACTGACCGGGATATGGTGATACTCGATGCCAAAACGCTCGACTTCGTCGCGCAGATCATCGTGATTGCTAATCACAATAGGAATGGTGGCAGGCAAGTCGCCACGGGAGGTGCGCCAGAGCAGATCCATGAGCACATGGTCATGCCGAGACACCAACACTCCCATACGTTTTTTCTCACTGGCGTAGCTGATTTGCCACTGCATGCCATAGGGTTCAGCCACCCGATTGGCAAAGTTATTGCGAAGTGCCTCCCGAGAACAGTCCAGTTCCGGTGTCTGAAATTCCAAGCGCAAGAAGAAGGTGCCGCCGTGGGCATCGCTGGAATGCTGATCGAAATCGGTGATGTTGGCACCGTGGTTATACAAGAAGGTGCTCACCGCACTGATGATCCCGGGTTTATCCGGGCAGGTCACCAGCAGCCGTGCCGTGTCGGCATCATTAACTGTCATGGACGTCTCAGAGCTAATCGTTAGTAAGAGGAAGCATCGTGCCCTAGCTACAGATTGACGCCAAAATGCTCTCGCCGGAAATTGGACGGCGTTTTCCCGGTCCACTTCTTGAAGGCCCGGTGAAAAGAGCTTGCTTCACTAAAGCCCATCAGCAACGCGATTTCGTCGATGCTGAGATCTGGTTTGGAGAGATAATAGACCGACGCATCTTTACGGATAGCATCCTTAATCTCCTGGTAGCTAGTGTTGGCTTCTTTGAGCCGGCGCCGCAGGGTTTGCGGGGTCATGTTCAACTTGCCGCAAATTTCCGTAAAATCCGGAAAGCTATTGCCGTATTCGTTAGAAATAATCGCGCGAATCTGGGCCGGTAATCCCACATTGTGAATATTACCGTCAAACAGCTGAGCCAAAGATTCTTTTAGAAACTTGGAGAGAGAAAGATCATTTTGTACCAGTGGCAAATCGAGGAAGTCAGCCCGGAACGTCACCTCATTGGCATCGGCTTGGTACTCAATAGGGCAATCGAACAGGAATCGATGCTCCTCACCATTACGCACATCGGAGTAATCCAGCGTCACCAGTTTAGGTTCAATGGCTTTGCCCACCAACCAGCTCATAAAACGCAGCCAAATAAACAGCGACGCCTCAATAATGACTTCGCGGAAGTCCAACCTGGGATCGGCTTCCACGACTAACTTCGCCACATCGCCATCACGCTCAATACGCGACTGCAAGCTCAGTTCGAATAAGTCGTAGAAACGAATCCCCCGCTCTACCGCTGAGCCCAGGTTCGGGCAGTTGATCACCGCATGGGCCATCATGGAGAAGGTGCCGGGCTTGGATTTTCGTCCCTGGCCAAAACCCAGGAACTCATCCTGAGTCTGGGTCATGATCAGCAGCATCATGCGGATAAAGGTATCCCGCTCAATGGTTCCCTCCGGATCATCCAGCAATTGCCGTGGAATATTACACTGGTCCAAAATCTCGGGAATGCTGGCACCGGAACGAGCCGCACCCTGTAACAACTTCACCACCCGATTAATATTGATCGTTCTGCGATGGTACATCGACCTCCACCCTCACACCTTTGGCACTGCCATTAAGCGAAATCGCACCCGTCAGCATTATTATCGGCACGCCTAGTATCTGCCGGCCTGCCGCTTTGAAGAGCCCGGGAGCGTCAATCATAATGAAACTGGCCGAAATTAACATACTGTCTACCCCGTCTGGAGGGTTAAAAGCACTTCAGATCGGAAAAAGCAGCTTCACATAAACACCACACTTGTTCTCCTGCGCTGTCTGCGATAAAAATTAGTGATGAATGTTCTTGTCGTTGAAAGTAACAAGGCTGTCAGCCTTATCATCTGTCGCATCATCGAAGAACTAGGCCACCGATATGTGTTGGCCGCAGACGGTGAGGCCGCACTGCGCCTGTATCACCAGCGAGACATTGGTCTACTGATCCTCGATGTAGAACTCCCCATACTGGACGGTTTCACCGTGGCTCAAGACGTTCGCAACGGCAATGCGGCTATCCCCATTCTATTTATTTCTAAAAACAACAGTGAGGCCTGTTTACAACAATGCGTGGATGCGGGCGGCGATACTTTGATGCCCAAACCCTTACGGCCCAGCGTATTACGCGCCTGGCTTTACAGCAGGCTCACCCCTACAAACCCCAGCACTCAGCTTTCTCCCACCGCCGGCTGATCTCCTCCCGTGGTCTTTACTTCAAACATTCCTCCTCCCTCCCGATTGAGACACCAACCGGTTTTCTCTTGTGAATAAATTAACACAAAAAAAACCCGGCTGGATAAGCCGGGCTTTTTTTATGGAACGATATCTCAAGGGTTACTTGTAGATTTCGCCTTTTTTCGCTTTTTCTACCAGAGAAGCTGGCGGGGTGAAACGCTCACCGTAGAGCTTGGCCAGTTCCTCAGCCCGTGCAACAAAGCCGCTCAGGCCGCCTTCGTACTGGTTGATGTACTGCATCACACCACCAGACCAGGCCGGGAAGCCGATACCAAAGATAGAACCGATATTGGCATCCGCTACTGAGTCAATCACACCTTCGTCAAAGCATTTCACCGCTTCGATGGACTCAATGAACATCATTCGCTCTTTGATATCCTCGAACGGCATATCTTTGCTGCCACCGAAGGCATCAGCCAAACCGGACCACAGGTGCTTCTTGCCGTTTTCTGGATACTCGTAAAAGCCTTTACCTTGCAACTTGCCTGGACGGCCCAGCTCTTCGACCATCTTTTTCATGACCACTTCAGCGGGATGCTCTGGCGGCGGCTCAACCCCTTCACGCTTGGCATCATCACGGGCCGCATTACCAATCTTCAGTGCGGTTTCCATGTTGATTTCATCGATCAGGTTAAGGGTACCCACCGGATAGCCTGCCTGCATCGCCGCCTGCTCAATGGACTGGGCACTGACGCCCTCACCCAGCATAGCGATGCCTTCATTGACGAAAGTACCAATGACGCGGGTGGTGAAGAAGCCACGGGCATCGTTGACCACGATCGGGGTTTTCTTGATCTGCAAGCAGTAGTCGTAGGTCTTGGCCAACGCTTCCGGGCTAGTATCTTTACCGCAGATAATTTCCACCAGCGGCATCTTGTCCACCGGGCTGAAGAAATGAATACCAATGAAGTTATTCTGCTTCTTAACGCCCTGGGCCAAGCCAGTGATCGGCAGCGAAGAGGTGTTAGAACCCAACACCGCATCCGGATTAACCACGTCTTCGATTTCCTGGAAAACCTTGTGCTTCAGCTCAGTGTTTTCGAACACAGCTTCAATCACAAAATCCACGCCTTCCAGGTCTTTCGCATCGGCGGTGGCGGTAATACGTCCAAGGATTTCCTCTTTCTTCTCCTGGGTCATCTTGCCCTTGGAGATTTCCTTGTCGAGAAGCTTACGGGAATAGTCTTTACCCTTTTCCGCATTCTCGGCGGAAACATCCTTCAACACCACCTGCGCACCAGAGCGAGCCGTTACATAGGCCACGCCTGCGCCCATCATGCCAGCACCTAAAACCCCGACCTTCTCAGCACGGAATTTTTCAACCCCATCCGGACGGCTCGCGCCACCATTGATGGCCTGCAAGTTGAAGAAGAAGGCGGTAATCATGTTCTTGGCAACCTGACTGGTCACCAAAGAAAGGAAATAACGACCTTCAATAAGAGCGGCGCTATCAAAATCTACTGCCGCACCTTCGATGGCCGCAGACATGATTGCCAGCGGGGCCGGATAGTTAGCGCCCTTCAGTTGTTTCTTCAGGTTCGCTGGGAAAGCCGGCAAGTTAGCCGCAAACTTAGGGTTCTTCGGGTCACCACCGGGAATTTTGTAACCTTTCTGGTCCCAGGGTTGCTGGGCTTTCGGGTTGGCCTTAATCCACTCACGAGCCTTGGCCATCATTTCGTCACGATCTGCTACCAGCTCGTCGATCAGCCCGACCTTCTGCGCTTTCTCCGCTTTCATGCGCTGACCCTGCATCAGCACCTTCATCAGGCCATCCTGAATACCCAGCATGCGTACCACGCGAGTCACGCCACCGCCACCGGGCAGCAAGCCCAGGGATACTTCAGGCAGACCAAACTGCGCAGATTTATCATTGATAGCAATGCGGTGATGACAGGCCAAGGCGATTTCCAAACCACCACCCAAAGCCGTGCCATTCATGGCCGCAACCACTGGCTTGCCGAGTGTTTCCAGCGTACGCAGCTGACTTTTAAGCTGGGCCATTCCGGCCATAAACTGCGGGCCATCTTCCTTACGCGCCTTCAGTAAGTCACGCAGGTCGCCACCGGCAAAGAAAGTTTTTTTCGCAGAGGTAATGATCACCCCAGCAATTTCATCTTTTTCTTTCTCCAGACGCTCAACGACCGCTGCCATGGACTTGCCGTACAGCTCATTCATGGTGTTGGCGGACTGGTTGGGATCATCCAGGGTCAGAACGACAATATTGTCCGCGTCTTTTTCCCAACGAATAGCAGTTTGTTCACTCATATCTTTACTCCGAAATCGTTCGACGCGGTTTACAGACGCTCGATGATGGTAGCGATACCCATGCCACCGCCCACACACAGGGTGCACAATGCGAACTTCTTGTCGCGGCGCTCGAGTTCATCCAGTGCAATACCCACAATCATGGCGCCAGTAGCTCCCAACGGGTGGCCCATGGCGATGGAGCCACCATTGACGTTGGTAACGTCCGGGGTGATGTCCATGTCTTTCATAAAGCGCATGGCGACCGCCGCAAAGGCTTCGTTGATTTCCCACAGATCAATATCGCTGGCTTTCAAGCCGGCTTTCGCCAGCGCTTTCTTAGCCGCCGGACCTGGGCCCGTCAACATGATGGTGGGATCGGCACCACTGATCGCGGTGCTGACAATCCGGCCACGGGCTTTCATGCCGAAGTCCTTGCCCACTTTTTCGTTACCCAGCACCAGCAGAGAAGCACCATCCACGATACCGGAGGAGTTACCTGCGTGGTGAACGTGGTTAATCTTTTCCACCCAGTGATACTTCTGCAAAGCAACCGCATCAAAACCGCCCATTTCGCCCATCATTGCGAAAGACGGGTTCAGGCCTGCCAGCGCATCAGCAGTGGTGCCCGCGCGAACGTGCTCGTCACGATCCAGCACTGTCATGCCGTTAATGTCTTTCACCGGCACCACAGATTTATCGAAATAACCCTTTTCCCACGCATTCACAGCACGGGCCTGGGACTCAGCAGCAAATTCGTCCACATCACGGCGGCTCCAGCCTTCGAGAGTGGCAATCAGATCCGCGCCAATCCCCTGGGGAACAAAGCCAGTCTTGTAGTTGGTGATCGGGTCCATTGCCCAGGCACCACCGTCAGAGCCCATGGGGATACGGCTCATGGATTCCACACCACCGGCGAGAATCAGGTCATCCCAACCGGAGGCCACTTTCTGGGCACCGGTATTCACTGCTTCCAGGCCAGAGGCGCAGAAACGGTTCATCTGCAAACCCGCTACAGTATCTGGCAACCCAGCAGCCAGAGCTGCTGTTTTGGCAATACAGGCACCCTGGTCACCGACCGGAGTCACCACACCCAACAGCACATCATCAATGCTATTGGTATCCATATTTGGAAAACGATCTTTTACTTCATCGATCAGGCCTACTACGAGATCCAGCGGCTTAACCGTATGCAAAGAGCCATCTTTCTTACCCCGACCACGGGGAGTACGAATGGCATCATAGATATAGGCTTCGGTCATGGAACCTTCCTCTTGCCTCAGGCATGTATCAGCATTGGGCTGACGGGTTATGAAGGGCGTATTGCCCGGTATAGGTGGGCAAGAGTGCCCCAGCCACCCCGATCTCTCAATGACATGAGTTAACAAGGGCTGTGAGCGGAATGGGCAAGACCGCAAGCCGTTGGTAAATCACCCGTCACTACGGCCAATGAATGGCTTCTTGCACATGCTAATGTCGCTGCAATTCGTTTCAGGAGTACTCGCCATGTCACACAGCACAGAAGTTTTTCGTTCACTATTATCTTCCACGCTACAACAAGGGCGCGGTATAGCCACTAAAGGCCATAGCAAACATCCGCAAGAGCCGCTGGAGCTCTATGAAATGGAGGGTTGCCCTTTCTGTCGGCTGGTTCGCGAGGCGCTAACTGATTTAGATATAGACGTAATGATCCTCCCCTGCCCTAAGGGGGGCGACCGTTACCGACCGCTGGTAGAACGCTTAGGCGGCAAGCAGCAATTCCCCTATTTGATGGACCCCAATACCGGCGAAGCCCTTTATGGATCTGCCGACATTATCGAGTATCTCTATCAGCAGTATGGAGGCCGTCCTGCCCCGAAAAGTTGGCAGCTACGTCTACGCACAGCCGCCGCAATTGCCGCCTCCGCTCCCCGCGGTGGTCATGGCATTCGCACCCGGAGCAGCCGCGCCCCGGAGCAAGCTCTGGAACTGTATTCGTTCGAAGCCAGCCCCTTTGCCCGTTTGGTTCGCGAGCGATTGACTGAATTGCAGCTCCCTTACTTGCTGCGCCAGTGCGGCCGTGATCAGTGGAAGGATTGGGTGTTACCGGTGGTCCGTAAGTCTCTCGATATGGACTACTCCCCTAGTCAACGCAACCGGATAGACCTACTGGCTCGGGCTGGAAGGATTGCCGTTCCCTATCTGGTAGATCCGAATACCGGCGAAGAGCTGTTCGAATCCGAAGCTATTCTTCACTATCTGGATCAGACTTACGGCAACTAATGCCGGCACTGCCTTGCAGCCATGAGCGGGCACCGATAAATGGTGCCCTTTGCTCTTCTACACCACACTTTTTAGTGCTATATATTCCAGTCACAGGCTTCCAGCGTTAAACACGCAGCAGGCCTCCAACTAGAGAAACTTCTTTAACGCTGGAATAGAGAGTAGCAGCATGAGTCGTCGCCAATTTGATGACTACGACCCAAATGAATGGGAAGAAGAACACAAACGTGCAGAGCGTGAACGCCGCCAGCGAGAGGCGAAACGTCACAGGCACGATACAAATGAAGACAATGACCGCCCAGATCGCCAACGTCCACAGGCTTACTAATTCTTCCCCACTGGATTCACTATAGTGGCGCTATACGGTAGAGAGCTGCGATGCACAGGGCATCGCAGCTGCTGATATATTGCTATAGGCAACCGGAGCAAACTCCACTATTCCCCATAACGGCTCACCAGCGTAGTCAAAATGATAGCCGTATCATCATCCATAGTAAGACGAAATCCACTCCGCCAATGGCCGTTGTCCAAATAACGATGCCATAACGGTTCGGCCTCCACATGCAGCTCGAGCAGCCCAGAGAGTTTGAAAGGCAGCTTCAGCACAAGGGATTGTAAGGTTTTGGGCGGCATACCCTTTCCCACTAAGCAAACACCTTGATCGGTGATGTTGAGGATATGCCCTATTGGTCGCTGATCGGTACACGCTTGCACGTTCACCCGGAGCCTGGGCCGGCTAAATCGTCGACGTTCCATCTCACCCCTCCCAAAGAACCTCTCACTGCCAGTTTCCGCCCGCTTTGTGTACCATTACACATCAGTCGAAATGAAACTTATGGAGCACAGTTCCATGGCCTCCGATGATGACCTTTTCCGCCGAGAAATGGCAGATGTAACGCCGATTAAACCGGACAACCGAGTTCAGGAACGTGCGCCCCATCGCAAAGACTCTATCCGCGAACAATTACGCCGCGCCGCCGCCGTTGACGACCGTAAAGACAACAACCCACTAACGGTCCCTGAGTTAGTACCACAAATCGGTCCTCTGGACATCGTTGGGCTGAAGAAAGATGGGGTGCAGGAAGGCGTTTATCGCAAATTACGCTTGGGTAAATATGATGCTCAGGATGTACTGGACCTGCACCGAGTTCGCCTCCTGGAGGCACGCAATCAGGTCCAGGCGTTTCTAGAAAACGCCCACAACAATGGCATGCGGACCGTCTTGATCAGCCACGGCAAGGGTCTTCATAGTGAGCGCCCCGGGTTTCTGAAAAGCTATGTGATGCACTGGCTGGAAGAAAGTCGCCTAGTACTAGCCTACCACAGCACCCCAGCCAACCGTGGTGGCAGCGGCGCTACCCAAGTGCTGGTGCGCAAAAACAGTCAAGCAAGGCAGAATAACCGTGAGTTTTTTATCGAAGCCGGAAAACAGCAACGCTGACAGAAAAGTAACAAACCAACACTTACATTAAAGGTTATTGCCAGAGCTACGCAGCCTCGCCGTTAAGTGCAAAACGCGGGATCGTCCTTGAGAAGCAGAAGAAACCATACCGCGTTTTGTCGCTTTGTAGATACGTCACCTTTTTATACGGTTTATCCCATTGATCGCCGCAACCCGATACGCTTCCGCCATAGTCGGGTAGTTAAAGGTGGTATCAATAAAGTACTCCAGCGTATTGTTTTCACCTGGCTGGCGCATGATGGCCTGCCCCACATGGACGATCTCCATGGCCTGATAACCAAAACAGTGAATACCCAGCACCGCCAATGTCTCTCGGTGAAACAGGATCTTCAGCATCCCTACCCGTTCACCGGTTATCTGCGCACGAGCCAGATTCTTGAAAAAAGCCTGCCCCACATCATAAGGCACCTTGGCCTCGGTCAGCTCCTGTTCCGTACGCCCCACACTGCTGATCCCTGGGATGGTGTAAATGCCCGTAGGCACATCCGTTACCTGGCGGACTTCATCGCCGGCGATGGCCGCCGCACAAAAGCGCCCTTGGTCATAGGATGCACTGGCCAATGACGGCCAACCCACCACATCCCCCACCGCATAGAGGTTATCTGTCTCGGTCTGGTAGCGTTCGTTAACCTTAAGCTGTCCACGGTCATTGGCTTTGACGTCCACATTTTCCAGACCAATATTCTGTGTATTACCGGAACGACCGTTGCACCATAGCAAGGCATCCGCACGCAGCTTTTTGCCGGATTCCAGCTCCAGGGTTACACCATCGTCATCGGCCGTCACCCGCTTATAGTGTTCTCCTTGGCGAATGGTACAGCCTTGCTCACGCAGGTGATAACTGAGTGCATCGGAAATTTCTGTATCCAAAAAATCCAGCAAGTGCTCGCGAGAGTTCACCAAGTCCACCCGGATACCCAGCCCTGTAAAGATGCAGGCATATTCCGAACCGATCACCCCAGCACCATAAATTAGGATATGCCGTGGCGTATGGTCCATGGTCAAAATGGTGTCCGAGTCATAGATACGCGGATGGGAAAAATCCACATCCTCCGGGTGATAAGGTCGAGAACCGGTAGCCACCAAAATATTATCCGTTTTGAGTAAGTGCTGGCGGCCCTCGTGATCGTCTACCCGAACCTCATTTGGTGAAAGAATTTCTCCGCGACCGGCAAACACGGTGACTCGGTTACGCACGTAAAAGTCTGTTCTAACTTGAACCTGTGAATCAATCACTTCCCGGGTACGGGCAATCAAGTCCTGCCAGCGAATTTCTCGGGGCTTGAGAATCCCCCGCAGTAAAGGGTTACGCTGGGTACGAATCACCTGCCGCACCTGATGACGCAGAGCCTTGGAGGGAATAGTGCCCCAATGGGTACAATTCCCACCCAGTGACGACTGCTCTTCAATAATGGCTACTTTCAAATCTTTTTTGGCGGCCTGCATGGCAGCCGCCTCTCCCGCAGGGCCACTACCAATGACAACAAGGCCCCAACCAGCACTGATATCCATTCACCTCTCCTTAACGGCTTGCCCCCCGAGTATAAATGATTACAGACCGTTAGCGGTCAGCAAGCACAAGGCACCGGAGTGGGTCTAAAACCGAAGTATAGTAAGAAGATAAGGCATAAATAAAATAAGCGCGAAAGCCATCATTGGAGCCCGCAGGGGCCGCCAATGCAGGCACGGGTTATTACCGTTCGCTGTAGGGATACACCTCGACGGGCAACCGGAATGCCCTCAAAAGAGCCCCCTCTTCACCTCGTCGTAGGGGTCGAACCCGCCGCTCAAAATCAAGTAAGGAAGGAGTTCTTTACAAGCGCCTTAAGCCATCGTTTCACCAGCCCAACGCATACTTAACAAAAGGAATAGTGACAGGGCGCTGCTGCGCCAAGGCCAAGCGATCGAGTTTTGCCAGCAGAGCCATTAAAGCACCCGCAGAGCGCTCGCTACGCAATACAATATAATGAGCAACTTCCGGCTCTAGTCGCAATCCCCTCGCCTTGGCCCTCTCCTGTAATAACGCCTGCAAGTCATCATCTTCAAGAGACATCAACCGATAAACAGGCCCTGCCGCCAAGCGAGTGGCCAGATCGGGCAACATTAGCCCCATGGCTGCAGGCGACGCATTGGCGGTAACCAACAGCCGCCCCCCCAAGGACATCAACCGATTATAAAGATGAAACAGAGCCTCCTCCCAGGCAGGCAGGCCGGCGAACAACTGGCAATCATCAATGGCCAGTAGCCCAAACTGCTCCATGGATTCCAGCACCTCAGGCACTAGTGGAATAATCTCACGGGCGGGCAACAGGCAGGCATCCAAGCCATTGTGTTGAGCCAGACGCACCGCGCCTTCTAGCAAATGGCTTTTCCCCTGCCCGTCACCCGCCCAGAAAAAGGCCTGCCGATCAGCCCCCTGCACCGCCTCATATAATCCGGCCACGGCAGCGCCGTTCGGGCCCGACTGGAAATTATCCAGAGCGTTACCCTCACGGAGCTGCAGGGCCAAAGGAAGTTGCGCGCTCATGGGTTCAACGCCAGCAATAATGCCATTGGGGGCCAGACACGACAGCATCTGGACAGGCCTGCAACCGAGGAGACAGCTCGAGCAAATTGCGTAGCTGCTCATCACTGGCACTGAAATCCAGCCTAAAGGTCAGCGTAGTCGCAGACACTTGCTCCAGTGAGGCGCGGCGCATCCCGCTCAGGCCTCCCAGAAATTGCTGCAGCGCAAACCAGTCCTGGAGCTGATCAACCTCATCCACCACCAGCAACGTGCGCAGATCCGTCATCTCGCCTTTCACGCCATAGCGCTCGGCCAACTGGTCGGTGACGTTATCGATCAAAGCCGTCACCGCATCCTCGCTGTTCGCGGTCTTTTCCCTGCCCTCTTCTAGGACCGTCTTGTCCTTCAATACCCGCCAATTCACTGTGGCCGGTTCCCCCTGATAAAGCACCGCAGCGGCAATTAATTCATGGGGATAACGACTGGAGGCATCATGTAACTGCTGATCGAAACGGCCACGGACGTCAGCCACATTCAGGCGCTCCTGATCTTGATTGTCCCACTCGGGGATAACCAGAGTCAGCCCACGGCGCTGGGCTTCAGCGATTAGATGTGCGTACAGCGGATGGTCTTCCACCACCATTTCACCACGGCCTGCGCCCTGATCCACCAGCCAGAGCAGCACCCGTGAGCGGGGCATGCTCCATACCGAAGCCCCCCTGTCTGCCATGAAGGCCATCAGGCCATTCACATCGTAGCGGGCCTGCAAGGCACTACGACCGTCCTCTAGAGTACTGTAATCGTAGCGAGTCACCCAACGATCCAACTGCGTCGCTGCCTCGCTAGCTACGCTCTCATCGAGCACATCACGCTGCCCGCTCAGCCGCACCAACATCTGCTCCAGACCCTGCGCCAACGCATCCTGCCGTTGTGCTTCGCCACGGCCATCCACCGGTACCTGCACCGTGTCCAGTGATTGCGCCTGCGCGAGCACGCTCCACCCCAACAACACAGCCAACAATCCAATCCAACGCATGGGCGCTCATTCCAACCGAAAATTCAAGCGCGCTATTATCACCTATTCATCAAACCCACGCGAATCCGTTTACGGTCAATTACAAGGTAAATTGAGGAACAATAGAGCTTTGGACCCTGATGAAAACGTGCTTTACCCACCCAAGCTGCAAAGCAGAGGTTCCCCAGTAGGCTGACCGGTTGCTAGAATACGCGCCTTCACCAATCCGGAGCTCCCCATGACCGAACAGAAACGGCCACTGACGTACCGTGACGCAGGCGTCGACATCGACGCCGGTAACGAGCTGGTTAAACGCATCGCCCCTGTTGCCAAGCGGACCCGTCGCCCGGAAGTCCTCGGCGGTCTTGGTGGTTTCGGCGCCTTGTGCGAGCTACCCACCAAGTACAAAAACCCCGTTCTGGTTGCTGGCACCGATGGCGTCGGCACCAAACTGCGACTGGCCATCGATCACAATCGCCACGAGAAAGTCGGCGTCGACCTAGTCGCCATGTGCGTCAATGACCTCATCGTAGGCGGAGCAGAACCCCTGTTCTTCCTGGATTACTACGCCACCGGCAAACTGGATGTAGAGATTGCCACCAGCGTAGTAACCGGTATTGGCGAGGGCTGCGAGCTGGCAGGCTGTGCCTTGATCGGCGGCGAAACCGCGGAAATGCCCGGCATGTATGAAGGCGAGGACTATGACTTGGCGGGCTTCTGTGTCGGCGTGGTGGAAAAGGATGGCGTGCTGGATGGCAGCAAGGTAGAAGCCGGCGACAAGCTGATTGGTCTTGGCGCCTCTGGCCCTCATTCCAACGGCTACTCTCTGATTCGTCGGATCATGGCTCAGGCTGAAACTGACATCGATCTGGACGGCAAGCCACTGATTGAACACCTGCTCGAACCCACCCGAATTTACGTTAAATCCTTGCTCAAACTGATTGAGCAAGTACCGGTCCATGCCATGGCTCACATTACCGGCGGCGGCCTGCCAGAAAACCTCCCCCGAGTTCTGCCGGACAACACCCGTGCTGTAATCGACACTAAAAGCTGGGAGTTCCCCGCAGTGTTCCAGTGGCTTCAGCAGGAAGGGCAAGTGCCCGCCTTCGAAATGTACCGGACCTTTAACTGCGGCGTGGGCATGGTTATTGCGGTACCAGCCAGCCACGTTGATGACGCTCTCGCCCTGCTGGAAGCAGAAGGTGAAAGCGCCTTCTTGATCGGTGAAATTCAGGCAGGCGACGGCCAGCCCGACGTCGTTCTGGACGGGCTGTCAGCGTGACTCACCGGCTAGCGGTATTGATTAGCGGCTCAGGCACCAACCTGCAAGCAATCATGGATGCCCGTGAACACGGCAGTCTCGATGTCGAGATTGCCGTGGTATTCTCCAATCGAGCCAACGCGGCAGGCTTGGAGCGAGCGTCCCAGGCGGGAATTCCCACCGCCACTCTGGATCACCGTGACTACCCGAGCAGGGAAGAGTTCGACCAGGCCATGATCGACCTGCTCACCCCGTATGCTCCAGACACCGTAGTGCTGGCCGGCTTTATGCGTATTCTCTCTAGTGTTTTTGTACGCCATTACGCCGGGCGCTTAATCAACATCCATCCCTCGCTGCTGCCCAAGTATCGGGGGTTAAATACGCATGCTCGTGCCCTGGAAGCCGGCGATAGCGAACATGGCTGCTCCATTCATTTTGTCACCGAAGAACTGGATGGCGGCCCTCTGATTGCACAGGCCCCCATTTCGGTACAAACGAACGATACCGTTGATTCCCTGTCCAAACGTGTACAACAACGCGAACACCGGCTCTATCCTCAGGTGTTGCAATGGCGTGCACAAAATAGACTGGAACTGACCTACAACGGAGTGTTACTGGATGGCAAGCCCCTCCCTACACAGGGTTATATCCTCACTTAACCCACTTATTCTCGCCAGTATTATGCTGGTGAGCCTGACGTTCTCTTCCGTCGCCAGCGCAGAGCAAACGCCGTCCCCCTTTAATTTGGATTACCGCCTGAAAAGCGAAGGGATACCCTTCAGCATTGAGGCTCATCGCTCTCTCAGCCAAATGCAGAACGGACTCTGGAAAATGGAAGTCCACGCCAAAAACTGGCTCGGCGAAATCCGCGAAACCGCCCTGTTTAACTGGCAGGGGTGTACCCCGCTAAGCAATTATTATGGCTATAAGCGCAGAGGCTTGGGCAAAGTAAAAGAAGCCAAACTGCACATCGACCGCCAAACCGGCGTGGTCGCCAGCGAGCGCACCGACAAACCCATGCGTAGCTACGATGTGAGCAACAACGCCACCGACGAGCTTTCTGTCTCCCTCGCCCTGCAATGTGAACTGCGCGACGGCGCCAACGAGGTAGAACTGCAGGTGGCCGACGAGCGCGCCCAAAAGACCCACCACTACACCGTAGTCGGCCGGGAGACTCTCACCATTGATGGTGGCCGAGTGGAAACCCTAAAAGTACAGCGACAACGTGGCAAGAACAGCGAGCGACAAACTTACATGTGGTTCGCGCCAGATCATGACTATACGCTGGTGCAACTAATGCAGAAGAACGACGATGGCGAACACCTGATGACCCTGCAATCATTGGAAGGACTCTGAACGTGCGGTTAATCTCCGTCCTACTGATGCTCGTTAGTAGCCTGGCTATAGCGAACGAGCCTCTTGCTCCATTTTCTGCTGAATTTCGCATTTATGTGAACAAGTTACCCACGCCCGTAAAAGCCGAGCTAGTACTTGAGCCCGCAGAAGGCGACGATTATTACCATATGCAGCTCAAGGCAAAATCGTTTCTGCTCAGTAATACAGAAGAAAGTTACTTTCACTGGCGGGACTGCCAGCCTCGTACTACCCGATACGTGCATGAATTCAAGGGCTTTGGTCAAAAGCGCTTTCATCACATGGATTTCCAGTGGAACCCACCAAGGGTGCACAATGAATCGGAAGACGATAAGGAAAGCCAAGACATCCCCGCCGATACCCTAGACGAGCTAACCATCTTGTTACGAGGACGCTGCGTGTTCGCCACCGGCGACAAATCCTATTCGGTAACCAGCGCCTACGGCGATAAGGTTCGCGAACATCATTTCGAAGTGATCGACCGAGAAATGCTGAAAACGCCGCTGGGCAAGCTGGACACCCTACTCGTGGAAAAGAAACGCACCGGAGACAGCAAAGAAAAACGGCGCACCCTATTCTGGGTAGCACCGCAGCTCGATTATATGGTCGTCCAGGCGAAACACATTGAAAGTACCCTGTTGAAAGCCGACATGATCATGATCGACTACAACGGCCCGGAGCCGCAATCAGCACTCGCTGATTAAGCGCGCGGCAGGGTAACGCCACGTTGTCCCTGGTATTTACCCCCTCGGTCCATATAAGAGGTTTCACACACCTCATCGGATTCGAAAAACAGCATCTGCGCCACCCCTTCGTGGGCATAGATTTTTGCGGGCAGCGTCGTGGTGTTGGAGAATTCCAGTGTTACGTGCCCTTCCCACTCAGGCTCCAGCGGAGTGACGTTAACGATAATGCCGCATCGGGCATAGGTGGATTTTCCCAAGCAAATGGTCAACACATTGCGAGGGATACGGAAATACTCCACCGTGCGTGCCAACGCAAAAGAGTTCGGCGGAATAATGCAATACTCCCCTTTCACATCCACAAAGCTGCGCTCATCAAACGCTTTTGGGTCCACCGTGGCCGAATGGATATTGGTAAACACTTTGAACTCATCGGCACAGCGCACGTCGTAGCCATAGCTGGACACGCCATAAGAGATCAGTTTTTCACCGTTCTCATCCGCACGAACCTGCCCAGGCTGAAATGGCTCAATCATGCCTTTCTCTGCGGCCATGCGGGAAATCCAGCGATCCGATTTAATAGTCATTTACGCCTCAATGTTCCAGAGTAGTTAGCGTTCAAGCGGCCAATGGTATAGGTGGCACGCTACAAGCGACAAGCAACAACGGGCAAGAAGTTGCGCGACGGTCAGTTAGGCTGCACGTGCAGAACCCTATCGCTCACATTGCAGCTTGGCCCCTATGCCTACGATTGACCACGGTCTTGCGTTGCGCCTTGCCTTCTCAATGCTGCACGATATTTGGAAACGCTCGGTTTCCCGCCTCAGTCAGTGACAAGCGAGCCGCCAGGCGCCGCGCCGCCACACGGTAAAGCGCCGCTTCCTCACTGTCGGGAAAGGCATGCACCACCGGCTCGCCTTTGTCCGCTTGTTCGCGGATGCGTAGCGACAACGGCAGTGCGGCCAGTAATTCAGTACCGTACTGCGCCGCCATTTTGCTGCCACCGCCCTCACCAAAGATGGCCTCCTGGTGCCCGCACTGGCTACACACATGCATTGCCATATTTTCAACAATCCCCAACACCCGGATATCCACCTTGCGGAACATTTCCACCCCCTTAATGGCATCCAGTAAAGCAATGTCCTGGGGCGTGGTAATCACCACAGCACCGGCCACAGGAATTTTTTGCGCCAGGGTCAGCTGAATATCCCCGGTACCCGGAGGCAAATCCACTAACAAATAGTCTAGTTCATGCCAGCGGGTCTGCTCCATCATCTGCACCAACGCGCCGCTGGCTTTCGGCCCACGCCACACCACTGGCGTCTGCTGGGTTGTCAGGTAGCCCATAGACATGGTTTGCAAACCGTAGGCATCCACCGGCACAAAGAATTTACCTTCCAGCAGTTGCGGTCGAGTACCGTCGGGCAACCCCAACATCAACGGCTGACTAGGCCCAAACACATCCGCATCAAGCAAGCCCACCCGGGCTCCCTCTGCCTGCAAAGCTAACGCCAGATTCACCGCCGAAGTGGATTTGCCCACCCCGCCCTTACCGGACGCCACCGCAATAATATTAGCAACCTGATCCCGAGCCGGCAGGCTACTTTGTGCCCGGTGCGGCACAATATGGCTTTTCACGTTCAATGACAGCGAGCGCGTCTCAAGCACCGGCGCCATATGCGCATGAAGGGCATCAATCAAGGCCCCGCGAATACTCTCGCAAGGGAACCCCAGCGTCACCGTGGCCGACACCGACACATCGCTCACCTGAAACGCACTAACAGCACTCACATGATCCAAGCTGACACCCAGATCATCGGGGATAAAATCGCCCAGCTGTTGTCGAATGCGTTGTTCCTTTTCATTCATGGCTGTACTCATGACCGTACTCACCGATTGCCTCTGCTTCACGAGCTGCGATGATAGGGGCTAACGGACTAACAACCAAGGGTGCCCTTTTTTAAAGAGGGAACCATTAATTCAAGCGGTTTGCGCAGCATAAGTTGCGTAAACTTGACCGATAAGCAAAATAGAGCTTTGCCGCTTGCACGGCAGCACAAGGAGATGTCATGAAAGCTATATCCGCTGCGACCCTATTGATCGCCGGCACACTGGCCTTGTCTGGTTGTGATAACACCACCGTAAATAGCGCCCGCGACAGTATTACCGTATCCGGTAACGGCGCAATCAGTGCCCAACCCGATCGTTTCATGGTCATTGCCACCGCCAGCCAGAATGGCGATGACATGGCCGAGATGAAAGACCAGGTGGATGATGCAGTCAGCAATATGCTGGACTTGGCAGACGACCTGGATATTGAAGAAAAGTCCGTCACTGCAAGCACCATGCGCATCACTCCCCAGTGGCAGTATCAACCCGAGCGCAAATTAGTCGGCCACCAGATCAGCCGCGAGGTGAGTTTCCAGGTAGATGGCCTTGAAACCTATGCTGAACTGCTGGAAGGACTGGCCGAGCAAGGGGTGCGTAACATCCGGCCCGCTGGTGCTCAAGTGAGCAACCGCGACAAACTGGCTAAAAAAGCGTTGGAAAAAGCGGTGGAGGATGCTCGCGAGCGGGCGGAAATTCTTGCCGAAGCTGCGGACCGCGATCTGGGCGAAGCCTTTCAAATTCAGGCCCAGGGTATTAACTCTCCGCAGCCTGTAATGATGATGGCGCGGGCCAAGGATAGCGGCGCAGCGGAAAGTTACCGCCCAGGCGAAACGGAAATTTCCGCTCAGGTACAAATCACTTTTGAACTAGACTGATCAGGCATCGTCATGGACGCATTGGGCCAGATTTGTAGCGCTGCACTGCAACAATACCTGGCCCACGCAGACGCCCGTGGGCTGGATACGATTGCCGCACTGCAACACGCCAATCTGGACCCAGCGCATATCCAGAAGCCGGATACCCGCATCCATGGTCAGCATTTCCAGACCTTACTGCACGCTCTTATCGAGCAATCCGGCGACCCGCTGTTCGGTTTACATACCTCCGAATTCGTGCAACCTGGCTCTTATAATGTCATGGGCTACATTGCCATGAGCGCCAGCACACTCCAGCAAGCCCTGTCGAAAGTCAGTTTGTATGAAAAGCTGGTAGGCGACATGGGCACCACGCAAACCACCCTTGATGCCCATCAGGCCGCGATTCGCTGGGATTGCCTGTACCGAGAACAACCAGCGCGCCAACACCTGATTGATAACGTGCTTGGCTCCTGGGTGCGTTATGCCCGCTGGCTCACTGGCAACGACCAGTTGGCACCGGATCAAGTCTGGCTGGAACACCCCACGCCCCCGGCCGCCCAAGTGGACGAATACCGGCGCGTATTTCTTTGTGATGTGCTGTTCGAACAACCCTGTTCTGCTTTGGTGGGGCCGCCACAGTTACTCCAGCAACCCATCCGCCAACCAGACCCGCTGTTGCTCTCCACTCTGGAAGCCCACGCCATCCAGCAGCTGAATCAGCTAGGCGTAGATACCAACCTCAGCCAACGAGTGAAGCAATGCATCCAAGACGCCATTGGCCACTCCCTGCCGCGCAAGGAAACCGTCGCCGAACGGTTAGGCATGAACGTTCGTACCCTGCACCGCCGGCTAGCCGACGAACAGCAAAGCTGGCAAAAGCTGCTTGATTCCGTGCGCCTGCAACAGGCACGGCACCTGCTCACCACCACCAGCTTGCCCCAGGCCGACATTGCCGCAGCCCTAGGTTATTCCGATATTCGTTCTTTTCAGCGCAGCTTCAAACGCCATACCACCATGACCCCAGGGCAGTATCGAAACACGCCCAAAGATACGCAAATAAACTCATAGTTGCGGGCGTTATTATGTACCCCTCAGTACTTTTTATCCTACAAGCCCTTAAATCTTGCCCCCACCCCTGTCTATACTGACATCAGTCAATGACAACAACTCATGGTGGAGAGCCTCAATGAAAGGCACCCTCAAACAGCTCGAACGCGCCATCGACAAGGCGACTACCTACGATGAATGGTATGAAGCCAGCCAGGAACACGACCGCCTTTCCGGCGCGGACAGATGGAAAGAAGTAGACCGCTCGCCCTACTACGACTATGAATTAATTCGTAATCGGCTCTGGCAGATTCGTCAGGCCCGCGAGCGAAACGATGTGAATAAGCTGGTTTTCCATTTGCACGAAGGCCTGCATGGCAACTTAGGCAACATTTCCAACCCTCGCCTTTATCAACACAGCCGCGTGGGTACTAAACGCCTCATCGAAAACTATCTGAGCGAAGTTTCCACCGCGCTGAATTACCTGTGTGATAGCAACTTCAAGGAATTCGGGCTGAAAGAAAAACTCGATTTCTTTGAAACCACCGGCCAAGCCTTCGGACAAAGCTGCCTGATGTTATCCGGCGGTGCCGCGCTGGGCCTATTCCATATTGGTGTGGCCCGCTGCCTGTGGAAACAAAATTTGCTGCCCTCAGTAATATCCGGTTCCAGTGCTGGCAGCATCATTGCTTCGGTTGTCGGCACCCATAATGATGAAGAGTTAAAAGTAAAACTGGAGCCGGAAAACATCTATCTGGAAGCGTTCAAGGTGCTGGGCTGGAAGGGCCTGGTGCGCGGCACGCCGGTACTCGATGGCGACCACCTGGAAGCCTGCCTGGAAGAAAATATCTCCGACATGACCTTTGAAGAGGCCTATCGGCACACCGGGCGCGAAATCAATATTACCGTCAGCCCCTATGATCGTAACCAACGTGCGCGCCTGCTGAACTGGCGCACCTCCCCCAACGTGCTGATCCGCAAGGCCTCGCTGGCTTCCTGCGCTATTCCCAGCATCTACCCGCCGGTTTCCCTGTGGGCGAAGAACATCGATGGTGAGCGCGTACCCTACATTCCTGGGCGCAAATTCGTCGATGGCTCCATTGTTGACGATCTTCCCATCCGCCGGCTGGCACGCCTCTATGGCGTCAACCACTCCATCGTCAGCCAAACCAACCCCCACATCGTGCCCTTCCTGTCGCGCAACGAAAACACCGACAGCTCCCTGAGCACACTGGGCGATTGGGCTTTGCGCAACGTATCCATGAACCTGCGCTATGGCCTACAACTGGTACAGCACCAGGTAGCCTCCAACGACCTTGGGCTAATTATCGACAAGGCAAAAAGTATGGTGACGCAGAAATACATTGGTGACATCAACATGATCCCTCCCCGCCAACCACTCAATGCCCTGCGGATTCTGAACAACCCCACACTGCAAGATGTGCAAACCTATATCCGCAAAGGTGAACAAGCGACCTGGCCAAAACTCGACATGGTTGCCAACACCACATGCATAAGCCGCACCTTCCGCGACTGCCGCGCACGCCTGGACCGCATTGAAGAACGCATGCTGGACCGAGTAAACATGACCTCGATAGCTAACCAGTGAGCCTCGGCACGGCAGCAACAACTAGAAGCCGTGCTTGTTTCACCGTGTGCGCCATTATTAATAACAACCCCGCTGGCCCTGAACGTGGCCAGCGGGGGGCAGCTAGTCAGCAAGGTGATTTTTAGAGCGCGCATGCCATCGTCGCATGGAGCGCACCGAACAAAGCCCGCCATCGCCAGATCAAACCGGTTCACCGTGCGGCGCTCTTACCCTGCTTATCCGAACTGAAGTCAAACGCCAATCACAAGGCACAAGGCACAAGGCCTAACGCACCACCGGCAAATCAGACCAGCGGCTAGTATAGGCCGGAGACAGATGCGCCCTGCGCATGGCCCAGGTACTGTGCTGATTCCCCTGCATTCCCCGCCCCGCCAACCACACCTTGCCCACGCCACTCTGGTTGATGCTATCCATGACGGCCATTAACGCTTCCCCGCGCCGGCCAGCCTCCTGCTCTGCGGGTTTCTGCTCGGCAAATAATCCGCACTGCACCTGATCACGCCCGCGCAGATCCGTGAGAATCACGCCCGCCTTGCCATAGCGATAGCCCGGCCGCCATAACTGCGCTAGCAACGCCTGCGCCTGACGCACCACCAAGCGGGTATCTGCCGTGGCTGGCGACAACACGGCACTGAGCGTATCCGGGAACAACTGCTGTGGTTTGCCCATGGGGGCGGTGCGCAAATACACCGTCACCCGGCCGGCATATAGCCCCTCCTTACGCAGAGACTCCATGGCCCGGGAAACAAAATCACTCAGTGCCTGGCGCAACGGCGGCAATGCCGCCACCGGCTCACCAAAAGAACGGGAATAAATCACTTGCTGACGGGGCGAAGGCTGGGTGTCTAAAGACAAGCAAGGCTCCCCGTTCAGCTCCCACACCAACCGTTCCTGCACCACGGAAAAACGCTGGCGGATCATCCCGACATCGGCCCGGGCCAGATCCAGCGCCGTGTTGATGCCCAGCGCCTCAAAGCGCCCACGTAACCGCCGCCCGACCCCCCATACCTGGGAAATCGGGGTTAACGACAACAATTTGTCGCGCCGCAAGGGATCGCTGAGCACCACCACGCCGCCCGTGGCCGGATAACGCTTGGCCGCATGGTTGGCTAACTTGGCCAACACCTTAGTGGGCGCAACCCCCACACACACCGGCACGCCCACCCAGCGATCAATACGTGCGCGAATCTGCAGGGCCAGGGGCTGTAGTTCAGCCGTTTTCATCAACGACACATCCAGAAACGCCTCATCAATGGAATAGGCTTCTACCCGAGGTGCCAGGGTTTCCAAGGTCGCCATCACCCGCTGGGAAATATCCCCATACAGGGCATAATTGGAAGAAAACACCGCCACTTTGTGCCCACGGATCAAGTCGTGGGCCTGGAACAGCGGCATCCCGGTTTTCACCCCCAACGCTTTGGCTTCCGCAGACCCAGCCACAATGCAGCCATCATTATTCGACAGCACCACCACCGGCCTGCCCTGCAGGTCCGGGCGAAACAGACGCTCACAAGCGGCATAGAAGCTATTGCAATCAACCAGCGCAAACATAACCGTTACTCACCCGCGGGCAAACGCCTACCACCGCGCAAGGTGTGCAGGGAAAACGTGACCACGCCGAACAAATCCAGCCCTTCCTCTCCAATCAGAATCGGCGCATAAGCCGCATTTCTCGGTTTGAGCATGGGCACCGGAAGCAACTGCAACTCCTTTACTGTGAACTCGCCTTCCAGCGACGCCACCACCACGTCGCCCGCCACCGCCTCCAGAGAGCGATCCACAATTAGGATGTCACCGGAATAAATACCGGCATCCACCATGGAGTCGCCCTCTACCCGTAACAAGAACGTGGACGCCGGATGGCGAATACACAATCGGTTCAGATCAAGATGCTCATCCAGATATCCCTGGGCCGGGGACGGAAATCCGGCAGAAACAGGTTCACTGAAAAAAGGCAGGGAAGACATGGCAATACACCGCAAACAAGCAATCGGTAAAGCATAACAAATACTGATCATATGTACAGTACAAGGAAAAGCAAACCGCATTCAGCGTTACATCACACAGCAATGGCTCACAAAAACCGACAAAAATACCAAACAACTACTATCCACCCTCTGCAACGGCTGGCGTAACGTGTTGGGAAAATACTAGAGAACCAATCGATGCATACCGATAATCATCACCGCTGGATGTACGATTTTCTGGATGAAATGGGCCTTCCTCTCAGAGCCGAACTCTTAGGCTATGTGTTGTACGAACCGCAGCAAAATGCCTTTATCGCCGGCAACAACACCGTAACCGCCCCCTCATCACCCCAGCCACTGGTGAAACCCTGTGCCTGGGCGCACTGCTACCCTTGTATCGTGCAGGCGAGCAATGCCGCTAATACATTGGGAGCAGAATACGAAATCCATGCGCTTTTCCAGCTCGACAGCCGCTATCTGTCCTGCCCGCTATAATGATAATTACTTCACCGGATCGCGAGCGAGAGCTCGCCCAGAATCAACCAAGAATGCTCCAGACATAAAAAAACCGCCTGAAGGCGGTTTTTTTATGTCTGGAGCGGGTGAAGAGAATCGAACTCTCGTATGCAGCTTGGGAAGCTGCCGTTCTACCATTGAACTACACCCGCAAAGGCGAAACGGCAATATAGTCAAAAGCCGCTGGCTTGACCAGCACTGAAGAACAATCTTGTGTTTTGCGCAAACAGCGCTTTCAAAAGCATGAAAGCAGACAAACAAAGCAGTTGCCAGCGTTCACGTCTATGCGTATAGAAGAACAAAGACAAAACAACAAATGTACATCAGCAAAAGAAGGATATTGACATGCCCGTGGCATTTATCAGTGGGGGCCGAGGATTCCTCGGTGGGCATATTATCGACCAGCTTCTCGACAAACAGTGGGAAGTGGTTGCCCTAGTGCGTCCCAATAGTGATGCCAGTGCCTTGCATGCCAAAAAGGGGGTATCCGTCGTTCAGGCACCGCTAGACAATGCCACCGAACTGGCTCTGGTCATGCCCGCTGCACCCGATGCGGTTTTTCACGTGGCGGGCAACACCAGCCTGTGGCGCCGAGGTAATGCACAACAATACAGGGACAACGTCGTCGGCACCCAAGCCATGGTTAGCGCCGCCCTGAAAAATGTGGCCGGTCGCTTTATTCATACCTCCTCCATTTCCGCCTGGGGCATTCAAGACACCCCCATCAACGAGCAGACCCCTTCCAATGCCGCCAATGACTGGATCGGCTACAACCGCACCAAGTTTCTGGCTGAAAAGGAGGTGGAAAATGGCATTCGCCAAGGGCTGGACGCTGTAATTATGAACCCCTGCGGCATCATTGGCGCCGGCGACACCCACAACTGGTCGCAGATGATTCGCATGATTAACGACGGCAAACTCCCCGGGGTTCCGCCTGGCGGTGGAAACTTCTGTGCAGTGGAAGAAGTGGCGCGGGCCCACATTGCAGCCCTGAAGCATGGCGTCTGTGGCGAACGCTATATTCTTGCCGGAGTGGAAGCCAGCTTCCTGACCTTAGTACAGACCATTGCTGAGCAACTGGGGCGCAAGGCTCCACGGCGCACCGTCCCCCCGGCACTACTCAAACTGGCGGGCCAGCTCTACCCCATCGGCAGCCTGTTCACCGGTAACGAACCCAGCCTGACCCCGGAAAAAGTCGCACTGGTTACCAGCCGGGTCCACGCCGATGGAAGAAAAGCCGTAGCGCAACTGGGGTTTGATGATCAGGTCCCCTTGGCCACCATGCTGGAAAACTGCATCGCCTGGATGGCCCAGGAACGCATGCTGTAACTGCCAGCGTGTAATCTCACGACAATACCGCCCGGTAGACACGGAAACGGGTGGTCTCGCTGGCTACCTGCACATGACTGAAAGCATCATCCAACCACTGCACATAGGGCAGCTCACGATTAGCAACCAACCACAGCACGCCACCCGGCTTGAGATAGGTGGGCGCCTCAGCAATTAGCCGGCGGGTAATATCGGTAGTACGCTGACGGCGATCGTGGAATGGTGGGTTGGTGACCACCATATCTACCCGCCCCTGAATGGGGGAAAACAAATCCCCCCCCATGATCCGGCCTTGCAGGCCATTGCGTGCCAAGCTTTCAGTGCTGGCTGTTACGGCACTGGCGCTCACATCCACACCCTGAACCTGCCAGCCATGACGAGCCAACCAAACGCTGATAACCCCTGCCCCACACCCCATATCAATAACTTTGCCGGGCTTACCCAGGTTGTGTCCCTCCATGGCTTGCAGCAGCAGAGCACTGCCCTCATCCAAACGGCCATGGCTGAACACCCCCGGATAACTCACCGCTTCCTGATCCGCCACCTCAAGCACGGTTCCCCAGGCGTTCAAGGACTGCTTTTCGCCAGGTTGTAATAAACCGCTATAGAGTTTGCAGTGCCGGGCACTGTCCTCCAGCATAGTCCCATCCACATGAGCCTCCAGATACTTCAACGCCCCCCTAATCCCCCCTTTTGTCGGGCCAATTAACCACAGCTCCGTGGGTTCGGCGATCTCGCCGGCTAACCAGTTGAGCAGAAATCGTAACCGATCAAGCGACTTCGACAACGGCAGCACCAGCAGGTCAGTGCCTGCGGGCACAGTGGGTGCTGGCGCCCACTGTTGCGCCCCGATGGTGTAGTCATCCGCATGCACATGCACCGTGGCATCCACCGATAGGGTTTTCAGTGCGGGGTCATTAGCGTCAACCACCAGCACATTACGCCCGGCAAGGGCATCGGACTGTCGCAGCAATAATTGTGTTGTGTTTTCCATGGGCTCCGGCTCAAGTCAACTGCGGCGGCAGTATAGAGCATATCGCACAGCGGCGGATAAGGGGGCGGCCAACAACATCTTCCCCACGCTGCGCCATAACGAGAATTCTCCTCAAGTTTTACATAATCACCACGCCAAGCGCACAGTCAGCCCGGTAGAATTGCCCCATTCATTCCAACGATGTGGAGGCACAAATGGGTCGCACTGCGCCATTAACTCGCGTTGCACTGTTTGCCTGCTGTCTGTTTTCTTCGTTGGTTGTTGGCGCTACGGATAGCGGCAACTTCCATCAAGCTCTGGACGCAGCACGCAACGATGACTGGGAAACGCTTTCCCGGCAGCAACAGGCTCTGGGTGATCAGCACCCTCTGCAGGCCTACCTGGACTTCCACAAACTGCGCGCAGCTTTGCCCCAACTCAGCGCGGACAAAGTAATCCAGTACGCTGAACAATACCCGGATTCGCCGCTACCCAAGGATATTCGGCAACTAGCCATTGTCGCTTACGGCAAGGCAGAAAAATGGCAAGCGCTGCTAGCCATTAGCGACAAAGCTCCCAGTGGCATAGCCCTGCGTTGCTATTACCATCAAGCACAATGGCAAACCGGTGACAAAACCGCCCTGCAAGCCGCCAAAGATCTGTGGGCCACCGGCCAGTCCCGGCCTAACAATTGCGACCCGCTGTTCAACGCCGCTCGAGAGGCCGGAGTCATCGGTGGCCGACAGATCTGGGAACGTCAACAGCTTGCCTTTGATGCTAATAATCCCGGACTAATGCGCTACTTAGACAAAATGCTAGCAGACAGCGACTACACCAGCGCCAGCCAATGGCTGCAAAAGCTCTACCAAAGCCCCCACAACGTGACCGAGGTGCCTCGCAGCCTTCCTGACACTCAACGCCAGACACTGCTGTCCGCCGGCTTACGGCGCTGGGCGTATAAAGATACTCAAGCGGCGCGCAAATGGTTCGATACCCAAAGCCGTCAACAGGGCCTAACAGACAAAACACTACGGGAGCGGGCTGGCAGCCGGATAGCCTGGTACTCCACTATCCGCGGAGTGGAAAGCAACCGCCAATGGTTGGATAACTGGTTAGCCAATCATCCCGACACCTCGCTGGTGACACAGCGGGCTCGTCGCACTGTAATTGAACAAGACTGGGACGCGCTAGATGAATGGGTTATGCGCCTACCCGAGGAAGATCGTAATGATTCGCGCTGGTTATACTGGCGTGCCCGTGCGTTAGAAAGCACCGATCGGCCAGATCAAGCCCGTGAGCTGTATCAACAAGCCGCCCAGCAACGCAATTTCTTTGCCTTCCTGGCCGCAGACCGGCTGGGTGAACCGTATCGCTTCTCCGAACAGGAGCACCGCTCCTCAGCCACTTTCACCCCACCGCCTGCCATCACCCGTATCCGCATGCTACGGGAGCTGAATGAGCCTTACCTGGCGCACAAAGAGTGGATGTGGTTGATGTGGCATAGCAATAAGGCACAAATTGCCGATCTGGCAGACTACGCATTGGCTCAAAAATGGTACGACCTGTCTGTGCAGGCCTCTATCCAGGCCAAGGCCTGGAATACACTGGCCTGGCGCTTCCCACCCGCGTATCTGTCATTATTTGAAGAGCAAGCCAAACCCCACGGCTTGGATCCCTGGCTCTCTATGGCCGTGGCCCGTCGCGAGAGCGCCTTCAATCCTCAGGCCCGCTCACCGGTGGGCGCCATGGGGCTCATGCAATTGATGCCGGCCACCGCCCGCAAGGTGGCAAAAGACGCCGAGATGGGCACGCCCACCAGCAAAACCCTGCAAGACAAACACACCAATATCGCCCTTGGTAGCCGTTACTTAGCGGAACTCCTTGACGATTTCAGCGATAACCGTGTGTTGGCTCTAGCGGCTTATAATGCAGGCCCCAGCCGGGTGAACCGCTGGTTGGAAAATGCGGAAGACGGCGTGCCCGCCGATGTATGGATCGAGTCCATTCCTTTCCGCGAAACCCGGGATTATGTCCAGGCAGTGCTCACCTATCGTGCTTTATTTGTGGGTATGCACGATGACCAAGCACGCAGTAAACAGCTGCTAACCAGTGACGAGAATGACGAGCTCTATTCCTTGAGCATGCTGGACCAGGACTGATCGTAAAGCCGAATCAGTCCAGTTGGCGGATGTGGTAATCCAGCCGCGCCGCCGCTTTCGCATGGCTCAGCGCCGGGGTTACCGCAATGCGCCGCCGCAGGTGAATACTGCGTGCGGGCTCACGAGTGAAAGCAATCACCGCATTGTGGCAATCACTGCAGGATAAGCGAAAGCGGCTGGCGAAACTTTTCATGGCACGACGGCCCGAGGCTGAACTGTCACGGTATTCCTGCCAGTCACCAAAATTCATGACCAAAGTGCCATGCTCCGACAGATTGTTGCGCAGACACGCCTGCCAGCCCGCATCGGCGGGCACCGCCCGGCTCACCTGTTCATTGCTCGGGGCAAACAGATCTTCAATAATTAGATCGAAAGGCTCGCCCTGATACTCCCGTAACCACTGCTGCGCATCCCCCTGCCAAGTCTCCACCCCAAATGCGTCGATGCCGAACACCTCGCGAGCCACTTGAAGGTGGACACCGTCCAATTCCACCGCCATCAACACATCCGGATTCAGCAGTTTGCGGATCGGTGGGATCAATGAACCGCCACCAAGCCCCAATACCAGCACCCGACGAAACCGGGCAGGTTCGTGTAACAGCGCCGGCAGCCACAACAAATCCCACACACTGCCTGTCAGCAGACGCTTAGGATGAAACTCCGAATGCTGGACGCCGTTAGCAAACAGCCGCAAAGTCTGCCCGGCACGGCGTACTTCGTAGCGCACCTCGTCCTGTTCTGTTTCCCAGATTAATGCCACCGATTATTTTTCCAGCGTCAGCGTCAAGCCAGACACCGCACCGTCAACTTTAGCGTCGCTCAGGTACAGGCGAGACGGCTCAATATTAAACTGTTTCACCAGCCTCGCCTTAGCGTTTTCCGAACGTAACCGCGCCAGCGCTATCAATTGCTCCTGGTCCACTAACTCAATCTCTGTAGCGAGCATGGCATCCCAGGCACTGCGCGCCAGCAAGCTATCGCGCTGTTCGTCATCTTCAGGCAAAGGGGCACTGATCAAGGTTTCCACATCGCGATCAGAGCCAGACTCGTAACGGCGAATCAGCTTACGGCGCCATTTCTTTTCCTGCACGGCCGCATCAATACCCAGCCAATCATCACCCGCCACATCCTCAGCAATGGCCCGCCCGGCAATAGCGGCACGGTCTTCTGCATTGGTGGTCCCAACCAGCCCAATATGTAAATGCGGCTTCTCCGTTAGCACCTTGGCCAGTGCCTGCAAAGAACCGGTTGTTTGCACACCGGCCTGCGCACTGCCCGGCTCGAAGGCGATGGTTTCCAAATTCTCGCCACCGGCCAAGCCGGCCAGTACAGAAAACGGTGCCGTAGCCGCTTTGACCACAATATTAGTCAGCACCTTCAAGATCATGCCACTGACACTAAAACTGGGATCATCCAGATCCCCGGACATTTTCACCGGCAGGGTAATTTCACCGGAACGACTGCGCAGAACAGACAAGCCCAGTTTCACCGGCGCTCTCACCGCGTTCTCACTGGCGACTTTTTCACCCAAATAAAACTGATCCGCAAGAATATCGGCAGCGCTATTGAGGTGATTTTTCTCAACGCTGACCTCGGTATCCACCCCCAACTGCCCCTTCTCTACCAAGTATCCCAAGTACAGGCCGGTGTAAGGCGAAAGGCTCGTCATTTCATAGTTATGCAGAGACACCTGCATGTCCGTGGAGAACGGCTCCGAAGACAGCCGGCCCTTAACAGAGAAGGGCGCATACCGATCAACTTGCGCACTCAGATTCACGTTGGCAGTGCGCCCAGAACGGGTATCCAAGTTACTCACCGTGCCCGCCAGTTGATATAGCCCAATGCGAAAATGGGGGCTCAGCGATAAATCTTCATGGCGCACTTGGCTGCCCACTAAACGGAGTTTATCTACCGTTACCTGCCAGGGCTTGGACGATGACGATGCAGAAGGAGAACCGCCCGAGGACGCCGGCGCCGGCATACCGGCCTGGATGCGCGATGCCACATCGCGGCCTTGAGCATCCACCCGGTGCAGCATATCTATACCGGTGAGCAGGATCTCTCCCACGCGAACCTGCTGGGTTGCGGTCGCCAATGACACATTTTTAACCTGCCCTTTATTCACCTTAATCAAGGGACGGCCGCCCTCCTGCAGGTTAAGGTTAATCACGCCAGCACTGCCATTCACCGTAATATCTGGCGTGTCACCTTTCACCGTGGACTGCAAATCCACGCTAAGCTGCCCACTGGTCATTTTCAGTGGTGCCTCGCGCTCCAGCCACGGGGACAACGGCGCCAAGGGCAAAGCAGTCAACGCCCCCTTCGCACTGATCGACAACGGCGCCAATTGACCCTCACCGGAATGAGTCAACGAGCCTTGCTCCTGAAGGGTTGCCTTGCCTTGCCAGGTAAACGTGGCCTCTTCACCTATAATAAGGTTGCTCAGGGTCAGGCCACCGTCGGTAAGCGTCATTGTTTGCGCCGGGTTCAGGGTCCGGTCCGTGAGGCGCAAGGTATTCCCTTCTATTGCCAAATTATCCAGCCGAGTAACCCAGACCGTCTCAGCCTCGGCAATACGCTCAGCCGCCTCTTGGGCCTTTTCTTTCACATCTTGCTTGCGTTGCTCCGCCTCTTGCGGATCCACTGGCAGGAACAATGTGGCGAGATCCAACCCATCTTCCGCCAGTACCGCATTCACTTGAGGCTGCTCCAAGGCAACGTTAGGCAGCTGTATCTCTTTCTTGGCGCTATCCACGGAAATACCTGTCACGGTCAACGCTGGCACCTCAACGCTCGGCGCTTGCTCACCAGGCTTCTGGATCTGCAAATCCCGCAATGTGAGCTCACCATTATTGACCATCACCCGCGGCCCCTGTTCAGTACTGAACAGGTAGTCCGTTTGCAAATCCAGTTCGCCGGAGGGCACCGTGAATCTCACCTCGCCCTCGGCCAGTTTAGCCAGCGACACCAGGTCAACTTTTTCTATGCTTAGATGGCCATGGGCCAGAAACGGTGAAAACGCAAAATGGCCATTCCAATCAAAAGCGCCACCCTCTGGCCCCTCTAAATGAATAGCGTAACCATTCTGGTCTTCCCCTTTTGCAACCGTGGAAAAGTTTGTCACCGTGAACGCCACAGGCAAAATTAGCTGGTGGGGTTCCTTGCCCGTAGCTTCGGTATAACGCAGTTCTCCGTGACTGAGCGACAACTCATCTACGGAGATGTTCGGCAACGACGACTCCGCATCAGAGACGGGTTCCACTTTTGGGTCACTGTCTGCCTGTTGCGTTTCCATATGGGCGATGATGTCGTCGAAATTAAAAACCGACCCAGGGTTACGCTGAGCTCTAACGTTCAGCCCCTCAACACCGATTTGCTTGAAATGCCAGCGCCAACGGAACAACGACGAAACCTCGAAATTCACATAAAGCTGGTTAAAACCCAATAAGACTTGCGTTTGCTCATCGTTGATAGCGAAACCGTTCACCGTGGCACTCAACGCCAGCGGATTAATTTTTACCTCGCTAATCACCACCTCACGGCCAGTCAATTCAGCAAGGGCATCTCGGGCGTTATCGCGCACCAAGCCGGGAGCAACAAAAAAGCCCAGCAACACGTACAATAAATAGAAGCCAGCCAGAATCACCAACGCTTTGGTCTTCCAGCTGCTGCCCTTCAACGCCTGTGTAACTTTCACGCCGTTCTCTCCGCTGAGATTAAAATTTTGACACTATGGTAACAGTTGGGCCGGGCAATGGCGCCCCAAACCCATTGCTACACCGCCGCGGCTGTGGAGAATGAGCTCATTGATTTCAGGAGCCCGTCCCATGAGTAATAACTACCTGCTAAACCTGTACGAAAAAGCCTTAAAACTGCCGGCCGGGCGCAAGATTTTCTCTATGGTATTCAGCCGAAAAGCCCCTTACTTCGCGACCATCACCCCGACCATCGCTGAACTGCGCCCTAATTTCTGCAAGGTCACATTCAAGAAGCGTAAAGGGGTGGAAAACCACATCCAAACCGTTCACGTCATCGCTATCTGCAATGCGATGGAGTGCGCCATGGGCGCCATGGCGGAAGCCTCTGTACCCAAGCATTTACGGTGGATTCCCAAAGGCATGGACGTGACCTACACCGCCAAAGCCACCACCGACATCACCGCCACCGCCGAAGCCAACCCGGAAGACTGGAAACCCGGCAACCTGCCTGTCACGGTTAAAGCCACACGGGACGATGGCACCGTAGTGGTAGAAGGCACCATTAATCTGTGGATCAGTGAAAAATCACAGAAGTAAAACCGCCCAGAGAACCGCTGAATACAGCGCAGGAAAAAGAGAAAACCCCGATAGTCATGGTACAACCAGGCCGGCAAACGCATCACCTGCCTGACACAACATCAGGTTTAGGGCGGGCCGCCTAACGCTTAATGGCAGGCACGCCCTTCAGCATAAACGCCGCCGACGCCCTCGCGGATTCTTGAATCAAATCCTGCTGTTTTAACCCACTGCGTTTGAGCGGTTTAAAATCATGATCCCCAACCGGCAGCCAGTGCATGTGCACCTGCTCTGACAAACCATAGCCTGCCACCTCATCCGGCTTACCAAAGGGGTCCCGCTCGCCCTGGCAAATCAACATAGGCACCGCCAGATCTGGCAGATGGGCAATCCGTGTTTTCTCGGGTTTGCCAACCGGATGAAAAGGATACCCCAGCGCAACCACGCCATCGATATCCGCACCCTCGGCTGCCAGCATAGAAGCCATTCGCCCCCCCATGGACTTGCCACCGATCCACAGTGGTAGTGATTCATTAACCGCACCACACAACTCACCGGCCAAGGAGTGTGCTTGCTCAACGCGCGCGGCAAAGGCGCTCAGCAGTTTGGGTGCTCGGTCCGGTGGAAATTGGCGCTGTTCGTAGCGCCGCCGTTGCATATACGGGAATTCAAAACGCAGCACGGCCACGGACTGTGAAGCCAACGCCGCAGCCATAGCATTCATAAAATCACTGTCCATGGCGGCCCCAGCCCCATGTGCCAGCAGCAGCAATGCTAGCGGCTCCTGCGCCGCGTCATACAAACAATCCGTGCCCAACCACTCACTCATAAGCAGGCCTTACCGTCATAGCGCAGCCTGCAACGCACGTAACTGGCTTCGTAGGGCATCAGCGAACACCACCTGAAATACATCCAGCGGTGGAGCGTCAATCACGGCAGCTACAACCGGCGCAGGCTGACTCACCGCCCAACAACCGATTACCGACTGTTGGGTTTGCATCAGGAAACGAATTGCTTGATCCCCCTCCAAACCAAATTCATTCTCTAACCGTCCGGCTAAATGGACAAACTGGGCCAATAAGGCCTGCTTGAACTCCCGTGCCTGGGGTTCATCCAAATTGTGCTCCAACACGGTATGCAGAATAGAGGTTAAGCGGCAAAATAAAGGCCGCCCGATTAACAACTCACTGATTGCCGCCCACAGCGGCTCCCCCTGAGCTAATGGCGCCACCACCATATCATCCAGCTCATTTAGATAGAGCGCCAAAAAAAGGGCTTCTTTGGAGGGGAAATACCGGTATAGCGCAGCTTTGGTAACACCGGACTGGCGAGCAATCGCCGCCAAACTAATGGCGTCGAACCGTTGTTCAGCAAAGAACATCGCCGCCGCCTCAAGAATTTGTGCACGCCGCTCCGCTTTCTGTTCCGGGGAGCGGGCACGTTGAAAGGGACAAGAATTCACGCCTGTAACAATCCAGCCAGTCGGTGCTTAATCATACGGCGTGCGAGCTTGCCGAGCCAGACCATCAGCACGTTGCTTAACCGGGGAAGCATGATGGTGCGATAGCGCCCGGCCAACGCCTTACTAACCCCGCATCGGTTCGCATGGTATACGCCTTGAAGAGCAAGGAATGAGCCGCTCTGGAACGCCGTAATAGACGCCACATTGATGAGGAAAACACCCCTCCCTGCCGACTTCCACACCTTGATTAACCGCATTCAATTGCGGCACCAACCGCCAAGTCAAATCCATCAACACAGTCACCGTTACCTGAACCATATCGAGCCCGTACTACAGCGCCGGCTCGCAAAATTTACCAATCGCTGAAATACGCCTTTTGACTAAACCCATCGGAAAAATAAAGAACCCTAGCCAACTAAACCGTGCCCCACAGGCTCAACTGCCCATGGGGCCCCGGCGGCACAAACCCACTGGTATCCAGCGACAGCGATTCGCGCGCGGCCAGCCCAGCACTGCGACAGGCGGAATCAAAACGCTGACGGAGTAAGTGTGACCAAGCACCTTGCCCACTCTGACGGTGATGCCAACGGCTATCGTAAATCGCTCCGCCGTGTAGATCCCGCATCACGGACATGACCTTATCCGCACGGTCTGGATAGTGCTCCTCTAGCCATTGCTGCCACAACGGCCCCACTTCGTGGGGCAAGCGCAGCACCACATAGCTCGCCTGCTGGGCACCGGCCATGGCCACCTGATGAACAATATCTTCCAGTTCGTGATCATTAATAAAAGGAATCACCGGCGCCACCAATACCGTCACCGGTACGCCGGCTCGGCTCAGTTCGCGCACCACTTTAAGTCGTTCCTTTCCCCCGCTGGCGCGAGGCTCCAGCTGGCCCTTAAGGCGGTTATCCAACGTGGTAACCGAGACAGCGACGCAAGCACGCCCTGCCCGCGCCATGGGCGCAATCAAGTCTAAATCTCGCAGCACTAAGGTGCTTTTGGTAATCAGGCTGAAAGGGTGCTGACAATCCACCAGCACCTGCATCAACTCGCGCGTAATGCGTCGCTCACGCTCAATGGGCTGGTAAGGGTCGGTCACGGAACCCAGTACAATCGGCCGGCAACGGTAGCTTGCCTTACGCAAACTATCGCGCAGCACTTCGGGGGCATTGTCCTTACAGAAAATTTCGCTCTCAAAATCCTGGCCGGGGGATAGGTCCACATAGGCATGATTGGGACGCGCATAGCAGTAGATGCAACCGTGCTCACACCCCCGATAAGGGTTGATACTCTGCTCAAAAGGCAGGTCCGGGCTGCGGTTGGTCATGATAATGCTGCTGGCTTTCTCACGGTGATAGCGAGTGGGCCGATTCACAGGCGGACTATTAGATTCAGAATGACTGACGGCAAAACGCCCTGGTCGCTGGCTGAGGGTTCCCCTATTCATTGCACGCATACACTTCACCTCTGCATGTACTGTCTTTTTGTACAGTATATGCAGAGGCCTACCAACTCAAGTGCAATCCGTGCGTTCCTCGACAAAAGGCCTACAAACTGCGCAACTTACGCAGCTCGCGCACACCCACCGCCAGCGTCATAAAGTCGTAGGGGCCTTCCGCTTGCAGGCTTTGCAAGCGATGTACGCCAAAGGCTACTTTTTGGCGCGACTTCTCCTCCCAAGCAGCAAATCTTGCCGCCGCTGTCTCGCCTGCGCACTCCAGTACTTTAGCGGCCACTTGCCGATGCAAACGGTAAGAGTCTTCTCGTAGATTAGCCCGGGCCAAGGCTTGCCAGCGATCCTGAACAGACAGATCGATAATCGATGACAATAGCCACAAAATATGCAGTTTATCGCCGACGAAGAAGTACACTTGCGCTGCAAGTTTCAACGGCACCTGAGCCTGAGAGGCAAGCTCTACAATATCCAGAGCACAGCCTAGCACCATGGTATTGGCTAGCATTTTCGCTTCTTTCTCGGGCACGCCATCGTCTTTCATGCCCTCCACAGCCTGATCCCATTCCTGCCGGTAACTGCCCGGCAGCACCTCGGGCAACATACTTTCCAGTTCAGCAATGGCCTGCCGGTAACGGGCCACAGCTTCCGCCACCGGACGGCGCCCCCACTTGTAATGAATCAGCCAAGTGGTCACGTGCTTCATCAGCCCGATTACGCGACCATAAAGCCGTAATTGCACCTGACTATCCACCCGCCCATCCAGCTCATCCACCGGCGCCCAATAAAGGTCCCCGTCAAAAACGGCATGAGCCATGACATAGGCCTTCACCAGCCGATGCAATGACAAACCATGCTCATCTGCGTAACGATGAACAAAAGCAAAGCCCACGCGATTAACCACTGCATTAGCCAGCACGGTGGCGATCAACTCCCGGCGCAAACCGTGATTAAGAAGATCATCACCAAACGACTCCACCAGTTCCCGCGGGAAGTAATGCAGCACATCTTGATCAAAAAAGGCATCGTCAGGCACATCCGATGCTAGCAAGGCATCGAACAAGGCATTCTTCGTATAGGACAACAGCACCGACAGCTCCGGGCGAGTCAGCCCTTTACCTCGGGTACGGCGCTCACTTAACCCTTCATCATCTGGCAAAAATTCCACCGCACGCACCAGCATCACCTGGCGCTCTAGTGTCCGCAGATGGTTAGCATGTTCATCCAGCCGCGACGCAGCGTTATATTCCAACAGGCTGAGCGCCAAGCTTTGCACGTAATTGTCACGCAATACGGCATCGGCTACATCGTCGGTCATGCGCACCAGTAAAGGGTCGCGGGTATCCCGATCCAGGCGCCCATCGCGCAGACGCTGGTTCAATGGAATCTTGATATTCACTTCCCGATCCGAGCTGTGCACGCCGGCGGAATTATCGATGGCGTCGGTATTAATGCGGCCACCTTTGAGAGCAAACTCAATACGGCCCAGCTGAGTGAGCCCCAGGTTGCCACCCTCACCCACAACCTGGCAGCGTAGATCCTTGCCGTTTATACGAATGGCATCGTTGGCTCTGTCGCCCACTTGGCCATGGCTTTCATTACTACCCTTCACATAAGTGCCGATACCGCCATTCCAGAGCAGCTCCACCGGCGCCTTGAGAATCGCCGTAATCAATTCCGCAGGCGTCAGCGTGCGCTCAGTAATCCCCAACGCCTCGCAAGCCCGCTCACTGAGCTCAATACTCTTGGCACGGCGCGACCAGACGCCCCCCCCTTCAGACATAGCCTCGCGATCGAAGTCATCCCAAGTGGCACCTTTGGTTGTAAACAGGCGTTGTCGTTCGACAAAAGTAGCGGCCGGGTCCGGGCTTGGGTCGATGAAAATATGCAGGTGATTGAACGCGGCAACTAGCTGAATCTGGTCTGATAGCAACATACCGTTGCCGAACACGTCCCCACCCATGTCACCAATGCCAACCACAGTGAAAGGCTCAGCCTGAATATCCTTGCCCTGTTCGCGAAAGTGGCGTTTTACGCTTTCCCAAGCACCGCGAGCAGTAATACCCATTTGCTTGTGGTCGTAACCCGCACTGCCACCTGAAGCAAACGCATCGCCCAGCCAGAAACCGTAATCGTCAGCCAGGCCATTGGCGATATCCGAGAACGTCGCAGTGCCTTTATCTGCGGCCACCACCAAATAGGGGTCATCTACGTCATGACGAACCACCTGATTCGGCGCCACGATCGTATCGCCCTCGCGGTTGTCGGTGATATCCAGAAGCCCGCGAATGAAATCTTTGTAACAGGCGATGCCTTGCTGCTGCCACGCCTCCCGGTCACTGGGCGTGCCGCCTTTCACTACAAAGCCACCCTTGGCACCCACCGGCACGATAATAGCGTTCTTAACCATCTGAGCTTTGACTAGGCCCAGCACTTCGGTGCGGAAATCCTCACGGCGGTCGGACCAACGCAGGCCGCCACGGGCCACAGGCCCACCACGCAAATGAATACCTTCCATGGTGGGCGAATAGACAAAGGTTTCGTACATAGGCAGCGGTGGCGGCAACTCGGAAACTTTCGTTGGGTCGAGCTTGAGGCTGACATAAGATTTGTCGTTGCCTCCTGCCGTTCGCTGATAGAAGTTAGTACGCAGCCCTGCTCTCACCACGCTCAAAAACGCCCGCAATACTCGGTCTGCATCCAGTGAAACTACGCTGTCCAGTTCTTGGGCCAAGCTCTGTGACAGTTTCACTCCTTCATGCTCACGGCGACTATCGCTTAACTGCGGGTCAAAACGGTTCTCAAAAAGCTGCACCAATAAATGGGCAATGCGTGCATGTTCCGCCAGTAACTCCTCCATGTAATTTTGAGAGAAGGGTAATCCTGTTTGAATCAGGTATTTTGTCAGCGTACGCAAACACACCACTTGGCGGGCATTTAGCCCTGCCAGCAACACCAGTCGATTAAGACCGTCATTTTCGGTATCGCCATTCCAACATTGCAGAAAAGCCTGTTCGAAATAACGTTTCTGTTGCACCGGCCCCAAACAGCAGTCCCCGTTGACTTGCACATCAAAAACCTGAATCCAGCGGGGCTCACCGCCGCGAGGAGTCACCTGGGTGGGGTTCTGGCGCACGACTCGCAGGCCAAAATTCTCCAGCGCCGGCAGCACAGCGGATAATTCAATGGGATTATTCAAACTGTACAGGCGCAAACTGGTTGGACACGCCGCACCATCCGCATCGGAAACAGTCAAACAGGGCAACACAGGCTGGTCCGCTCTCAGCTGAATCAAGTACTGCAAGTCTGCGGCAGCTTCCACAGCGCTGTAGGCTTCCCGATAACTTAAAGGAAAGGCTTCTCTATACTGCAACGCCAACGTAGCACCGTCACCGGCCCGGGGGCCCATCTCCTCGCACTCGTCATTCTGGTCACTGGTTTTGCGTAACACTTCCCCTAGCTGATCAGACCAAGAGCGGGTGATCTCGATCAACCGCTCCTCTACCTGGTTATCGTTCATTGCCAGCTGCATGCCCTGAGGGATGCGCACAATACAATGAATCCGAGCCAGCCCTTCACGGAGAAAATCCACCGTACGTTCCACCGAGCGGCCATTACACAATGTCATCAGCTCAGCCGTCACCTTGTCGCGCAGTTCCGGGGAATAACGCTCGCGGCTTAGGTAAATCATGCAGGAATAAAAACGTCCGTAACGGTCTCGACGCACGAAAACCCGCAAATGGTGACGATCACGCAGGGCACGAATACCCATGCAAATGTCATACAGCTCTTGCTCGCTACACTGAAATAATTCATCACGGGGCAGTTGGTAAATAATGTCGCGCAGGTGCTTGCCGGAGTGCGAGCGACCTGGCAAACGAGAACGCTCCAGCACGTAATTCACCTTGCGGCGAATCAATGGAATATCCCGGGGCCGGTTGATATAGGCATCAAGGGAAAGCAAACCGATATAGCGGTCGGTGCCTTCAACGCAACCGTCTGCAGCCAAACGTTTTACCGAAACCACATCCATGTAGTGAGGATGATGAATATGCGAACGCACATTGGCTTTGGTGACAACCACTAGGCGACCATGGCGGATGTATTTGGCCATTTCTTCATTCGGTGCAATAAATTCATCCGCATTGGCATAGGGGCTATTCGGGCGGGCCAGACCAAGCCCTGCAGCATTATCCAGGTGCAACTGGATGCCCCCCTCCATATCTTTTGCTTCAGAGCGGGCATAACCAAGAAAGGTAAAGTGCTCTTCAGACAACCATTCAATAAACTCTTTTGCTTCCTGTAGCTCCTGTTGGTCTCGATTAGGATAACTGGCCGATAAATTAGCCTGGGTCGCGCTAAGGTTATTGAGCATGGGCTCGAAATCTTCCACCACCACACGCAAGTCATCGAGCACACGTTCAAGAATAGCCTGCAAGTTGGCGTAATCCTTATCCTCGCCCAGCGGTTCGAATTCCACATAGATCATGGATTCAGCGGGCTGCTCACCGTCACCGACACCAACCACCTGGGTGAGATGCCCATGGGCATCGCGGCGCATCTGAATCACCGGATGCACAGTCCAGTCAATAGCCGTACCCGCATCACGCACGGCCATAGCCACGGAATCCACCAAGAACGGCACATCATCGGTAACAGTGCGTAGTGCAGCAAGCCCACCGGGGTGGCAAGGGGGTTTCAAGTGGATAAGGGTTTCGCCGGGGTGGCGTTGGAGTGTCATCAACCAGTGCTGCTGGGCGATTTGAAAAAGCGCCTCAGGGGAGCGAGCGGTCAGTGCAGCAAGGCTGCTCATTTCATAATAGGCAGTGAGAAAACTGCGAAAAAGAGACTGTTGATCAGCGCCGATGTGAGCCGTCACCAGCCCTTCCAGCTGGGCCTGCAATAGCGCTTCGCGTTGAGCGACCTCATACTGCATCAAAACCTCCGGCGTCCTTATACTACGAAACGTATCGAGTAAAACCGAAGCACGTGGCCAACCACGACCTTCAAGCTCTCCTAGGCCCGCCGGGCACACGCACAGGCCTTTTCGCTCACTCTATACCCCCGGTAGCAATGAATGCCAGCCTGGCTTTTCATGTCGTAGAACCACGCTCAAGCTCTCCGCTCATTCTTTAAGGAATGCCAATCTGAGAGCGCCGTCATACTCGACAAACGCCCCGGCCTAATTAAACGAAACGGCGTGGCCGCCCGCTAATAGCGGCCACAGGGGCAGACGGCAAGGCCTAAAAGACCTTAGAAGAAAGGAGGAGAAAAGAGGCGAGAAACTACTGCATCGATTCCTGCTGCACTAACACCCATGGCGGCAGCACCACGGTCCACAGAGCTTTGTCTTCGGCGAACCAGGCTTGTGCCTGCTCATCGCTCACCTTGTCAACCTGCGTCTTGTCACGCCACAGAGCAATCAGTTCTGCCTGATCTTCTGAAAATGCCAGCGCGACCTCAATCAGATCTAACTCTGGCGCCACATAGATCGTCTGGCCACGGGCAAAGAAGGGCTGCAGCTCTTTCCAGCTAGCTTTTGCGGTTTCGTGGTTGAGTTTAGCTTTGAGGATTTCCCGCTGTTCTACTTGCTCAGACATGACCGACTCCTGCAATGAAGCGATGCATTATCGAGGTTCTGCTGCGGGCAATCAAAGGGAGAAAAAAAGACGCCCGCCATTTGGGGGTGGCGGACGTAAGCTGTACCGGGTCGAAATCGAACATCCGTGTTCCATCGCGTCCTTGCGAGATCCACTTTAGGCAAATCAGCCAACGCTAATAAGGTAAAAAAACGCCAATCCCTGTAAGCTTTTCGCCATATAACGCAAAGGGCAGGTATTTCTGCCCAACACAGCCTGCGTTACCACTCGATAGTTCGACTTGCCTCCGGTACTGCCCGGTTTCGGCGATCGAACAGAGCAAACTGAGCCCCCTTGTCATCAAATGACACCACCGAAAACGCATTGTTGCTGAAAACCTCCCCCGGCACGCTGACATGCCCTAAGGGCCGTCCCCAACCGCTATACAGCAACCCCGGCACCCGAATCATTGGACGATACCAACGAAACGCGAATAGCGCGGTGGGCCAAAACAACCCCGAACAGGTCCAACTGTGCACCTTCTTGCCCCCATTCAAGGTCAGGCTAGCGTACAGAGAGGCATGCACATCACCGCTGAGCACCACCAGTTTTTGGCTCGCGCTTTTTGCCATGGCCGACAACAAGCGCTGGCGCTGATGACGAAAGCCTTCCCAGGCATCCTTACCCTGAAAGGGACGGCGTTGTTCAGGAAACATAACAACGGAGGTCACCAAAACCTTGATGCGATCAGGATCACGATCTAGCCATTCGACAAACGCCTGCTCCTGCACCTCGCTGATCATCTTGCGCTGCCAGGGCCAGCGGCTTAGAACCCGCTCGGTACGCACATCCATCACAAAGAAATCCGCCGGGCCACGGGAAAAGGTATACCAGAATTTATCGGGATCGCGGTCCAAATAGGTGCCGGCCTGATTCAAGGGAGCAGCCGGAGAATGGGACGCTTGGTAAATCTGATAGGCCTTGATCGCAGCCGGATACTTGTTGGTCCACCGATCGGCATCCGCCTTGGCTGGCCAGTTATTCTCGATTTCATGATCATCAAGGATCATGTAGCTATTAGTTTCCCTTAGCAGTTTCGCCAAATGTGGCTGAGAAAAACTGGTCCGATAGAGAGAATCGAAATCATCAGGGGTGGTAGCGGCACCAATGCTATACAGGGCATCGGCATAGACCTGATCGCCACCGAAGAGCACAAAATCCAGATTGTGTTGCTCCGCCTGGGCCGACATTTCTGCAAAAATTTTGTCCGCGCGATCATCCTGAATAATGCCATCCAGCCCTACAAACCGGTAACAACAGGAACCGAACAGGAAGGTAGTCTGATTCGCCGTTGGCTGATGGGTAGAAAAGCGCCCCGTATCCACACCATGCCAATCCAACGGTGTCTGTTCTTCCGAGCGCACCCAACCTGCCTGATATTGATAGCAGGCCCCCGGTTTTAGCTTATTGATTACCACGACCCCGGACCCGTCAAAATTACCATTGAGGCGGAATCGTCGGGGTTCAGACCAACGTTCTTCGCCCAGCTCACGCCAACGCACCCGCCCCCACATGAATTTGTTCCCGGCTCCTAGCTCTCCTTTGGGCAATGCCCCGAAAAGACGCACATGAGACTCCCCGGACTCACCGGTAATAGGGCCAACCGAAAAACGGTTTACTATTGCTACCATGGGTTATTCTCCCGCTGCATTGAGCCCCCCGGCTCACGCTGCTAGCATCACTGAAAAGAGGTGAGATCCCCCCTTCATCCACTGATGGATATAGACACTTTGTTCAACGACTCGAAAGCCACCCTGTTGTTGCTTGTCGCTTTTTTATCAGTCTGTCTGTCCACACTGGCATCCGCCAATGGACCGGACACCCAGATTATTGGCGAACAACAAGAGCACCTACACCCTTATAAGGGCCTGTATTCCTTTTGTACGCCTGCGGATCAATCACCAGACATTACTGACATTCTTCAACGCCGAGACCTACCATGGCAACCTACCGGTGCCGGCGTACCGAATTTAGGCTTTATCAGGGATCATTGCTGGTTCCGTTTCTCAGTTCGCAACCTTAATCAGTTCCATAGTGCCTGGCAGCTGGAAATCGACTACGCCATGCTCGGCGAAATCGATGTTTACCAAATTGATGCCGGCGGTAATCTGGTTGCCCATTTCCAGGCAGGCATGGACCGTGACTTTTCAGTGCGCCCAGGCACCGCCCCCAAGCCAGCCTTCCCGCTTACCCTACCGGCCGGCACCGACAGCGACATCCTGCTCAAGGTTTCCTCTGCACACAGCATTCAGTTACCGCTGGAGTTGATGACGCAAGAAAACTACAACGCCTCCACGCAAACACAAAGCATAGTGCAAGGCATTTTCTTCGGCGGCATGCTGGTGATGATTCTTTATAACCTGTCGCTGTTCTTTTCCATCCGCGAAAAAGTCTACCTGCTATATGTATGCTGGTCCGCCGTTGTCACCCTGTTCATGGCAGTCCTGCATGGCTATGCCCAGCGTTATTTGTGGCCGCACTCTATCCTGATCAGCCAGTACATCATTCATTACCTGCTACCCTTAGTGGCACTGCTACCGCCTCTGCTTGCCCTGCATTTTTTATCATTACAGGAAAAATCCCCTCGCCTTGCCGTGTGGCTGCGGATCTTGATCGGCATAGGCACGATACTATTTCTAGCGACCCCCTTTACCAGCCGCACTTTCCTAATACCGATTTCCGCTAGTGCTATTTTGCTGATGGATTTCAGCATTTTTCTCATCGGCCTAATTCGCACCCGAGCCGGCGATCCGGACGCGCGTATTTTCACCCTGGCTTGGTTCTGCTTTATTGTCGGTGCGGCGACTATTGCGCTGAATAAATATGGCCTAATCCCGCGCAACATACTGACCGAAAACCTAATGCAAATCGGTGTTTTCTTGGAGGTCGTGCTGCTTTCACTGGCCTTAGCCCGGCGCATCAATCGCTTGAAAGAGGCCCACTCCAACTCCGTTCGCGACCGCGCCATCGCAGAAATGGAAGCGTTTAAGGCTGGGGCCAGAAACCACGCTAAAAGTGAATTTCTAGCGACGATGAGTCATGAAATTCGTACCCCCATGAACGGAATTATGGGCATGACTGATCTGTTGCGTCGCACCGACATGACCCAACAACAGGAGCAATATGTCGGCACCATCTACCAATCGACCCAGTCGCTGCTAAGAGTCATCAACGACATTCTTGATTACTCTAAAATTGAGTCCGGCAAACTCGAACTGGACTACCGCTCTATCGCGTTAGAAAACATCGTCGATGACTGTGTTCGCTTGTTTGCACTGCACTCCAGTGAAAAGGGCCTACCGCTCTATATCCACATTGATAGCCGCGTCCCTGAGCGCATCAAAACCGACCCCATTCGCCTCAAGCAAATCATTACTAATCTGCTCAGCAATGCCTTCAAGTGCACCGATCGGGGCCACATTGCCCTGCATGTAAACTTGAAACAACCCCCCAATAACAAGGGGGTATGCATGCTGATGATCGAAGTAGTCGATACAGGGATAGGTTTGGATGAAGGGCAGCAATCATCGCTGTTCCAAGCATTTACGGACCTGTCAGCCAAAACTAAACACAATGGTGCCGGCCTTGGGCTGGTAATCTGCAAACGGTTGATCGAACTACTAGGCGGGGAAATTGGTGTCTCCAGCTCCCTAGGCCGCGGCGCCACGTTCTGGATATCACTGCCCGTAGAGGTGGAAACTAATCAAAGAAAACCGGTTTTGGAAAATCGCAAGGCCGTCATTATTTCTAGTTCCGCACCACAACTACTCAGCCTGTCTCAGATGCTTAGCCGCTGGGGGGCTAAAACGTTGGAATATCGCAACGTCGCTGCGGCGCTGAACCCTGCCAACCCTAGCCAAGCCGTGGATTATCTTATCGCTGAATTGCCGGTCCTAGAAAACCCGCAAAACGTTGAGCAACTTCGTGCCCAATTCGATAACCCCGCGCTGATATTGCTGCACCCTACAGGTCAGCCTCTCAGTGACAATCTACCGGAAAATCTGCTGCTGATAGAAACGCCGTTTTCCTGCCAGGCACTCAAGCGCAGCCTGCTAACTGGCCCCGACGAAAACAGGGCCTTTACAGAAAAACGCGCGCCCTTAATCTGCCTGGACCAAGCCAATATACTCAAAGTAATCGTGGCGGAAGACAATGCGGTGAACCAGCTGGTGATCGACAGCATTCTCAAATCACTGGGTATTCATGCCACCCTGGTTAGTGATGGAGAGCAAGCCCTCGAGCTGGTGCGCAACCGGCCAAATCACTGGGATATCATATTCATGGATTGTGAAATGCCCATCATGGATGGCTATCAAGCCAGCCGGGAAATTCGAGCACTCGAAGCCGAACATGAAGCACAGCCCCATTGCTGGATCATCGCCCTGTCAGCCCATGCCACCGGGGACTATGTGCAAAAAGCCCGTGATGCCGGGGTAGACGATTACCTCAGTAAACCGGTTTCCCAGCAACAGGTGCGTGACGCCCTAAAACGCGGGCAGGTCCCCAAGGGCACTCGCTAATTGCCATACCTGCCTGAGAGACGAAAGCTAACCACAAGCGGTTCTCTCAGGCACGGTGATTCCCCCCACGCACACGAAACATACCTGCGATTGCCTGCCATTAAATGCCCACCGGCGCCCCTGTTCCCAGGGCCCAGGTTTCACCGCGAATATCACAGGATGAAAAACCCCGGCAGCACCCGTATCATAGGCCACCCATTTTTTGGAAATTGATGCCGTTCCCATGAGTGACACTCCCCGCAAGATACTGGTCACCAGTGCCCTTCCCTACGCCAATGGCCCTATTCATCTCGGCCATTTGCTGGAATACATTCAAACGGACATCTGGGTTCGCTTCCAGAAACTCCGTGGCCAGCAATGCATCTATGTGTGTGCTGACGACGCCCATGGCACCGCCATCATGCTCAAGGCCGAGGAAAACGGCGTCACCCCGGAACAGCAAATCGCCCAGGTGAAAGCCGACCACGAGCGTGATTTCGCCGATTTCCAAGTAAACTTCGACAACTACTACAGCACCCACAGCCCCGAAAACCGGGCGCTGTCGGAAATGGTATTCCAGCGCAACAAAGATGCGGGCTACATTCTGGAAAAAACCATCACCCAGCTGTATGACCCGCAGAAAGGCATGTTCCTGGCCGATCGCTTCGTTAAGGGCACCTGCCCCAAATGCAAAAGCGAAGACCAGTACGGCGATAACTGCGAAGTGTGCGGCGCCACCTATACCCCTGCGGAGCTGATTGAGCCCTATTCTTCCGTCAGTGGCGCCACCCCGGTGGAAAAAGAAACCACCCAACTGTTCTTCGACCTGCCCAAGTTCGAAGCCCTGCTGCGCGAGTGGACCCGCTCCGGCGCCCTGCAGGAACAGGTCGCCAACAAACTGCAGGAATGGATTGAAGACCTGCAGCCCTGGGATATTTCCCGTGAAGCGCCTTACTTCGGCTTCGAGATCCCCGGCTACCCGGGCAAGTATTTCTATGTGTGGCTCGATGCCCCCATTGGCTACATGGCCAGCTTCCAGAATTACTGCGACCGTGAAGGGCTCAGCTTCGACGATTACTGGGGCAAAGAATCCACCGCCGAGCTGTACCACTTTATCGGCAAGGACATCATCAATTTCCACGGTTTGTTCTGGCCCGCCATGCTAGACGGCGCCGGCTTGCGCAAGCCCACTGCCATCTACAGCCACGGCTTCGTCACCGTGAACGGCGCCAAGATGTCCA
>OJBO01000007.1_pt1 | contig 155933 bp, 148 predicted proteins | sample 1590461 | NCBI WGS metagenome assembly OJBO01 (sample SAMN05416836, study PRJEB24817) | seawater metagenome | isolation source: Sea water | place: Canada:Atlantic | collected 2013-07 | reverse complement strand
TTAACTCCACAGGTCCCCTGTTCAAGTCTGGGAAGGCCCACCATTTTTACTACGATATTTAGCTTAGTACCTACCTATTCACGAATGCGAGCATCCGACTCAACTCTTTAACTCCACAGGTCCCCTGTTCAAGTCTGGGAAGGCCCACCATTTTTACTACGAGATTTAATTTATGGTATTGAAACCATAACTTGGCCGTTTTGGTCACTTTATGCTTACATAGGTAAGCATAATTGGCCGCTAGACCTTTCCTAAATTGCAACGAATACAAAGAGTATTTAGAAGCCAGAAAATCTCTAATGCAGGCTCTCTTCTTCCTGTGGCAGTAGTTGGGGAAATCCTAAACAAAACTCGAAAAACAACCATAGGTTGTCGTAAATAACTAATAAATACAATAAGTTATGTGATATTCCTTTTCCCAGAACAATGCTGAAAATCGATGTTAAATTTGGGAAAACTAGGAGAGTGATGACCACTCTCCCGTAAAACGGCGATAATCGACTATTCTTTGATCAGGTCTGGATCAAGGATTTTTTGTAGGTCTATATGTTGAGAGTCTTTTAGCGAGTTCTGAGAAAAATCAAATTCGCCATGAAAGACAAAATGTTCCCAAGCCAGCATAGACGACGCCTTAATCTTCTTTATTTAGTAGCATGGAATACTCAACATCTGTTTTGGCTTCTGACAGACGTTTGGAGAGATACATAAAATTCCAGCAAACGATGACATTTTTAAGTAGTCACTTGCAGGTCTCTGCGATCTCCTGATCTTCTTTAATTGTCTGCACATAATCTGATCGTCCAATGGCCAGCGCTCGATCAAGTTTATTACCTGCCTCACCTTTATTTAACTGGCGGTGGATGGCTTTTCGCACACCCACGTCGTCGGCATACCGGAGCAAGAACAACGTTTTTGGAATACCTCCAAATGCTTTTAGTGCTTCGTAAAGAGGATTGTTTTTTGAGTATGAGTTCAATCGCTTGAAGATTTGAGACGCCGTAACTTCACCTAGCTTGATTGATGCGCATAGACGAAGAATATCTTCCCAATTATCAATAATTTTATCTTTATTAATCCGCTCCTTTGGAAAGATCGGATAGCTTTTTTTCTTATAGAAAGAGGGGGTTTTGAAGGAGTATAAAACTCTTTTGCCGGGATTTTTTATGCGGGGCCCAAAGGAGAATTTCAATAGATGCGTAAGACCAAATATGGCTTCCGTGTATCCGTGAGAGTCAGTGGAGTGAAGGTCTGATTTCACTACATCATTTTTCAATAACCCATCCACCATATAGTGCGCTTCAAATTCGGCGCCACTGATCACCATTGAGTAAGGGAACATGCCTCGGATATCTATGAACGTATAGGCCGATACAACGGGGTCACGACCGCCATATTTAAATGACTTATTTGCATTGAGTGATTCATATGCGACGGTCCATTTCTGACCATCGCTCGATGTCTGCAAGCCGTAGTCTCCAATGAATACTTTGGCCAGTGGAAGCTGATTGACGAAACGGATAACGGCATCGTTTGCTCGTCTCAAATTCTCAAGCGTAAAAAAGCCATTGGTCGTGGATTCCAAAGTTGCCAGTTCAATTTCTCTCGCCAATTTCGATAATTTGGGCACGCTTAAGTGCTCACCTAGCGCAATTATTCCCGCCAGGAAATTTTTATCTTCAGGTCTGGGCTTGCGGTATCGGATACTGTTGTGTTCAAACTCATCCAGAAACCCTGAAGCGGCATTCACTGTACTTAGCGCTTCTGCTATACGAATGTATTGATCATCTGGAAACAAAGCCACGTCGTTTTCCATCTCTGAAAGCACTTCAGCCCGAGTATTTCGTTCGTACGTTAGCTTAAATCCGCCAAGACCATCTGTCTCAATATACTCATTTATATTTTCCAGTATGTGCTCGTTGGTCTCCTTGTATTGTGCATCCAGTTCAAGCTCCCAGCGCTCAACCAATTTTTTAACATCTTTAAAATCAGCCATGTTCGCTAAATCTAGAATGTGATCCCGTTTTTTTTGAAAGTATTCTCGCGAGATTAAATACTGCTCTAGCTGTCGGTAACGATTTGAGTTAACAATGCTCAGTGTGCCGTCTTTAATGGCGGCGGCAGTGTGCTTATAGAGCAGAATGCGATACAGTTTTGCGCGGAAGGAGTCTTTTGTGTCGACGTAGCCGGTTTCTGAATTCGTAAGAAACCCGACCGGGAATGTATCATCCACCTTTCCGTTTTTCGCTTGGTACTGCGATATTGCTTTTAGCAGCTTGTTGCTTTTTACATCACAATCGAAATTGAGCCGCCGAAGAATATCGCTACACTTGAGCTGAAGCGACGTGGCGCCTTCTTCCAAAAAAAGCATTTCAAGAGCCTGCCCGCTGATTTTATCCACATCCTCCTGGACATCTTTTACATGAGAGTTTACGTTTTCCGTGGATATTTTTGACGGGCTTATCAAGCGAATCGCTTTTTCGACTTTCTCTGAATCACTCAGAATAGGGTTGTTCAGCGTTTCTTTAAGCTTTTCCACCAACGATACTAAATCAACAGTATCCTTTACTAACGCTTGCGTATGGCCAGATTGCTCTTGGCGTTGCTTGTAGTATTCTTCTTTGGCAAGATTCTCGGCCTTGTTCACTGCCGTTTTCACCGAGGCCAAAAACGTTTCGACCAGAATATCGACCAGCTGTTGAAATTGATGAGTGATAAAAATGACAAGGTGAAGGTGGCGGTCATGATCTTTCAAGCGATTGATCTGAAAAACCTGCCGCCGATGAACGGATAATGCGTAGCGTTTAAGTCCGTCTTTTGTAAAATCCAGCTCGCTTACTATTGGAAGTGCAATATCATAGAGCGGCTTGAGCGTATCATATATCACGACATTCTCGCGTATTTTAGACGTCTTGGTTGACTGATTGAGTTTCTTCAGCAACGTAATTCTGTAGGTTTCCATCTCATCATAAGTATCTTTTCCTTTTGAAAATAACGCATCGAGTTTTTGAGCACCATCGTTCGAGAGTTTATTTTTAACAACGGCAATCTGTTGGTCCATGTGCGTTTTATAGACCGACTCGACCGTGTCACAAATTGTTTTATAATCGGGTGTCTCGACTTTGTGTTCAAAGAGCCATTCGCAGACGGAAATAAAGCATTTATCGGGATTTTTCTGAGAGCGTGCGTCCGTTCTTATCAGTGGCAACAGTGGTTGAATGGTGGTTTGATTAAATGGCTTAAAACCCAGAGCATCAAGAATCATTTCTCTATGGCGATTTCTGGTGCTTGTATTGTAGCTTTGCCAGCGAAAACTTTGCTTGAGCTTCAGTCGGCCTGCTACATAGTCAATATCTTCCTGGATCGCAGAATTAAAAAATTGACCTGTGGCTTTGAAGTAGCCATAGGCGACGATGCAGTAAACAATATTGGATGCCCACGAACGTTCTGCGAGATTAGCTGTTTGAAGTGAGATTCGACGTAGAAAAAACGCTTGCGGTCTACAGCTTTGAATTGCGGTGGATTATCGTGGAACTCTTTATCGGTGGAACTGATCTTTTTAGTGTACATTGAACACTCCTAATGTTACTCAATGGTAGGGAGTGTTATTATCTTTTCTGAAAACCCCTATCCCAAGTTCTAAATTACCTCACTTAGTTTTTTGTTACAGTCTCCACAAACTACGTTCAATCCAGGCTTGCCCCAAAGCTGTATATGACATGTTTTGCACGCATATTTAATGCGTCCTGATCGCGGTTTTGGCTTTGAAGTGATCAGCTCGCTGAGATTGTCGTCATCATAAAACCGGTTAACTACTTCATGCTCGCAGCCAAGCCCCCGTTCGCTTAATGACTGCTCAGTCATAACTGCCGAAGCGTCTTTCTCAGCTCGCATGGCCGCGATTGCCGCAGTTGGTCTGGGGTTTAAATTCTCGGTCAGTTCGTATTCGGAGCCTTTGTCATCGTATGCGGTAATAGGTAGCTCCAGGCGATAGACAGGGTAGCGGTCGACCCAGGGAAGACGATAACCCTTTTTGAGGAGCTCTTTACAGGCGTTGTGAAATGGGCCTTCAAGTAAGACATAGTCCATCATCCATTCGCCCGTATTCTGCGCCAGGCTTCCCAGTGGATGATGGGATCAACCCTATTTGCACCATCTTTTTGGCCCATTGGGCGTTATGGTAACCCCGTCGTCCTGGTGAACCATAGTGAGCCTGCCAGATGTGCGCCATCTCATGACATAGGGTTTGGCAAATTTCTATCAGTGGGTATTTTGCGAAGTATTCAGGGTTGACGGCTAGCTCATCAACATACTGGCGCTTTTCGTTGACCCACCGGCCGATGGAGGCATAGCCCATCACTTTGCGCTGTCGGTGAAATGTGATGATGACATCAGGCAATTGCCCGGCGAACAACTCGCTGTTAAAATAGTCGTACGCGCTCGAAAGCGTCTGATAACATTCTGTTGTTGGTTTTTCTTCTCGCACCCGCCTTTAGCCCCATTTTTGTGCAAATTTTGGATTGTATGATCCAAAAAGCGCACCATATCTGTGCATTATTTGTGTATCTGCTTATTTTTAAGTCTGACAAGCTGGACTTAGCCATTCTTTTTAAAAATATTTCATACAATTTTAGAACGAATGATACTGGGAAAAAGCAGTCTGTATTCATTTGGGTGTTCTCGTCTCCAAATCTGGTCATTAAGGTGACATCGTCAATTGTTTAGCGGTAGCTGATTGAAAGCTTTGGTTTTTGAAGCTTGAAATGTATATGACCTAAGCGCGGTCGTTAGGAATGAGATGGGATCAGTTGCGGTGGGCTTTGAATTGCGTGGGCGGATTGGCTAACATGCGCGTCGACAGAGCTTGAGAGCAGCAAGTCACTAGTTTACTTTCCTGTTTTTCCCACTTTCGGCGCGAACGCGATTTTCGGTTTGTACATAGACAGTATCGGTCGTTGCCATGCTTGAATGCCCTAGATCTTCTGATAGATCTTTCAGCGCGCGACCGCGTTCAACCTCCATGCTGGCACCGGTGTGTCTTAACCAGTGCGATGAGGCCTCCTTTAATTTACGCGCATTGTCTTCACCCTCAGCTTGCTTCATTTTGTCGTAAGCCATATCGAAAACGTGTTGGACGATTCGAATTAGCTGTCTGGACGTCATTCCACCTTGACCGCGAATCTTTTCTACAATGGGATGATTTTCACCTGATGACGGCAAGGGGCTCAGGCCCCGAAACTGTCGGTATCTTTTGAGATAATCCATAAAACTGTTGGGCACCGTAATATCCCGTAACTTTCGGCCTTTACCAAATATCTTTAGCCACCAGTTGCCATCGGAATCCTGCCAAAAATGGCTCATCACCGGTGTCCAGTTTGGCCGTTCAGACAGCTCTGAAACTCGCAAAAACAGGGTTTTCATGGCGGTAATCACGAACAGGCTGCGCTCGTAAGTCCTGTCCTGATCGGCCAATTCCAGCGCAACATTAAACACATATTGCCACTGAGATTCAGATAAGCGTCTGACTTCCTTAACTTGTGCGTCTTTTATGAAATGACGGCAGTCTGGCTTGGCTATTTGAGCTGGATTTCCATAAAGATACTCTTCGTTCATCAGGTACTTGTAGAACGCAATAATGGCAGTGAACGTTGCCATGAGCGTTTGCTGAGAGGGCTTGTACTTCTTTTTGTCCGGAAGCTGTTCTTCCAGCGTTTTTTTGGGTAGCTGGAGCTTGAATGGCGCCCATAAAGGATTCTGCGTGTAATGCCCGTTGCGAAAAACAAATTTTTCGTGATTCGCATTACAAATCCAGGCCACCGGCGGCTGCCAGCAAAAATCAGCGTATTCCAATATGTCGGCTTTACGCAATTGCTCCATAGGCTTGGTCTTAAACAGAAAAACCCACAGTAAAAAACGTTCGGTTTCATTTCTGAACCGTGTAAACGTGTGTGCGGATTTGTTGCGCCCAACATAACTGAGGAATTCACGGCCCCAAACCCAATGGTTTTGCCACCAGGACTCGCCAGACTCCAGAAACTGCTTGAGGTCTATATATTCGCCAAAATCCAAAGATTTGAGTTCAGAGAAAGCGGGATATAAAGCAATAGGTTTGGTTTGTGGGATGGCCATAGTAAAACCTGCGATCTTAAGGAGGTACTAGTTTACAGGCTTATATACGCTATATCGAATACTTACAAGTATGTGAATTAGTAAAGGGGGTCTAGCATACCCTGCTTTTTATTGGGCTCACAAAAACATTGTTCAGAGGCCTATGCAGTGCGTTTTAAGGCTACTAACAGTCCATGGCTATCCATGGGCACAGTTGCATGCTCAGAAGGCTCCCACGTTTCGGGTGATTCCGTTTGCCTACCGTGCAAATCAAGATGCTGACGAAAATAGCCTTCACGACTTACCAAAGTCACTCCTACCATTGGTAAATCCAAGTCCGCTGCGGACAACATGGAGTCGCCTGCAAGCACGCCTAATCCCCCGGAATACGTCGGCAAATTTTCATGCAACGCGATTTCCATGGAGAAATAGGCAACACGAGATTTATTGATAAAGTCGTTTAACATATTTTCGTCCTATCACCGCAATTCTTATTTTTTCCGCTTTGTAGGTTGACTTGCACCGCCATGGCAACTCCAAGGCTCTGTCTTTGCATTCTCCTGGATATTTTGATCAACAAAGCGGTAGTAGCCTTCTTTGAAATGCGTCCACCAGTCGTGACTGACTTCAATTTTATGTCCTTTGAGGATCTCTTCCAGCCCGTCAATACAGGTTCTGGTCGCATCGTACGCGAGATTGAGCACATGAGACTTTTCATCAAACGATACTGTGTCAATTCCATAAACCTGATCAATTTCAGCTAATGCCTGTTCCAACGTTTCTTTCGTAGTTGTTTCAAGCTTCAAATGACGCACTACCAAGCTTACTTCTGAAACGCCTAATCGATGTTCTGTGTTTGTCATGAGAATTTTCCTTTACTAGTGTGAATGTGTTGGTTCTTTTGCGACATTCCACGCGGGAATCCATGCAGGCGTACGGTCTTGATAAGCCCGATATTCGTCACCAAATTCGACCAAGGCCATGGCCTCTTCACGCCTGGCCAAACGGATATATACCCAGACCAATATCGGAAACATGACAACGGTAGGAATGGTTGGCCACTGCAGTAAAAATCCAAACATAATTAGAATGAAAGCAATATATTGAGGGTGTCGGCAGCGCGCATACCAGCCAGAGGTTGCGAGCGATCGCGTTTGCTGAGCTTTGTGCAAAACCGCCCAGGCGGAGGACAATAGAATAAACCCAAGGAAAATGAGTACATTGCTCGCGATATGCAATGGATCGAAATGTGCGTTCCCCTCAAATCCGAATAAGGTATGCAGCAAGTGGCCGTTTTCATGTGCTAAAAAATCGACACCCGGATATTTTTCCGCCAACCAGCCAGATAAAAAATAGATCGTCAGTGGAAAGCCATACATTTCTGTAAACAACGCGACAATAAAAGCTGAAAAGGCGGTAAGGCTTCGCCAATCCGTTTTCGTTTTCGGTTTAACAAAACTAAATGCGAAAAAAATAAAAATGGCGGAATTTAAAATCACCAAAGTCCACAAACCGTATGAAGATTCGCCGTGCATAATACGCCTCCTTAATGTGAGTTATGTTTATGAGTTTGTTTGCGACCCTCTTCCAGGCCACGCTTATAGGCTTCGGACTCATTACCTGAATCCTCACCCTGTTCATCGTGCTCAGCATGATCATCGTGCCCTCCATGACCTCCATGCCCTCCATGCCCTCCATGCCCTCCGTGCATAAAAATGTGCATTAGTGGGCAGAGCAAAATAATAATAAAAGGCAAATATTGAAACAGATGTTGCCGATGCTCCATCAGCAAAAAGTAGGTCACCGATGCAATAAGTCCCATAGATGCAAAGCCCTTTGGACTCATCCAAAACGATTGTTTTTGGTTACTCATGAGAAGCTCCTCCGAGAAGATATTGATAGAGGGTAACAATGCACCACACTGTTACCCATGAAAAAAAAGACCAGGCCAACAGCCCGACTACGAATGTATCCATCCCCATTTCCCAATCCCATTGAGAAAGATCAAGATGCATCATGGCGCCGGAGATATAGCGCAACGTATCTGGCGCAATTACGACGGCTATTGAACAAAGTACCCAAACAGCTGCAACGTAACCTGCGGTAACTGTGGCGATTTTTATTGAATTAATGTTCATTGCGAGAATCCTTAAACGAAAAATCACTCGCTCGCGCCGGTCTCTTATCATGAATCCAGCTCAGTGCCTGCACAGGAACAACGGATACAAGACCTTCACTTTCAGAACCGCTGTAAGCTACCTCTGAAATTAAGCGACAAAGGTCATTAGCCTGTTCATTGGCTGCGTAGATTTCCATCTGAATATGTTTAATCAAATGGTTTTCGTTAAAGCTATCAAAGTAGCGACCACGACCCCTAACGGGATGTAAGGTAAAACCATGAACGCCGTGTTTGATTAATTCATTTTCTACATTTTCCAAACGAAACTCATCAAAAATAGCGACGACTTTACATAGACTCATGCTGTACCCCCTTCCACTTTTATAGAGCCTTTGTACATTTGCATTTGGCAGTGAAATGCGTACTCACCAATACTTAAATTTGGAATATGAATTTTAATCGGCTTATTGAGTGGTAACGTTTCACTGATGTCCAATTCAGGAATTAATAGAGTTTCTGAACAAGGGGATGCATCTTTTCTAAGAAAGGTGATGTCGTGAGAAGTACTCCCATCCAATAAAATATGAGAGGGCTTATACACACCATTTTCGACAACCACGACTACGTCATTATCACCCAATTGCTCCGCTTTAGGCTTGTACAACCAAAACCACCATACGATGAGTGCAATTAAAATTAGGCCACCTATATTTACAATTAACATGCTATATACCCTCAGTGTTCTTGCGCTTTAAATAGACGTAGACGATTTGCATTACTCACAACGGTCAATGATGAGAAAGCCATCGCGGCGCCTGCGATGACAGGATTCATTAATATTCCTAGGACTGGGTAAAGAATTCCGGCAGCGACGGGAACACCCGCCATGTTGTAAACAAAGGCTCCGAATAAATTTTGTTTAATGTTGCGTAATGTAGCTTTACTCACCGCAATAGCATCGGCCAATCCGTGCAACGAACCTCGCATGAGTGTGATGTCCGCACTTTCAATGGCCACGTCTGTCCCTGTACCTATAGCAAAACCGACATTGGCCAACGCCAACGCAGGCGCATCGTTGATGCCGTCGCCTGTCATGCCAACAATCTCTCCGGCCATCTGCAGTTCTTGTACTTTTTTCGCCTTATCCTCTGGTAGAACCTCCGCAAAAAATTCCGAAATGCCGACTTTTTCTGCCACCGCTTTAGCGGTATCTCGGTTGTCGCCGGTGAGCATGACGACGCGAATCCCATTTTTTTGCAGACGTTGTATCGCTGAAATGGAGTCTTCTTTAATGGGGTCCGCGACTGCAATAATGCCGGCGAACTGACCATCAATGGCAAAGTACATGGGTGTCTTTGCTTCGGCCGCTAGCAATTGGGCTTTTTCGACAAAATTAACTCCCTCTATGACCAACGAAATATTACGTTCATGCATGAGCTTTTCATTGCCAAACAGCACCTCATGCCCGTCAACGTTTGCTTCGACTCCCCTAGCGGTAATGGCGTTGAAGGAAGAGGCTTTACTTAATTCGATAGACTTTTCTTGCGCTGTTTCGATAATGGCGATCGCTAAGGGGTGCTCGGAACCTGCTTCAACACTTGCCGCCAACTGCAACACCTCCTCTTCGGTGCGGCCAGGGGCTACAACAATATCGGTAACTTTGGGTGATCCCAGAGTTATCGTGCCGGTTTTATCGAGGATCATTGCGGTAATTTTGGAAGCCGTTTGCAGCGCTTCGCCATTGCGGATAAGCACACCAGCTTCAGCAGCCTTACCTACCCCAACCATCACCGACATCGGTGTAGCGAGACCCAAAGCACAAGGACAGGCAATAATCAGAACCGTCGTGGCGGATACAATGGCAAATGCTATCGCGGGTGCCGGCCCAAAATTGAGCCATGCTAAAGCGCTTATGACAGAGACAATCATGACAACCGGGACAAAATACGCAGAGATAAGGTCTGCCAAGCGCCCTATTGGCGGTTTCGAATTTTGCGCGCGTTTCACCATATTGATAATCTGCGCCAGCGCGGTGTCCTTGCCAACACGGGTTGCCCTAAAAACGATGCTACCGGTCTTGTTTAGCGTACCTGCGGCCACCTTGTCACCTTGAGCCTTTTCGACCGGCATGGGTTCACCGGTTAGCATGGATTCATCGATCGCCGTGTGTCCGTCCGTTACCGTACCGTCCACCGGAACTTTTTCACCGGGACGGGCTCGCACCAAATCACCCAATAAAACCTGTTCAATGGGTAGATCGATCTCTTTGTCGTCTCGAATCACGCGTGCAGTTTTAGCTTGTAATCCAATTAAACGTTTTATGGCTTCACTGGTACGACCTCGTGCCTTGATTTCAAGCGCCAAGCCCAAGTCAATGAGGCCAATAATGATCGCCGTCGCCTCAAAATAGACGTGTCGCGCTTGGGCTGGTACAGCCTCTGGGAAAAACACCACTACCATGGAATACAGCCAGGCAGTACCGGTTCCTAGCGCTATTAGCGTGTCCATATTGGCAGAGTGATTGAGGAAAGATTTCCAGGCACCCACATAAAAATGACGTCCAGACGCAAGCAGTACCCCGAGGGTGAGGATCCCAATAATCAACCATACAATTCGTTCCGTTGTCGTATTAACGCTCATCTCACCAGTAATTAGCGCATAAGCCATTAGTGGTGCGCCCAAGGCTAACGCTATCCACGTCTCACGCATTAATTTTTTGTAGTACGCCAGATCTGCTTGTTCTTTTTCATCCAATGCGTCTGGATCCGAGCCGGATGAACCGACTTTAGCGTTGTACCCCACACTTTCCACGGCGTGAATTAACGCTTCTGGATCTGCCGTCCCTGAGACACTTACGGTACGCTGCGCAAAATTCATTTCCGCGTGCTCAACACCCGATACCGCTTTCAGTGCACCTTCAATTTTACCTACGCAACTGGCGCAACCCGCTCCCTCAATAATTAATTCAGTCATCAGCGACGACGTTGATGTCACTGCGGAAGATTCGGCTTGCTCAGAATGGCAATGGCCTTTGGTTTCACTCATCGTTTAATCCTCGCGTGTTATTAGGTGAAAAAATTTCGATTAAGTGGCAAATCATATGCCCCGTGGGTTCGGCATCAGGTAGTCCGTTCCATTCACGCACCGCGTGGCGCATTCGATCCCGCAATTTCTTGGTTTCCGAAAATTGTGCCTCAGTTTCCAATAAACGCTGCTCGATCAACAACCTCACAACAGGACACGGCGTGCTCTTTTTGTCCGCCACCGCTAAAATTTCACCAATATCTGCCACCGTAAACCCAAGTGCCCTCGCACTGAGAATAAAACGCATGCGAGCCTGGTCCCTCGCACCATATTCCTTATAGCCATTACCGGGACTCTTAGTGGGTGACAAGTAGCCTTTACGGGTATAAAACCTAACGGTTTCTGCACTGACGCAAAGCTCTTTGGCTAACTCTTTGACTCGCATAATGTGGCTCTCTCAATCACAATAAAAAGAAATTCCTAGGTTTTAATCCTATGTTTAATCTTTTTGATGCACTCTAAACCTGCGTCTAAGACACAGGTCAAGGGGTTTATGGATTATGTTTTTCTCCATTCATCGTAGCTTTGTGATGCTTATGCGTTTTAGCCGGTTCTGAATCATCTGACGTCTTTTCTTCCTCCTTTTTATCTTTCATCTGATTGGTATGGGCTTGATGAGATTCACTTGGCATGGTGGCCTTGTAATGCTTATGATGTGTCTTTTTCGACTCCTCAGTCGAAACATCTTGCTTACTTTGCTCTGCCTTTTTATCCACATATTCCTGATGCGATTTTTCTGGCATGGTTGCCTTGTAATGTTTATGTTGCTCATTTTCGTCCGCCAAAACGACGACAGAAAAACCAAACACCACTGAAATAATTGAAGCAGTAGTAATTCTTGCAAATTGAGTTTTCATTGTTTAGTACCTTTAGTATTTAGTTAAGTTATAGGTTTTTTAGATAATCCAACAACGCATCGATTTCTGCGCCATTCAACGGCATTTTTGGCATGGGCGACGAAGGATTATTGAATTGAGGGTTTTTGAGCTTTTGGATAAAAAATTCCTCACCCTTGCTGCCAACAATTGAATCTAAAGCTGGACCAACGCTACCGCCTTTACCTTTTATACTGTGACAACCCTGACAACTGTATTTTGTAAATAATACTTTCCCGCTTAAGGTTGGTTGGTTGTTTTGAGAGGTATTGCTTTCGCCAATATCATTTTTAACCAATGCAACAAACTGCATCACGGCATCCGTTTCTTTACCCGTTAAATGCGCCTTTTCACGCATGTGCGGCATGATCACGGCCCACTCTTCGAGAGAAAACTCATCCAGTGAACGCGCATTGTGGCAACGCGTGCAGTTGTTGTTGAATACCTCCGCACCATTTATGGGCTGTGATTCTGCGTTCACCCACGCTGCGTTAAACGCCAGCCACACGAATCCAGAAATGTATAGAGGTGATTTTTGTAATATTTTTGAAAATGATTTCATGGTTAAATTCTCCTAGAAGCCGTAACTTAATTGAATGGCAAGGCGCTGATCATCTTCACCCTCTTCCACATCGGTGTCGTCATAAGCGATCTTGATAACCGCGCGGGCATCTAACCAATAATTAACGCCCACCATCCATCGGCTGGCTTCTGCCAATTTATTGGTTTCTGCGTATTCGAGAACCAATTCAGTTCCCGCTAACGATGACCAAATCTTTCCTGTTTGCAGCGTGCCTTGTAGATACCAACCATCTCGTTTAAAGGTGTGGATCTCGTTCTCACCTTTCTCTTCCTCAAGACCATCCGTTTGAGTTTCAATATACTCACCGCGCACCAAGTAGTGTGATCCAATCAGATTTACATCAAATCCTTGGGCCGTAAAATCTAAGGTTTCATCGTCATCATACGTGGCGCTGTAATAGGAAGTGCCGACCTCAATACCCGGCAACATGGCATAAGCCACGCGCCCACCAAACGCCTTATTTTTATTGTTGTCACCACTACCAGCTTCGAACGCAAGCTCTGGAAGCTCTGCATGTCCATCTTCTTCCGTAGCTTCTTCTGCGAGATCTTCCTCATGCTCATCCGCTTCTATTCCTGGACCATTTGTACTGTATAAATCGACAAAGATTTTTTGATGATTACCTATAACAAAGGTTTGCTGAATGGCAACCCCAACATCACTCAAAATGGGCAGCAATGCTTCCATTGCCTGGCTACTACCGTGAGAGCCATAAATTCCTGGCGTCCAAGGGGAACGATTGATCCAACTGGGGTGAATGTTTGGCCCGAATTGACCAAAAGGAACCAAGAACTTACCGGCCGTAAGCGTGGTGGTATCAGTAAGAAAATAATGCAAATCGGCGTATTCCAGTTCAACTTCGGTTTCGCCTTCTGCATTTAGACTGATCTCCGTTTCAGCTTCGACATGAACTTTGTCACTTAGACTAAATAAAAATATCGGCACGAAACGTGCGCTATAAGCACTACTGTCCTGAAGCTCGCTGGTTTCGTATTTCACGTCACCGTAACCGCTAAGTACGAATCGCGCGCTATCAATTTCACTGGCATTTGCAGCTGATAACGAAGACGCAGCGACGGTTATCGCCGCCAAATATTTAACAGGCATTGAATATCTCCCCTTACATGCAGGCGCAATATTGCACATGCACAAAAAAATAATATTGGTATAAAGAGGGAGGGTAAAAATGTTGTCGCTTAAGCCTCACATGCCGCGGTAAACACATGCACGGGAAGAGGTTTTATTTGCCAGATAACAAATTTGGAAACGACAGACGGATTTGCCCTAGGTTAGGCAAAAATGGGAGGACGAATAAGAGACTGATCGTGTGCAGCCAATACATAAGTGTAATGAACTGTAGGTTCAAAGACAGAAAAGCTTTTAAGCATTACCCCGAGCCCCATGTGCGTTACGGCATGGCACTGACAATGGCTCATATCTCCATTTAAACAAGGGCCGCAGTCATGCGTGGACATCACTTTTGTTGCCGTATGATGTTCATGAGCTGACGCTTCATCGGTGTCAATGTCTAGATGTGTATCTGATACTGCTTGAACTGCATCGTGCTCAATGGATGAATGGTCGTGAGAACTATGATCATGTGAATCACCCGTAGACGAGCTAGAGAACGCAAGCGATAGTAAGGGCTGACTGAGCAGCACCCATACTAACATTATCGCTTTAAATCGCTTGCCAGCCATAGATCCACCTAGAATATTAGCTTACGCTATTGTAGGAGTATTGTGGCAGCTTTAAATTTTAAAGGTATTGATGTAGATCAACCAGATCAAACCTAGGAGTAATTTTACCATAGTAAACATCCAACTCGAACAAACACGCTAAAACCACTCACAATTCTACTTTGTAGAAACGGCACCTAAAAAACATATCAGATATTTCCAACACAACAATAAAGCGAAGCGAAAAAATAATTAAAAAGCATTACTCTTTTCACAAATAGCTGCCCGCTCAAGGAAAGGAACAACAATATTCGCTAGTGTAAATATCAGTGTGAATGACCTCCATGGCCACCACTATCGCTTGGCGTATAACCTGTCGTTTCACAAGCGCTCAATGTACCAACGAGCCCCAAAATCATAAGCCCCAATAAAATATGTTTTTTCATCGTATATTCTCAATTGATTAATAATGTGATCGCGACATTGCACCGTCACGCTATTTTACGCTATCCAACAGTTTGTTTACTTGCTTAAGAAAACGATCGCTTGATTTTAATGTACGATCCAGCTCCTTAAAATAATCTATTTCCGAATCTTTATTTATGCACCGGCGTACGGAAGAGTCCGACGCAAGCTCGTTTCGCAACAAGAGCAATCTCGATCGAAGTGAATTTAGCTGAGCATCCAAATTTGTTCTCATCCCCTTTAAATCACTCTCGGACTCAAATTCCGATTGATACGTAGTAATGTACTCCGTACTCTTCCTCAACTCCCTGTTTGGATCCTCACCATTGTGTGCATAAGCTTTCCCAGCAGAAACTATTAAAAATAGGGCTATTGGTATTAATTTTAATCTCTCATTCATGATAATGCTCATTGTCCTTAAAAAATGGCTACCCAAACCAGCAACTAAGCGGATAGCTAATATCAGGCGATGGAGCCTTCTTTAATGACACCCATCATTTTTCACTTTGTTCTCGTGCGGTAATTATTTGGTATTGCTCTGTACTTAGATCAGGTAAGCGCTGAAGAAATGCCACCATAGACCAAATGCGCTCATCGTCATGGCCTGGCCCCCAAGCTGGCATTCCCGATGCCTTAATACCATGCTTGATTATCCAAAATTGACGCGCCGCTGCTTTTTCGTCACTCAGTTCATGCGCATGACCATGTTCGTCATTTTGCATGCTTAAATTTGGCGGCATTGGATACAAGCCCTCACTGAAATCAGATCGCATTTTCCCTGGCTTCAAATGGCAGCTCGAACACATATCATTATAGTCAGCACCACCAGCCAGTAAACGATCTGGATCATCCAAATTGGCTGGCACAACTACATTTTTTGCCGCTCTAGCTATAGACTGCTCTCGTAAAGTTTCCAGCACCCAATAGGTTAATTTATTGTGCGGAACATCTGCCCCCATTGGATAAATTCCCGAATATATAAATCCAACACCGCCAATAAAAATAGCAAAGGAAATTATTGCAGTGTATTTAATGATTTTCATAGAGATCTCTTTTTATAAAAATGATACAGCCATGCGATTCAATTATACGAAAAATATAAACGTCCTAGAAATATATTCAAACAAATCAGTGGGATCCATGATCATGGGATGACGATTTATCATTTTTTTTGGATGAATCCTCTTGATGATCATGACCATGGTTTTCGTTGGCTTCGCTAACACCTTTTGTACTGTTCGATTCGTCATGTTTCATCTTGCCCATACACTTTTTCATCATCGCCTGCATAACAGGATCATTCATATCCATTTTACTGTGGTCCATTTTTTCCATTGGTGCACAATCTGGTTTTGCAGCTTGTTCCATATGCTCTTTCGGATCATGCGCTAACGCGGACACTGTGTACAACGTACTTGAAAATGCTAGACATAATGTGACGATGTTCTTTTTCATTTTGGAAATCCTCTAATTAAAAATATTACTTACTTTTTTACAACTAAAACCAAAAACGCAAGCCCGCGACATAACGTGTTTCAGAGCTTGCCTCACCAGCAGAACGTGCAAAGTCGGCTGTGTTGCCAAACATTTTTGTTCGTTCAACGCCGACATACGGTGCAAACTGTCGAGAAAATTCATAACGCAACCGCACACCGAATGCTGATGAAGAAAGGCCTTGCCCAACACCGTTGAATTCATCGTCTTTACCGTAGCCGGTTATTTCAGCGCGAGGCTGCAGTATCAGTCGCTGTGTAAGCATCAACTCGTATTCAGCCTCTACAGCGAGCGCGGTTCTGCCATCAACATCGACGTACGCCGCTACATCCAACTCAAACCAATAAGGCGCTAAACCTTGCACTCCCAACGCTAGCCACTGTCTGGACTCGCCCTCTTCAGCACTGTCAACTCGAACGCCTATTTGGGTGTCCCAAAAAGTGGATATTGCATGACTCCAAAGAATATCGGTTTGACTTTCTTTGAGTGTGCCCTCGTTAATATCGCCTTCAGCCTTAACAACCAATCGATCGTAAGTCGTGCCAACCCAAGCTTGCACATCATAAAGACTTGTTTCACTGTCACTATCGTATTCAAAGCGATTGGCGAGAAACGATTTAAAGACATGCTCATCAGCAAGTTTTAATTGTCGCGGCCCACTTTGCACATATGGCCCTTCGGTAAGGGTATATCCGCCAGAATAGGCATGCGGATCACGAAGATCAGATACATTTGCTCCCATATTTGTGTCGTTATCCATTGATCCGGAATTTCCACTTAAATGAGGTTTGGACGTCTCTAGCATTTCAGTCTCAAGCTCGCTTTCATGGCCCATTTTTTTGTGGTCCATTTTTTCTTCGGTCACTTTTTCCTGGTTTATCGTTCCATGACCAGAATGTTCTTGAGCCTGAAGTAACGGACTTATAAGCGTTAACGCACCAACTGCAAAAGCTGTTTTAATAATTTGTTCAATTTTCATAATTCTCATGACACCACCACTTCGCGGAACATGCCTGCATCCATATGAAAAAGTAGGTGACAGTGCCATGCCCAACGCCCGAGATCGTGCGGTGTCGTTACGAAGCTTATCCTCTGAGCTGGCTGAACAGGAATCGTGTGTCTGCGAACCAGCGGCTCACCTTTATCGTTTTCCAGATCACTCCACATTCCGTGCAAATGCATTGGGTGGGTCATCATGGTGTCGTTTTGCAAAATGACGCGCACGCGTTGACGGTGCTTCAGATGCACCGGCGTGCTTTTGCCGAACTCTAAGCCGTCAAAGGACCAGCTATAGCGCTCCATATTACCGGTGAGATGCAGTTCGATTTCACGCTCGGGTATGCCACTATCAAGAATGCCATCGCGCGATCTCAGGTCGGATAGCGTCAGCACTCGCCGACCATTATTACGTAAACCAACGCCCGGATCGTCGAGGCTGGTGCGAGGCATATCCACACGCATATCGACAGAAGGACCAAATTCCGTGCTGGCATGACGCACGGTTTGTGAGGGTATTGCTAAAGGGTTTTGATGTGTGGAATGAGCGCCGTGGTCCATCGCCATGCCACCGTGATTCATACCCGGCATGGAATGCCCCAACGCCACGTGATCCATCGCAGCGCCATGATCACCGTGAGACATCGAACCCATCATATCCTTCATCTCAAGCCACTCAACGGGGTCGAGGTCTGGAATTTCTGCGCTAAGGCCTCGCTCGGTCGCTAATGTTCCACGAGCATACCCTGTTCTATCCATGCTCTGTGCAAAAACCGTATACGCATCGTCTTTAGGCTCCACCAAAACATCGTAAGTTTCACCGGGACCAAAACGAAATTCGTCAACGCTGACAGGTTCGACATTTTGCCCATCTGCTTGCACAACCGTCATTGCCAACCCTGGAATACGGACATCGTAAAAGCTGTTGCTCGCGGCGTTAATAAACCGCAGCCGAATTCGCTCGCCCTTCTTGAACAGACCGGTCCAATTTCCGGCAGGTGTGGTGCCATTCATCAGATACGTCAGTGTTGATGCGGATAGGTCGGCCAAATCCGTAGGATTCATACGCATTTGATTCCACATCCGTCGCTTTTGCATGGCGTCTTTTATCCCGCCATTTGAAGCGTCACGTAGAAAATCTATAACCGTTGGCTGGTTGAAATTATAAACGTCACCCTGGATTTTCAATTTACTGAAGACCCGCATCGGGTCCTCATCAGTCCAGTCGGATAGCTGCACCACATAATCCTGGTCTGATTGAATGACTTCTTTTTCACGGGGCTCAATAATCAGGGCACCATACATCCCTGTCATCTCCTGGAACCCACTATGAGAGTGATACCAATATGTACCACTTTGCTGGAGCGTGAACCGATAGACAAACGTTTCACCCGGCGCAATACCTCTAAAACTGATGCCCGGAACGCCATCCATCTGAAACGGAAGAATAATCCCATGCCAGTGAATCGATGTAGGCACTGATAGTCGGTTTGTTACGCGAATCGTGACGTCATCCCCTTCACGCAGACGGATCGTTGGCGCAGGAATTGACCCATTAATTGTAGTGGCTAGACGAGTCACACCCGTGAAATTCACCGGCGACTGCCCAACCACTAAATCTATCTCGGAACCTTGTAATACAGGTGCAGAACCTGAGCGAGTGTGGGGCGACAACTCCCCAGCCTGCAAAACACTTGGCATTGCCGCCAGGACGCCGCCAAGCGCTAGTCCCTTAACAAAGCGCCGACGTGGCAACATAAGGTCAGTCATATCGGAATCACTCATATATCACTCTCGAACTAAACAATGCTATACACCATACTGCTTCAAGGCTTTCACACACATGACCCAAAGATGACAATTCTGTAATCTTGCCGTCACCTTGTTGTTGGTTAGATTTGACATACTATACGCTTGGGATATTGAGGAGCGGCATGCGACTTTTAATAGTAGAAGATGAACAAAAGACTGGCGATTACCTGAAACAAGGATTGAGTGAAGCTGGGTTCCTCGTGTCGCTTGCGAGAACTGGACTCGATGGACATCATTTGGCTATGACCGAAGAATTCGACCTTTTGATTCTTGATGTCATGCTTCCGGACGTGGATGGTTGGCGAATTCTTCAGTCAATACGCGAATCGGGGCAAAAGACACCCGTGCTTTTTCTGTCAGCCCGAGACAATGTCGACGACCGAGTTAAAGGATTAGAGCTTGGCGCAGATGACTATTTGGTTAAACCCTTTGCATTTGCAGAAGTGTTGGCCAGAGTTCGTACACTGCTGCGTCGAGGTCAAGCTCCTGCAATAGTGGATCAGCTTCAAATTGGCGATTTAATACTGGATATTCCTCGACGACGCGTTACACGACAAGGAAAGAAAGTTAACTTAAGTCACAAAGAGTTTTGCTTGCTGGAATTATTGGTTCGCCGGCAAGGTGAAGTACTCACGCGCTCACTCATCGCTTCCCAAGTGTGGGATATGAACTTCGATAGTGATACGAACGTCATAGACGTCGCCATTCGCCGCTTACGCAAGAAAGTGGACGAAGGTTTTGACGTTAAGCTCATCCATACCATAAGAGGAATGGGCTACACCCTAGACTTGGAACGCAATGATGATTAGCCATACACGACGACCGCTCTCTTTGACGCTGCGTGTGCTTTTTTTTGTTGCTACCGCATTTGGTGTAAGCCTGGTAGTGATCAGCCAATTATTGCTTTCTTCCATAGAACATCATTTCATCGAACAAGATGCGGACGAAATTAATGTGATGGTTAACTCGATAAAAAAAGCACTTCACCAATCGCCCACTGACACAGTCAAGAATCAAGAGGCACTCTCTCAAGCGATATCCGGACATCATGGCGTTTATTATCAAGTCGAACGTAATGGCGTCTTGCATTACAGCTCATCAGATATAAATTTTCGTCCGCCAACCACGGACTTTCCTGTGGTAAAAAATATTACGGCAAACACACTGCAAACATGGAGAAATAAAGATAGAGGCTATCGAGGCATCGTAACCTTGGTAACCATCGATAAAAATCAATATCGTATTATAAGCGCGATCGACAGAGATTTTCACCAAGGCTTTCTCAAAATATTTACGCAAAGTGTTGCGTTGATTCTATTTGGTGCCGGTGTTCTGACATTGATTGCGGCTGGCCTAGGCGTTTATCAAGGGCTGAAGCCTTTACGAGGGCTACGCGATCAAATGGATTTTATTCAGACAGATAAATTAGATTCTCGGCTCGATATGCACTCAGTGCCTGTAGAGTTGAAACCGCTAGTTCAATCGTTTAACCATATGTTAACGCGTATTGAAGAGGGGTTTATTCGGTTATCTCATTTCTCTGCTGATATAGCCCATGAATTGAGGACGCCGCTGACTAATATTGTGACGCAAACACAAGTGGGATTAAGTAAAGAAAGAAGAACTGAAGACTACAAAGAACTATTGTACTCGAATCTTGAAGACATGGAGCGACTGAGTAAAATGGTGAGCGATATGCTGTGGCTTGCCAAAAGTGAAAACGGATTAATCACCCCAAGCTTCGAGACAATCAATATCCAGGAGGAAGTTCAGTCGCTTTTCGATTTTTTCGAAGCACTCGCAGAAGATACTCACATCACCTTGGCGATCTCTGGCAACACCTCCAATATATCTGGGGACCGTGAATTAATACGACGAGCATTGACCAACTTACTATCGAACGCCATTCGGCATACACCAGAAGGAAAAACTATAAAGGTAGTTCTCGTTGATACTGCCAATGATATGGTTGGTATTTCTATCACGAATGAAGGCAGTACAATTTTATCGGAACATTTGGAGCGTATTTTTGATCGATTTTATCGCGTCGACCCATCTCGGCAACGGCACGGTGACGGTACAGGGTTAGGACTCGCCATTGTTAGAACCATCGTTGAAGCTCACAAGGGTGTAATTCACGCACAATCCAATAGCTATTCCACGACATTCACCATACATCTTCCCGTCGATGGCCCTTCTCACTAAAATAAATTGAAAGGACAAAATATGTCTCAAGAAACTGAACGATCAAGTCATTATAAATCGGATAGTTTGTCTTTATGGGGCACTGTAATGCTAGGCACAGGCGTCATGATCGGCGCGGGTATTTTTGCGCTTACCGGTCAGATCGCCGAGATGACCGGCCCACTTTTTCCATTGGCCTTTCTGGCCGCAGCAATTGTTGTGTCTTTTAGCGCCTATTCCTACATTAAGATATCGTCTGCTTACCCCTCCGCCGGAGGCATAGGCATGTATCTTCATAAAGCTTATGGTCACAGTTTGCCCACGGCCTTCAATGCACTATTAATGTACTTTTCAATGGTGATTGCTCAAAGTTTTCTCGCACGAACATTCGGTTCATATAGCATGCAATTGTTCGGAGGAGATCAAGACGGTTACATGGTTTCACTTCTTGGAGCAGGTCTTATTATTTTTGCTTTTATTGTCAACCTGTTAGGCAATCAACTAATTCAGAGTATTGCTTCGTTTATTGGCGTTCTCAAGATCTCTGGCATCATAATATTTGGTTTGATCGGCGTGTGGGTTGCAGACTCAATTAACGTTGACTTCGCCAGTCAATCTGAAGCGGGAGGTAGCATCGGCAATTTTCTTGGCGCTACGGCACTCGGCATACTTGCATTTAAAGGGTTTACCACTATTACAAATAGTGGATCGGAAGTTAAAGACCCCAAAAAAAATATCGGCAAGGCGATAATTATTTCCATTTCTGCTTGCGTGGTCATTTACTTATTAGTGGGGTTCGCAGTTTCGAGCAATCTATCACTTGATGAAATTATCGAGACCCAGAACTACTCTTTGGCCGCAGCAGCCAAGCCAGCACTCGGCGACATTGGCGTTTGGTTCACCGTTGCGATCGCGATCATGGCAACAACCGGTGGCATCGTTGCAAGCATTTTTGCAGTTTCACGTATGCTCGCGATGCTAACGGAAATGAAACTTGTACCTCATAGCCATTTTGGCATGCCAGGTAGTATTCAAAAGCACACGCTTGTTTACACCGTTGTGTTGGGTTTAATTCTCACAATATTCTTTGACCTCACGCGCATTGCTGCTTTAGGCATCGTTTTTTACTTGATTATGGATATCGCTATTCAATGGGGTGTTCTACGTCACTTGCGTGAAGACTTAAAGGCAAATGCAGTGATACCCAGCATTTCTATTTTTTTAAACTTGGTAGTTTTGGGTGGGTTCGTTTGGGTAAAAATCAATTCTGATCCTTTCGTTATCATCGTTTCAATACTAACAATGACGGCTATTTTGATCACTGAATGGGCTTTTCTCAAGTATGGAAAAAGCAATAAAAATGAGCATGCGCATCATTAACAAGAGTATGAGTACAGCGTGCGCTCAGCTGATTTAACATCAATAGTCGGGAACTAAACAAAAATAGCTAGAGGATATTATCATGCAAATTGAAACCTTAAGAGATGTACTGCTCTGGACCAAGGAATTTCACCAACACTTAAGTCAGTGCCTATCTCACTGTGTAGATAAGAACACCGACGAACGAGCTAGGATGATTCTAGCTTATCTCTCAGATCACGAAGAAAGCCTGACAAAGGTTGTCAATGGCTTTGAAACCACAGGTAGTGAACACGCACTGAATACTTGGTGCTACGAATATGTCAACAAACAGCCTATCGTTCAGCATGCACACTGCGATGCACCTTTCTCCGAGCTTGATTCCGAGCAGATAATCGAGATAATTGTCAATCAGCACCAGCAGGTAATTGAGCTTTATCGTTTTCTCGCCTCGCGGGCGGATATACCTTCTGCTCGGGAAATGTTGACGTCACTCAGATTGTTAGAAGAGCACGAAATGATGCGCATGGTGCAATCGACAAATCGCTTTGAGGATATGTAGATGGCCAGTTCTTGATTATAAATACCAAAAGTAAATTGAAATCAATGGATCATTATTGCAGTCGACTTTACTGTGGTTAATCTATTAGCCCTTCAGCACTAATGATCAGGGAGATGCGTCACTGTTCCCCTACTTTTAAAAAAAGATTGTCGGTCCTGGATTTAGTCGTCAGTCAGGAGCTAGGTCAGCAATAAAGACTGGCGCGAAGCCACCACCCTCAGTTCTAAAATTAGTTGTTTGCCCTTGATAAAGACGGGCCGCCAACAATTGAATTTCGCCGGCATAAACATAAGCGCGAAGATCCATCTTCAAAGTCGTTTCTTTTCCATCGACCAACATCCCTCGCTTACTCGGCATCACTATTTTTTGCGCGACATAGTCACCTTTTAATATTTCATTCCATACTCGCTTGGTGAGTTTGTCGCCACGATAAGTCGCACGACTACCAAAGCCCGTAGCAGGCTTGAAAAAGAGTTGCTTTCGGTCTTGCCATAGCTCCGTAGCGTTATCATTCGTAACTCTATATGTGGCTGGAATACCTGCCTGTAAAATAGCAATATCCCCTTCATTTGCTCCCAGATGAGCTAACGCATACCCATCACTTAATAGAATGAGATTACGCTTATTTGCGTAGAGTGCGTGATGATATGGATTTGGCGTCATAACTACTGCATTAGCTTCAAAAGCTTGGCGCAGTGCTAGATTTTCTTTCTGTTCTAAGGTGAAATCAGTTAACCGATTGTAAACTAAATCAATAATCTGATTTTGACATTGAAGTTTACCATCAATAAGTTCTAGCTCACTAGGGTCGGCAATAACGGCGGTTAATCCTGCTTTTTCGAACAAACGTTGCGACATTACAAATTCAGGATATAAAAATTGCTGCTTTGGATTTTCATCAATAATAGCGATGACTTTAAGCGGCTTGTCTTCGCGCTGTAATGCCCACTCGTGTAAAAACATAGCCATGAACTCTGCTTCAAGGTCTGTTTTTAATAGTGGTAAAGGTATATTTTCTACACGACAACATTTTATTTGAGCACTCACCAGCGCTGCATTTAAAAATGCACCACCTGCATTGGTATTAACTTCTATAAGTTTTGGCCCTTGTTCACTCATGTGAAAGTCATAGCCCATAAATACACCTTCGGTCCCCATACCATTCGTCCCTATGTTAGGAGCCTGCTCTAATACTTGTCGCTCGTATCCAGAAAGTTTAACAACTCGTGTAATCGCACCAATAATGTGACGCATTTGCTCTGCATGAAGTGGCGAAATAAAGACGCTCGTATTCGAGAACAATTGTGGATGGGTGGCGAGCACATCTTGATTGAGAGTATCGGTCTGCAAAAAGGTGTGGAGCTGCGTGCGGTCCAATGTTTTACAAAAACAACTTCGATTTAATCGGTCCGCAATGCTATCACTCACGGGCTCACTGCCGTGATCAGGTACGTCGTTTATACTAGCCATACGTTTGTCCCATTGTAAATACGTTTACGCCTTCCCCGACGCGAGTAAGACCAGGCGCACGGAGCGATATTTATTGCCAAACTCATCCAGCATCGATTTCTTTTCTCTTCTTGCTAACAAATCTGGACAATTACGATTCTTACCCGAAAACCAAGACAAAACGACACTTAACCCCGAAGTCACAAGGTTAAGTGCAGCCACAAACTACTTATTTTTCTGCGATATCGTATATTTTCACATCCCCATCCAGCACTTTTGCTGTAGCGTAATGTTCATTTACGATAGTTAATATTTTTACGGTCCCGACTTCGACTAGCTCGTAATCCGACTCTCCGTCTTCAACCACATCTTTTCTAAACGTTGAACGCACAACACGAAACTCATCCCCCTCACTCGCGCCTTCTCGGCTACCGATACACATCATTATCTTCCCATCTTCAACATCTACAATCTGACCTTTCATTAGGGCTTTATGATAGGTCTGCGAGCTACATGCACCCAATGCAATAATAACGACTAAAACCACACTTGAAAGTAACATTTTATTTTTCATTTATTCATTTCCTTTCTTGTTAAAAACTAGCCAGGTGCATAGTTAAATGCACCTGGCTTGGTTGTTACGAGACACGTTTTTTCCACATAAAATAAACTGCGGGCAAAACTAATAGTGTTAACAATACAGCACTGACCATACCGCCGACCATCGGTGCGGCAATACGGCTCATCACTTCTGAACCTGTACCAGTCCCATATAAAATTGGGAGTAAACCCACAATTACAGCCGCTGCTGTCATCATCACCGGTCGAACACGAAGTCCTGCGCCGTCGGTAACAGCCTGACGCAGTTCATCCAATGACAAAGTCTCTTTACCCGCCTGCTCTTTAGCACGAAGCCAGGCCTGATTGAGGTACACCAACATGATTACACTTATTTCCACGGCTACGCCTGCTAGTGCAATAAAACCAACCCCTACCGCAATGGAAAAGTTGAAGTTTTCCCAGTACATGAGCCAAATACTGCCAATCAATGCAAAGGGTAAGGTGCCCATTAAAATTGCGACCTCAATAAAACTTCGGAAGTTTATAAACAGCAAAATGGCAATAATGGCCAACGTCAAAGGAATAACGTAATTTAATTTTTCTTTGGCTCTTTCCATATATTCAAATTGACCCGACCAACCCACTGAATACCCCGCTGGCAAATCAAGTTGTTCTGCTACGATTTTTTGTGCATTTACCACGTAAGTGCCGACATCGATGCCGTCAATATCAACGAATGTCCAACCATTGATCCGGGCGTTTTCACTTTTAATTCCTGGAGGTCCGTCGGCAATGATGACATCAGCAACATCACCCAAGGCAATCCTCTCACCTCTGGCGGTGACAATAGGAAGCAAAGCAAGTTGCTGTGGAGAATCCCGATAGGACTGGGGGTATCGTATATTGACCGGGTAGCGTTCGAGCCCTTCTACCGTTTGGGTAACGTTCATACCGCCAATAGCGGACGCAATCACCTCCTGTACATCGGCGATATTCAATCCATAACGGGCCGCCTTGGCGCGATCAATATCCACGTTTAGATATCGTCCGCCGGCAACACGCTCAGAGTACACCGACGCTGTGCCTTCTACATCTTTGAGTATCACCTCTAACTGCTTGCCGATATCTTGGATAACCGATAAATTCGGACCGGCGATTTTTATCCCCACGGGGGTTTTAATACCGGTTGCCAGCATGTCAATGCGGGTTTTAATGGGCATTACCCAAGCGTTTGTAACACCGGGTAGTTTTACTAGAGCATCAAGTTCCTTTTTCAACGATTCGGTAGTAACCCCGTCGCGCCATTCACTTTGTGGCTTTAGTTGTATGAACGTTTCAATCATCGTCAGTGGAGCGGGATCAGTAGCGGAATCTGCTCGCCCTATTTTCCCAAATACAGTTTTAACTTCCGGCACGCTCGCGATTAATTTGTCGGTTTGCTGCAACAGCTCTCGGGCTTTACCAATTGAAATACCAGGGTAAGTGGTGGGCATGTACATCAAATCCCCCTCATCCAATGGCGGGATAAATTCACTGCCGATCTTTCCGAGCGGCCACATCACTGTAGAAAGGAGCAATACAGCGATAACCAGCGTCATTTTCGGAAAAGTGAGAACCTTTTTCAGTACCGGCATATAAACGGCCGTAAGAAAACGATTGATCGGGTTCTTATGTTCGGGCAATACTCGGCCCCGAATAAAGTAGCCCATGAGAACAGGGACCAAAGTGATTGCGAGTGCAGCCGACGCCGCCATGGCATAAGTCTTGGTAAATGCCAGCGGACTAAACATCCGACCTTCTTGCGCCTCAAGCGTAAACACTGGGACAAAACTCACCGTAATAATGAGCAAACTAAAAAATAAAGCGGGCCCGACTTCTGACGCGGATTCAGCCACAATTTGCCAGCGATTTTCGTTTGTCAGTGGCGTTTTTTCCATATGCTTGTGCATGTTTTCAATCATGACGATAGCACCATCGATCATCGCTCCAATCGCAATCGCGATACCACCCAAGGACATAATGTTGGCATTAATACCTTGTGCATGCATGATCATAAATGCGGTGAGAATGCCGACGGGTAAACTGAAAATGGCCACTAAAGACGAGCGAATATGAAACAAAAACACCATGCAGACCAACGCCACAACCACAAATTCTTCGAGCAATTTGTGCCATAGGTTTTCCACTGCACGCTCAATCAATCCCGAACGATCATATACGGTGACAATTTCCACCCCTTCTGGCAGACCTTGTTTTAATTGCTCCAACTTTGCCTTAACGCCATCGATGGTTGTTTGAGCATTTTCGCCAAAGCGCATCACCACAACTCCGCCAACGGTTTCACCTTCGCCGTTAAGCTCGGCAATTCCGCGACGCATTTGTGGGCCGATACCGATATCCGCAACATCTTTTAATAGAAGAGGCGTACCGTTTTCATTAACACCCAGCGGGATATTCCTAAGGTCCTCTTCACTCTGTATATAGCCGGTCGCCCGAACCATATATTCGGCTTCGGCCATTTCCACTACAGAAGCCCCTACTTCCTGATTCGCGCGCTTAATGGCCATTTGAATATGCGATAGTGGAATACCAAACGCGCGCAGCTTTTCTGGGTTCACGGTCACTTGGTATTGCTTAACCATTCCGCCAATAGCAGCGACTTCTGATACGCCTGGCACGGTTTGCAACTCATATTTTAAAAACCAATCTTGCAAGCTGCGCAACTGGCTGAGGTCATGTTTGCCTGTTCTATCAATAAGTGAATAAATGTACACCCAACCCACACCCGTAGCATCCGGCCCCAACTGCGGCTTAGCGGCAGGAGGTAAAGACGGAGCGACTTGACTTAAATATTCCAATACACGACTTCTCGCCCAATAGAGGTCCGTTTTTTCATCGAAAATGATGTAAACGAATGAGTCGCCAAAAAAGGAATAACCACGCACCGTAACCGCGCCAGGCACTGACAACATGGCTGTCGTCAGTGGGTAGGTCACCTGATCTTCGACCACCTGTGGCGCCTGTCCGGGATAAGACGTTTTAATAATAACTTGGACGTCACTTAAATCCGGAATTGCATCCACCGGTGTTTGCTTCAAAGAAAACAGCCCAACACCGACAAGAATAAATGTAGCGAGTAACACAAAAAAACGGTTGCCCACAGACCAACGAATAATGGATTCAATCATGATCTATTGCCCTCCGTGGTTCATGTTGGAGTGATCCATCTGACTATGGTCCATTTGGGAATGATCAATCTCGCCATTATCCGTTTGATTACTAATTGCCTTTGTCTCATTCATTTGGCCATGGTCCATTTCCGTATGATTCATTTGACTGTGATCCATCGCCGAGTGATCGGTTGCTTTCGAAGAATCATCCTTTTCGGATGCAGAAGACATAATATGTGTTCCCGTTATTTCGTACTGACCACTGTCCAACTTGGTAATTTCCATATGTAAACGTGTTCCAGGGGACAAAGCCTCGATATCCACTTTAGGATTCACCTGAAAATCCATGGTCATGACTGGCCACTCCCAGGCATCAATGGCTTCGTGGGTGACTGTAACCATTCGATGATTGAGCATAAGACTTTGGATTTCGCCTGGGACCCATACCGAGCTTGGTTTGTCATCGCCATGATGCATACGTTTGAAATCAGAGGTTTTGCTGGATTCAGAATCTAAGAGAAATTGCGCCGACGTCACGACGTTTTCACCTTCTTTAAGCCCATCGAGTATTTCAGCAATGGATTGGTCCTGCCGACCGACCTTCACGGCAACCGATTTAAAACTGCCTTCTCCAAGTGCGAGAACGACGCGATCCTGATTCCCCGTACGTATCAATGCTTCACGTGGAATGACCAACAGAGGCTCGGAGCTGTCTGCATGCACCGAAACTTGGGCAAACATATTAGGTTTAAGCGCTTCATCTGGATTGTCGAAACGCAAGCGCAATCTTACCGTTCGAGTCTTGCTGTCCAGAGTTGGGTAGATATAGTCGACGCGTCCTGTCCACGTTTTACCAGGTAAATAATCGAGGGTCATCGTGACGGGATCGCCGACGCCCACAAGGGAGGCTTGACGCTCGAAAATTTCCGCCTCAACCCACACCTGGTTCAACGCACCAATACTCAACATGGTCGTGCCAGGTTGGACAAAAAAGCCTTCTCGGATATTAAGGTTATCAACCACACCTTTTTGTGGTGCATAGAAGGTCACTGTTTGTTGGATCGCGAGGGTGCGTTTGAGTTGCTGAATAAACGCCTTCGGTATTTGTAAAGCTTTCAAACGATCTTCTGAAGCCTGAATTAAGCGCGAATTTTTGCGGTTTAAGGCAAGCAATAACTCTTCCTGCGCATTCACCAATTCAGGTGAGTAAAGTGCATACAGCGGCGCTCCCAAATCGACTCGATCCCCCGCTGCTTTCACGTACAACTTTTCAACCCAGCCGGAAACGCGAGGATGAATATGTACGAGCCTATCTTCGTCATATTTGACGTACCCCACTGTGACAATTTCACTGTGCAGAGGCTTGCGCTCGACCAGCCCAGTCCGCACTCCGAGATTATTAATTACATCAGGCGAAATACTGATCGTACCGGGCCCTTCGCCATTCGCCTTTTCACCACCTTCGTAAACGGGGATTAAGTCCATGCCCATGGGTGATTTACCAGGCTTGTCTCGGCGGTAATTAGGGTCCATTGGCGCCACCCAATACTGCGGTTGTTTTTCTGTTGCGGCGGCTATTCCACTGTTGGATTCACCACCTCCGGCAAATATCAAAGTAAGCGCAATACCTGCGATGAGGCCCCCAATTGCTGCCGCGATAGAAATGGGAGTGAGTTTTTTTGAGTTATTCATGGTCAATTAGCTCTCCAGAAGCACGGGACGCATCGGTCAGTACTGCGCTATTTTTTTTGTGGGACGGAATCAGGAAGTAGTTCAGCTGTGCAACGATTTTGTGAATGTCGACCTCGACATTCAGTGCCTCAATACGCGCATTGAGTTCGGCAATACATGCACGAACCACTTCGGCAAAATCACCGTCGTCGTGGGTGTAGGCAGTCAATGAAGCCTCCGCCTGCTCAGACATTTCTTTCAAAAGCCGCGAGCGGTAGAGTTCTCGTCGATCAAGCAAGCGGCGATATTGACTTTCGGCCGTTTCAAAACCCGAACGCAATTGACGTAGCACCAAGGTACGTTCTGTTTTAATAGCTTCGCTTTCTGCAGTGGCTGCTTGCACTTGTTTGTCTTGACGCTTGCCGGTGAACAGCGGTACGTCCAAACTCACCCCTACAGAGAAAAAATCTGCTCGATCATTGCCCATTGGATCCGCATCACGATACCCATAGCTAGCATTGATTCCCCATTGTGGCTTATAGCTTTGCTTAGCTAGTTTCACCCCAGATTCACCGGCACTGATTTTCTGGTCAATACTTCGAATCTTTGGGTGTGCCGTCAATATTTGCGCGAGTTTTTGGGTTCTTATGACTGTTCCGGTTTCATTAATCAGGGGATCGTTGAGATGCCCTTCCCCCAAACGTCCCGGCATTTCGATATCCAGCTCATAGCTGGAATCTGCCAACCACTCCCCCAATTGTGCCAATTGCGATTCCCGTCTTTGTCGCAGCATCGTCAAACGGTCTTCCAAACGTGTCAGTTCCAGCTGCGCTCGAATCAGATCTTGCTGCCGCGTTCGTCCAGATGCGGTGGTGTAACTCGACTCTGCAACGTCTACAAGGTGCTCAAACAAGCCTCGATCTTGCTGTATTAATGCGATAGTCTTTTGACTGCGATACACCTCTAGCCAAAGTTGCGCCACTGTCACCGACACTTGCGCCTTTCTATCTTCACGAGCAAAGGGCTGCATTTGGCTCATCTTTTCCAATGTCTCCTGGCGCAAGGCCAGTGTCTTGCCTCGCGGAAACATTTGGCTGACACCCACTTTAAACTGCGTCATCCCTTCCTGTGCAAAATCGAAGCTATCGATGGGTAAATTAGCAAGCCCGAGACTGACCGTCGGATCAGGCAGTGTTCCCGCATTGACACTCAAAGATTCTAGGTTTTCCTGACGAAATCGGCTCCCATCAAGCCATGGGTCTTGTGATTGCGCTTTTTCGATAGCCTCCAGCAAACTGTATTGCTCAGCATGTAAATCGACTGACATGCCGCTCCAAACTAGCGCGAGGGCCACGCACAAAGGGCGTATTTTGTATTGTGAATTGCCGATCATTGATGTTGCTCCTCAAGGGACGCGACTTCGGCATATACCTCGGTAGTACCGTCCTTTTTCACCAGAATCACACTGTATGGGTTAAAACGATCGCCCATTTCCATTCCCGGACTTCCGGCAGGCATACCAGGCACGGCCAATCCAGCGGCGTTTTCCGGCGGGTTAGCTAAAAAAGCCGTAACAAACTTTGCAGGAATATGCCCTTCAAAAAAGTAGCCATCCGCACTCACTCCGGTATGGCAAGATTGCATATTGGCGGGAACACCCAACTTTTTCTTAATGCTATCAAGCGAGTTTTGATTTCGAACGGTGGTGTTAAAGCCCGATTCTTCAAGATGAGTGACCCACTTACCACAACACCCACAGGTTGGACTTTTGAAGACTTCAAGCGCAATTCCTTCCTGCGCCTTTGGCGCCTCAGACGCAGAACAGGCAGCCAATACGGCAAAAACAAATAGAATTAGACTTTTGGATAAAAGATTCACGAGAATACCCTCGATATTCGGCTCCATTAATCGGAGCATGAAATTTTTGAGGGCAAATGCCCCCGCTAACGGTCCGACTGTAGACGGACTAATCCTGTGTTAGCGGAGAATTGGGGGACGATAGAGGGAGCTGGATAGTTTTGCGACTAAACCCAAGTTAACATTCTGACTTTGCATTTGACGCACGTTGAATACAGGAGTGTTCAGGCTGCCGACTAGTGCGCTGGCGGTGTGACAGCCCATCATAGTACAGCCATCCTCACAACAATCTGCAGGGGTATTATCGCTGTGGGCTTTGACCGACTTATCGTGGTCACCATGACACCCGCTCATCATTTGGTCAGCAGGAGCAGATGCTGAATTATCCATGGTACCGACAAACGCTAACGACTGGACCGAATAGGCCAGTAGCGCGATGAACACCCAAAGAAGGCGCCTTTTGTTGGTATATTTTGAAGTCACACATCAACCCAAATTAAGATCAATCTCTACATAGGATAACCCAATTACATAATGGTTCAAACCTACACTTAAAAGATTGATCCGAATCAAAAATCCGGCAATTCTGTATAAATTTGCTCTGAGGTTCGGGAAGGGAGCGAATGAGGGGGATTAGATGCACATAGTCATTGGATTGATTTGGCTAGTTCTAACTGCACCTAGCACGCTGTAACTGCGCATGGAAAGTGAAGTTCCGTTTTCAGCGGATTTTTGAGAGCATTATGTCAAGTCCTTCATGAGGATCGGCACCGATGACACGACAGTACTCTACAAATTCTAATAGCTCGATCTTGCGGCGATCCTGCTCCATCTTACCGATCACAGAATGATGTCGGCCTAATTCCTCGGATACCGCTCTTAAGGACAAACCGCTCTCCTCCCGCTTTTGCTTCATCCAAGCGCGCAGTTTATCGTAATGAGGTGAGTAGGAGGACGGTTTCATTGTCTCGATGATAGAGACAATGTAGAATGTCGCGAAATTCGAGACAACATACGCGACAAAATACCTCATGAGTACCATTCAGATAAAACCCGAACTCCTTCATGCGCTCACCGAGCTACAAGGAGACTCCTTCACGGTAGCGGTGCTGACGACATACTATCTGGATCGCCCAGAAAGTCCGCACAAAAGTAAAAAGCCGGCGAGACAGTTTGTCTATCGAAATATGGTGCGTTTGATGAATGCGGGACTAATGGAAAAATTGCCAGACGATGGAGGTTGGCCTAAATACCAGCTTACTCAAAAGTTCAGATCTCAGTATCCCAGTCTAAAGAAGCCGGCCAGTGCACACTCTACTTTGCCACCCAAAGCTGCCCCGCCAGTAAGAGCACTAGCAAAAGCAAAACCCAAAGAGATTCAGCCCAAGAAACCTGTCGCAGCATTACGTGAGAGACTCAGCAAGCACCGGTCCGACATGTTGTGTGCATTGGGCGAGGCAGAGGAATGTCTTCTCTCATCGAACAATTTGCGGTAACCCCTTATGAAGTTAAGACGTTGGCAGCGTGAAGCTGTGTCACGCTGTTTATCTCGGTACCGTAATGGTCAAGCCCACTTTCTCTGTCTGGCCACGCCTGGTGCAGGTAAAACTTTCATGGCGTCTACCGTTGCGAAAAGATTATTGAATAGTGGTGAGATTGATCTAGTCTTCTGCTTCTCCCCTTCCATCAATGTATCCAACTCCTTTCAGGCCACACTGGAGGGCGTTCTCGGATATCGATTGGATGGACTGTTGGGAGCGAAAGGCCATGTACTGACCTATCAATCCATGCTCAACCTCGACCAAACGTTCTGGTCACTACTGACATCGCACCGTACGCTGGTGATATTTGATGAAATACATCACTGCGCAGGCGATCATCTCGGTAACGCCAATGCCTGGGGCCAAAAAATCATCCAGCATCTTCAAGGTAATGCGACATATAGTCTTGCGCTGACGGGCACGCCATGGCGTTCGGATCGCATCCCTATTGCATTGACGTCCTACTGTCATGAAGGAACGGTCCATTGCGACTATACCTACGGATTGGCGCAAGCAATCAAGGATGGCGTGTGCCGCACTCCTAGAATTACCGGCATTGACAATGAGAAAATTTCCGTGAAATGCGAAGGCAAGGAGGATGTGTATCGTTCGATTAATGATCTCCTAAAGAGCTCGCATTGCACCTACCAGCAACTTTTTGAAAACAGAACGCTCATTCAATACTTAATAGAACTTAGTCAGAAAAGCCTAAACTCAATTAGGAAGTCCAATCCCAACGCGGGTGGACTTATTGTGGCGGCTTCAGTAGAGCATGCCATGCTCATCGCTACAATTTTAGAAAACACCTGTGGAGAGATTCCGGCCATAGTCACCTACATGCATGAAGACTCCCAGCAGGCAATTCAACAATTTCGTAATGCGAACACCAAATGGATAGTTTCGGTAGGAATGATTAGCGAAGGGACTGATATTCCGCGTTTACAGGTGTGCTGTCACCTTACTAGAGTCAAGACAGAATTATATTTTCGACAGGTTCTGGGTAGAATTTTGAGAGTGCAAAATAATGCACATGAAGACGCACTGCTCCTCATGCCCGCCGAACCTAAATTAATGGAATTTGCACACCGTATCGCCGAAGATATCCCCTCGTCCTCTGCGGTCTCGATAAAGATGATGGAGGAAAGCATAGCGCCGATAACGGTAATCCCCCCGAAAAATAGCTGAAGCCAAAAGTAGAATTTTCTCGTAATCTACACGCAGGAGATTCTGCAATGAAAAAATCACGTTACACCGACAGCCAGATCATGGCGATCCTCAAACAAGCTGAAGAAGGCACAACGGTGCCTGAGCTATGCCGAGAGCACGGCATGAGTTCAGCGACCTTTTATAAATGGCGTGCAAAATACGGTGGCATGGATGCATCCCTAATGGCTCGGCTAAAAGAACTGGAAGATGAAAACCGTCGATTGAAAAAGATGTACGCTGAAGAGCGTTTAATGTCTGAGCTGCGCAAGGAAGCACTCGAAAAAAAGTGGTAAAGCCTGCCCGCAGGCGTGAGATGGCTCAAGCAGCTGTCGCGGATGGTAGATTGAATATTCGTCAGGCTTGCCAGACCTATGGGATCAGTGAAACCTGTTATCGCTACCAAGCGAAGTTGAGCAATGAAAATTCAGAAATCGCAGAATGGTTGATACGTTTAACAACCGATGATACCGACTGGGGCTTTGGACTGTGTTTTGATTACTTGCGCAATGTTGAGGGCTTCAGTTGGAATCACAAGCGGGTATATCGAATATATTGTGACTTGCAGCTGAACTTGCGAATAAGGCCAAAGCGACGCTTGAATCGGCATAAACCAGAGCCACTCAAGGAGCCTCTGAGGACGAATCAAGTGTGGTCAATGGACTTCATGCATGATCAACTTTCAGATGGCCGAACCTTCCGCTTATTCAATGTAATTGATGACTTCCGACGTGAAGGACTGGCCATCGAGGCGGGGTTTTCATTGCCAGCGCTAAGAGTTATCCGGGTGTTAAACCAGCTTCTGGAGTGGCGGGAAAAACCATCAGTCATTCGTTGTGATAATGGGCCTGAATTTATCAGTCATGACTTTGTTAACTGGTGCCAGAAACAAGATATTCGTATCGAATATATTCAGCCTGGAAACCCACAACAAAATGCATACATTGAGCGAGCGAACAGAACGATCCGCTACAGTTGGTTGAGCAAGCACCTATTTGAAACACTAGATGAAGTTCAAGACTATGCAACGGAATGGCTATGGTTTTATAATCACAAGCGGCCACACAAAGCGAACGGTGGTAAACCACCATTGATGGCTGCATAACTTCTACTTTTAGCGTCAGTTAAAAAAGGGAGGATTACCGTATCACAGAAGATGAATAGCTTCAGGCAGTTAGGAACAACGTCAAAAGAGTCTGGCGGAATCCTTATTGGTGAGCGCCGAGGGCGTTATTGGGTAGTCACAGATATCACTACGCCAATGAAGGGAGATATCCAGTCAAGGGGGCAATTTGTAAGGCAAGACCCTGGGCACATTAAGGTCTCAAAAAGGATTAGTAAGAGAAGTAAGAATATACAAACGTACATGGGGGAGTGGCATACGCACCCGCAACTAACCCCTCAACCAAGTAGTGTGGATTTGGCATCCTGGAAATCTATTAAGATAGAAAAAGGAAGTTCATTGGTATTTCTTATATTAGGAACAAAAGGCTCATATGGTTGCTACTTTGATAGCGACCACATCCAAAAACTGAGCCTCTTATAACTTGGCTTAATCCTTATCTTTAGGGTGAATGAACTTGGCCGCTTTTTGATTGAAAAACTTCCCTTTCAGGTCAAGCTCACGGTTAGCCAGAGATTCCGTAGCTTTTTGAATTCCACGTGCAGAAAGAGCTCTCAGTGCTTCTGGCCGTGAGTTATCGAGTGTTATAATGCTGGCTTGTTGATCTGGAACTGTATCATCCAGCGATACATAGTTTATGCCTGATAAGGCGCGATTTGTCATGTAATGGTGCATCCATTGATTGCCATTCATTACCGTTTCTACTAGGGTGCTGCCCAGCCCCCAGAGTCGTAAATAACCAGCAAATAACTTATGCATTCGCTCTGGATTGATACAGAATTCGCTTGACATAGTACCAATATTGAGTTCAAAAACTTGGTTTTCGGACTCAACTTCAAACTCTTCTCTCAAGTCCGTAACAGCTTCATGGTATGCAACATAGCTTGGGTTGTTTGCGACCAGGCCACCATCTACAAAATAGGCTTTCAGCTCTTCAATGTAATGTGGTTCAAAGTACGTTGGAGCCGCAGAGGTTGCACGGGCAACATCAACAAGCTTGAGTTGATCGTCACGAGTAAATCTTGGGTTGTGGCATGTTTTTACAAAAAGCGGTTTGCCAGTAGTGATGTTTACCGTAGGGATAAGCACTCGACGCTGGAGGTCTCTGATCGTTCGATCACTGCCCACTATGTCTGCAACAGCTTTACCGATATTTTCACCGCTATAACGATTGCCAAATATCGTGCAAGCCCCCTTCCAGAAATCCCAAAGGATCTTGGGAACGATTTTTTTTCGGGGAGGAAATATCGTGCATGCGTGTTCTAGGACTTTAGCTTGAAGTTCCCGTGCAGTTTTTCCATCAGCCAAGCCCAAAGCCAACAGACCACCAATAGACGTTCCAGCAATCAAATCGAAATGCTCTGCTATCGAATACGACTCATCGCCATTGGCTAAGATCCTCTCGAACTCAGCCAGAACTGTAATTGTGTATAGGCCTCGCACGCCTCCACCATTTAATGACAGAATTCTAACTTTTGGCTTTTGATCTGCCATTTCCAACCTCAATATTTACAAAGTAACACCTAATAAGTGAGGCCTATAGGCATTATTTCAATGGGGAAATTGATAAACAATACGATTCAACTTGCTATATTTAACACTTTTAAGTGTAAATACTCCTTGGAATGTTCCGCGATTAGCTGTCTAAACTTAGCCGCATAGCTTGTATAGGCTAGATTCTCATCTAGCCCACATTACAGCGCTTGATTCAACGTAGTTTCTGCATTCACCGTTCAATTCTAGCATTAGCAAACGACCTCTCCCACCCGCACTATGAGAAGCTGTTGATATCCATAGCTTTTCTTGTTGCTTAACTTGAATCGCCCCTAGTTATCTAGACACTCTTTAAAGTTACAATGTACTTAAAGAGGAGGCCGATATGGCTGGTGAACGATATAACGAAGAATTCAAGATCGCAGCAGTAAAGCAAGTGACCGAACATGGTTACTCCATTGCTGATGTTGCTCAGCGCTTAGGCATTACAACTAAGAGCTTGTACAACTGGCGTGATCGTTACGGCGAGAATGCGCAAGCCTATCAAGAGAAGCAATCCAGTCATGAAGAGCTGCGTAAGCTTAAAGCCGAGCTAAAACGTGTCACCGAGGAACGTGACATATTAAAGGAGGCTGCCGTGTTCTTTGCTGCCGAGTCAAAGAAAAATACACGTTCATAAAATCTCGAACTGATCGCTACTCCGTTCGTACTCTGTGTCGAACACTTGAAGTTCATCCTAGTGGGTTTTATGCCTGGTTAGCGAATCCTGAAAGTATACGGCAGAAAGTTGATGAGTATCTTCTCGGGTTTATTAAGCAATTCTGGCTTGAGAGTGGTTGCGTTTATGGCTATCGAAAAATACATAAAGATCTAAAGCATGCGGGAAAAATCGTGTTCATCGACTGATGCAGCAGGCACAAATACATGCAGAACGGGGCTACAACCGAAAAACACGCTATGACAGCGGCGAGCTATCCACCGTTGCCCCTAACCTACTGAATCGTGAATTTGATGTATCCAAACCGAATACCGTATGGGTCACCGATATTACCTACATTCGTACCTATGAGGGCTGGCTGTTTCTAGCGGTGATCATTGATTTATTCTCACGACAGGTCGTTGGCTGGTCGATGAGTGAACGTATTAATACCGACTTGGTACTAAATGCGATCACGATGGCGTGCTGGCGAAGGAAGCCAAACGGTGAGGTGATCGTGCATTCCGATCAAGGTTGCCAATACACAAGTTACGACTGGCAAAGCATGTTAAAAGCCAATCACTTAACCGTCAGCATGAGCCGTAGAGGGAACTGTCATGATAATGCCTGTGCGGAAAGCTTCTTTGCCTTGCTAAAGCGAGAACGTATTCGCCGTAAAATTTATCGCACAAGAGAAGAAGGAAAAGCGGATATATTTAATTATATTGAGCTGTTTTATAATTCCACACGTCGTCATGGTAATAATAATAATGACTTGTCGCCAAGGGACTATGAAAATAACTATTTTTTGAAGAAAATGGGTGTCTAGGAAACTAGGGGCGATTCACCCATCTCTATTGAAGACTGGAATATAGAAAACCAGCAGTTTGAATCGATTACTCCTATAAGTAATGCACCAGCTATTGAAAATACAAGCAATGAGGCTAAAAGCACTGGCGGAAGTGGCGGTGGCTCTGTGCATTTTTTATGGTGGGTTATACTGTCATCAGGCTTAGCAGCAACAAGAAAAACATTGGCCCGTTAAAAAATGACGCTATGGCAGGCAGACCCGGACTAAACACAAATCCGGTCTCTGCCCTCTTCTTTTGCTCGATATAGCTTATGATCCGCTTCCCTCAGTAATTTATTTGGATCTCCATTTGGCGATGGGACCACCGTCGCGATTCCGATGCTTACCGTAATAGTTTCACTCTGGTCATCATGGAAGATCTGCGATGACCTCATCGCCGACCAAATCTGTTTCGCGATAATGCGGGCCGCTGAGGTGTTGGTGTCTGGCAACAATATGACGTATTCCTCACCACCATATCGGAAGGCAGCATCGCCGGGACGTTTAAGTACGTCTTGCATTCTAAGTGCTGTTTGACGCAGTGCTTCATCACCGAATACGTGTCCGTAATTATCATTAATGGATTTAAAGTGATCTAGGTCGATCATCATGACCGAGAGGGGTGTTTTATTTCTCGCAGCACGAGCGTATTCACGCTTTAAACTTTCATCAAAATAACGACGGTTATACAGACCCGTGAGCGCATCCGTCGCGCTGATTTTTTGCAGTCGCTCGTTCACTTCTTCCAGTTGTTTGGTGCGTGATCTCACAACTTTATCCAGATGAATATTTTGCTGGCGCTCTGTTTCCAGGAGCATGTCTTTCGCGTGAGCGGTCTCGATTTGCGCTTCTTCACGCAGTTGTCTTTCCATACCAATACGAATAGACAGGGCGAACGCAAATAGCATCACTTGCAGGAGTAAACCAAACGCTAATGCGTTTTCTAATAAGGTGCTATTGGGTAATATTTCTAACTTACCTAGTATGTAAGCAGCACTGCCTAGAGTGTACATAGCAGCAGCAAAAAATACGGCAAATGCAGGTGGGTAACGATCTCGCATTCTCAAAAATAAAATTATTGAACCAATACAAAATATGATTAACGATAAAGATAATGTTGGAAAGATCATTAACCGGTACGGCAGGAACAGGCTGCAAATTGCCATAAATCCAGCAACCACAGAAATACCGATTGAGATTATATAAATTCGTGGATAAGTATGCTGAATATTGGCCACTTTAGTGACATAAAGCACGCCAAAAAAATTGGAGAAATTCACAAGCGCTGCTATCGCTACATGATTCCACTCGGGTGAGTTTGGCCAAAAAAACTCATAAGCACGCCCCCATATCGTTGCCTGTATCAATGCCATCGCAGCGGCAAGACCACCGAAGTACAAGTACCCTCGATCGCCAGAGGTGCTAAATATAAGTATGTGATACACACCCAGTATCAATACCGCACCAAAAAATAAGCCTTGAAGCCAACTGGTACTTTCCATGCTAGACCAGAGCTGATGATCGCTGATCACAGCCAGCGGTAACTCTAACGACGACTCGGTACGCACACGAAACAATACGGTTACGTCGCCACTGACATCTTCTAGAGGGATAAGAAAAGCGGGATGCTTAACAATACGCTGATCAAACGGGTATCTATCACCCAATGAGTATTTGCTAATCAGGGAGTTATTGGAGTCTATTAAATAAAATTCCAGATAATCCAATAATGGGTAGTTAACCCGAACCCAAGCGTCGCTAATGATGTCTGGATCACCTTCAAGGGTAAATAAAAACCAATAGGAAGACTCGGTGTAACCAAACTGAGCAGGCTCAGTATCAACCCGCTGCCAATCCCACTCATGAAAGTCTTGCCACTCATACATGACTTGGGTGTCTTCGACGAACTGAAAGTTAGGCAATATTTCTCTAAACCCTGCGTGCAGGAAATTACTTTCAGCAGCCGCAGCGGATACCGGCATCAATGTTGTGAGTAGCGCTATAACTATCAGTATGAGCGCACGAGAGCGTCGCATACACCTTCCCATTCAATAAACTGAGTTTAGTGTATGCAAGCAATGCTAATCCGGCCTGCCTTTGATGTTTCTTTTATGAACGAAAGCACAGTGCTGTGTTGATTTTGTGTAATATTGAGAAACAGCGCTCATTGTGAAGCTGTGTTTTTTTGACGGAATTCCCGTGGACTCATCCCGATATAGCGTGCAAACGCTTTTCTGAAACTCGCCAAGTCACGATACCCGCATAAAACTGAGACTTGGGTCACTGAGTCATTTGAAAACTCCAAACGCTCTAGCGCTATCTGCAAGCAATGTTCTTCGGCGAGTTGGCTATAACTGTGCCCTGAAACCTGTAGCTGCCTTCTCAGCGTCCGCTCTGACACCTTTAATGCCTGTGCCGCTTCCGACATTCCAGCACGGCCTGACTGCTTACTGAGCCATTCCCGCAGTTCCCATACTCTGTCACCTTGCTGGATTTGGCGTAATCTTTGAGCCTCCGTCTCACTGACCTTTAACAGCTGCGCATGGGTCACCGGATTAGCCAAAGGCAAGGGACGCCGAAGTAATGCCGTAGGTAAAACAATGACTGTTTTTTCAGCATTAAACTCTATTGGACACTGAAAGTGCGCTTTCCAGTTCATCCCAATCCCCTCGTTTTTTACCGTGGTAGTAATCGACGAAAAATAAAAAGGTTCACCTATCAATTGGGTTATTTGAGTCTGTAAGCCTGCAATCAATACTTCCAAAGAAAAACGCAAGCTCACTGGTAAGGAGCGTGACGCAGGCGTAACCTCAATACGGCACTCACTTCCACAAATCTCCGTCGTCAATTCAAAACGACTACGCACCAATATTTTCAGCTGATTTGCCGTCGCTAAAGCATCACCTAACGTCTGACTACTTAAGAGTGCGCCAGCGAGAACCCCCCACCGAGATAAATTCAACGAAGCTCCCAAGCGAATGCCCGCATCCGGCATATCACTCAACAAGCGTGAGATATTGCGCTGAATCACATCAAACTGATGAATAGATAAACGCGTATCCGGGTTGTTAGCTTCGTCAACCGTTATGCCAGTACCCAACAACCAACGCTGAGGCAATATGCCGTGATTGTGCATAAAGCGACCAAGCAGATAGAGCTCCGCACTTGGATAAATCGCCTGTTCTTCATAGGTGGACATAGTTTGAGGTCATAAAACAGTGGTTTAGAAGACAATATATCGTTTCAGGTTTTCCTTAAACCCCTTATTACTCTTTAATAGTCGACAATAATGTACATTGAGCATGAATATCATGACCAACCAAAAGACAAATAATCCGACACTGGAATCTGAGCGTATCGAAGCCATTCGTAAGGTGGTAAGACAAGCCGGTGACGACGCTCGCCAACGCTTTCCTGTATTGGCGAATAACAATGTCATGGGGATGAGTATTTTCCTTGTCTCCATCGCCGGAATCTTACTCTGTGGCTGGGCCTACATGGTCGATGTTTTACCGGCTTGGGGATGTATTCCGTTGGTCGCGATTTTAACGTCGCTGCTGCATGAATTAGAGCACGACCTTATTCATTGGCAGTATTTTAAAAACAACAAGCTCATACACAATATGATGTTGTTGGGGGTATGGATATTTCGCCCCGGTACGATTAATCCTTGGATTCGTCGTGAGCTGCATTTTTTGCATCACAAAACCTCAGGCACCTCAAAAGATCTTGAAGAGCGCGGTATTGGTAATGGCCACCCATATGGGTTTGTTCGCTTTTGGGTCATGATGGACACCTTTACCGGTAACTTATTACGCGTTTGGATGTTTGTACCCGCCGGGCGTCGCTGGCATTCCGCTAAACGCATTATCGCCTCGAACCTACCCTTTGGCGTCATAACTGCGTTTATTTGGTACAGCTTTCTGCTAATTCATCTTCTAGATGCACTTTTTAGCCTTGCTGGAGCCTCCGCACCAGTCGCTTTATTAAATTACGCCAGTGACGTTACCCCGTTAGTCGTCATTTTAATCGCGCCTTTTTATCTGCGTTCTTTCTGCTTAAACTTCATCAGCTCGAACATGCACTATTATGGCGGTGTAGATTCATTAATGAATCAAACTCAGGTACTAAACGACTGGCGCCTCCTGCCATTTCAGCTGTTTTGTTTTAATTTCGGCAGCACTCATGGCATTCACCACTTTGTGGTAGGCGAACCATTCTATATTCGCCAGTTAACAGCCAAAGCCGCGCATAAAGCATTTCGCCAACATGGAGTCCCATTTAATGACCTCGGGACGTTTAAACGCGCTAACCGGTTTGATCCGGCTGCAACACCAAACTAAGTATTTGGCACGTTTCACTGTTTTATCTAGGGGCAATGAATGCGATTCTTTGCCCCTGTTTCGTTTTACCTCTGTAATTTATAGCCTTTTAACTCAGCTGAATATTAAGGAATCCATCGATGTCACTACCTGATTCACTGCGCACCGGATTAAAGCTCCCCCTTGTTGTTGCCCCTATGTTTCTTGCCTCTGGTCCAGCGCTTGTATCCGCCTGCTGTAAAGCTGGTGTGATCGGTACTTTCCCAGCGCTTAATCAGCGCAGCAGTGAGGGGCTAGATCAATGGCTTACTGAATTGAATACCGACTTAGATGCCTTTAAAAAAGAAACCGGCACTCAGCCTGCCGCGTTTGGTGTCAATTTGGTGGTGCATAAAAGCAACACCCGTCTACAAGACGATTTAAAAATCATCGTGAAACACAAAGTCCCCTTAGTGATTACATCCCTGGGCGCTGTTCAAGATGTTGTCGATGCCGTACACAGTTATGGCGGTGTGGTGTTTCATGACGTAGTGAATACCCGCTTCGCTCGAAAGGCAGCCTCTGTGGGCGTTGATGGTTTAATCGCTGTCGCAGGTGGTGCCGGTGGCCATGCCGGTGATTGGAACCCCTTCGCACTCGTAAACGAGCTGCGCCAGTTCTTTGATAAAACCATTCTGCTCGCCGGGAGCTTAAGCACCGGCCGTGATATCGCCGCCGCGCGCATGATGGGCGCGGATATGGCGTACATGGGAACCCGTTTTATTGGTACTCAAGAGTGCCAAGTGCAACCAGAATACAAAGACATGCTCACCACCACGAGTGCTGCGGATATCGTCTACACCCCTAAAATTTCAGGCGTAAATGCGTCTTTCTTAAAGCCTTCTTTAGAGGCACACGGCATTGATTTAAGCACGCATCAAAAACCCGACCACGTTGATTTTGGTGCGGAACTAGATGTTGATGAGGCTGCCAGAGCATCCACTGAAGCGAAGCCTTGGAAAGACTTATGGTCTGCCGGGCACGGCGTTGGCAGCATCAGCGACACGCCACCTGCGAGCGAACTGATTACCCGCTTAATCGGTGAATACACCACAGCCATTTCATCTTTCAAGGAGAACACCCTGTGAGCGGCGAAGAAAACCATTATTTAACCAGCCAATACCAAACACTGAGCTACGAAGTAAGTGAACACATACTACTGCTCAAGCTGAATCGTCCAGAACAGATGAATGCCTTTACGGTTGAGATGTGTAACGAGCTGATTCATGCCTTTGATCACGCCAGCAATGATGACGATGTTCGCGCCATTGTTGTTACCGGTGAAGGTCGTGCTTTTTGTGCCGGTATGGATTTATCCAAAGAAGGCAACGTCTTTGGCTTAGACGAAACCATGCAACCTACCCTTTCCGATCTTAACGATCGCTTCTCTGACGACGATATCGTTCAGGGCGTTCGCGACACAGGCGGCCGCGTGGCGTTATCTATCTTTCGTTGCAAAAAACCCGTCATTGCGGCCATTAACGGGGCAGCCGTAGGAATTGGTGCAACCATGACCTGTGCCATGGATATTCGTCTGGCTTGTGAACATACTCGTATCGGATTTGTCTTCAGTAAGGTTGGTATCGTGCCGGAAGCATGCTCAAGCTGGTTCTTGCCACGTATTGTTGGGATTTCAAAAGCCCTTGAGTGGACGATGACAGCCGATATCTTTAAAGCCGACGAAGCAAAAGATGCTGGGTTTGTGAATAAAGTGGTTCCGGCCGCTGAATTGCTAGAAGAAGCCATGAAAATAGCCCGCAGCATTGCTGAACGTTCAGCCGTATCTGTGGCCATGATTCGCCAGATGATGTATCGCAATAGCGCATTTAGTCATCCTGCCGATGCCCACCGTATTGAATCGTTGGGGATGTTTTACACCAGTTTGCAGGATGGTAAAGAAGGTGTTGCAAGCTTTCTGGAGAAACGACCATCCGACTTTAAAGGCAAAGTAAGCAGCGAGATGCCTCCGTTCTTCCCTTGGTGGAACGACGAGGAATCATCTGACTAGAGCACCTCTAATTTAGAGACTCCTAGGTCAAATTAGCCAAATATAAATTTTGGCTGATTTGTAACCTCTGAGCGGTTACATATTTATTCACATTAAATAGTGCCGCTGAAAATATCGCTGTGATAACGTCGATTTAATGTCAAAACCGACTCTCTGATTATTAATAATCAAAGACAGGAGGATCAGCGATGACGACAGGTATTATTTTACTAGCCGCAGGACACAGCGCACGCTTTGGCAGTGATAAACGTTGCGCACCTTGGCCGGGCAATAAGTGCATGTTAAAAGCCAGCATTGAGAACGCCGTTAACTCTGGTCTCCCCTGCTACGTGGTTTTACACCCTGGCGACCAGCATATTTTAGAACAGTGCATTGAAGATGGCGCTGAAGCCGGTATCTGCCCGGATGCCAATTTAGGCATTGGCCACAGCATTTCCTATGGTGTTCATGCCAATCAAGAGTGGGATGGCTGGATCATTGCTCGTGCTGATATGCCTTGGGTCACTCCGGAGGTGTATCAAAAACTCGCCAAACATCTTCAGCTTAGCGATTATGCCCGCCCAATTGATAAATCAGGGCAACCCGGCTTTCCTACCGCTTTGCGCCGTGAACATGCGTTTGAGTTAATGCATTTAAAAGGTCATCGTACAGAAGTATGTATTATTCCTGACCAGCGTAATGTGAATGTATTTATTGATCATGACATGATTCATCACGACGTGACTGTTCCTACTGATATCCCCCGCTTAGCATAAAAATAGTTAGCATAAAAAAGGCCGGTATAATTCCACTGCTGTCTCATAGTTGTTAAACAGCACTACTGCAGACAGCAAGCAGTGTTTTTAATCTCTAGACCCAATACCTCCCAAGAGGAGATTATCCCCTTGTTTGCGGCCCTAAATACGCTAAACCATGATCGCTGCTATACCTCTTTTCAGATCAAAGATCTGATTTTCTATTTTATCCCCCTAGAACCTTTGACTTTAAAATCAGCACCGTTCGATTTGAAATACGGCTTCGCGGACTTTCTTTTAATCGGCCTGCGTGCGGCGCCAGACAACCAAGTTATTCTGCGGCCTTTAGAGCAAAACCTTGCCCCGGAGCGATACAATAAATTTGGATACTTTAAGAGGTCGCTCCGGGGCGAGTAAATGGCAGGAGCCATTTCAACAGCCACAGGCTGGCCCGGAGGGTGAAGGGCAAGGATGCCCGTAGTCATTGTTTTGCGTGCCGCATAATGACTGCCGTTGGCTGGATGAAGCCGGATGCGCCGAGAAGAGAGGATCGTAAGGAGAAACCTCTCCTTGCATGGGGCCGGGGGCGGAGCCCCGAAAGGGAGTTGAGTTTGAGAATTTAGTTTAAGAAATGAGCTTTAAATAAATTGAACAGTTTGGAATAACGAATATCACTCACAAGCTGCGGGACAGTAAAGGGATAGCTCGTGATAAACACACGAGCTATACCGGCCTTTTAATAACCGCTAATTATAATTTAAGCGTTATCAATAAGGTAATTCTCGTACTCTTTACGCAGGTTAATCTTCAGTAATTTACCCGTTGCCGTGTGGGGTAAAGAATCTACAAAAATAACGGCATCAGGAGTCCACCACTTAACGATTTTTCCTTCGAGGTAATCCAGTACGCTTTTCTCATCAACATCTGCGCCTTCGTTTTTAATTACCAACAAAATTGGACGCTCATCCCACTTAGGGTGACGCGCACCAATCACGCAACACTCCGCTAGACCTGGATGACCAACAGCGGTGTTTTCAAGATCAATAGAACTGATCCATTCACCACCCGATTTGATCACATCTTTCGAACGGTCAACGATGTTCATGTAAGAGTTTTCATCAATGGTGGCAACATCACCTGTGTCGAACCAGCCGTTTTCAAAGCTCGATACATCGTCGTTATTGTAATAACCACTCACCACCCAAGGGCCACGAATCATCAGGCGACCAAAAGTTTTGCCATCACGTGGTAGCTCAGTACCTGCATCATCAATAATTTTGATTTCAACCCCTGACACCGGACGACCTTGCTTCTGCTGCAGCAAGTAACGCTCTTCTTTAGGGAGCGCAGCCATAATGCCGTTAAACGCATTAATGGTACCGATTGGGCTGGTTTCAGTCATACCCCAGGCGTGAATCAAGAAGGCATCGTGTTTTTGATCAAAGTCTTTAATCATCTGCAATGGTGCTGCGGCACCACCAACGATGACGTTAGTGACCGACTCAAGCTTTTTACCAATGCTATCCATATGGTTGAGCAGCATCAGCCAAACCGTCGGTACACCTAACAATAAATCTGGTTGTTCAGCTTCGATCAACTCCCATAAAGAGGCACCGTCCATACCTGGGCCAGGGAAGACCTGCTTAGCGCCAGTGATACAGGCAGAATACGGCGTTCCCCAAGCGTTCACATGGAACATAGGCACAACCGGCAAGAAACAAGACGATGAAGACAAGCCCATCACTTCAGCACCTACAGACCCTTGTGCGTGCAAACAGGTCGAGCGATGAGAATATAGAACGCCTTTAGGGTTCCCTGTCGTGCCTGAGGTGTAACACATGCTCGCGCCTTTGCGCTCATCAAACTCTGGCCATTCAAACTCATCAGATTCTGCTGCGAGTAGAGTTTCATAACAATGCACGTTCGGGAGCTTAGTTTCTGGCATCTTGTCTTCGTCAGCCAAAATAATGAAACCTTCAACATTACCTATATGCGGCAAGATGGCTTCAAGTAGCGGAACAAAAGTCAGGTCGACGAAAATAAAACGGTCTTCCGCGTGGTTAACGATGTACACCAACTGCTCAGCAAATAAGCGCGGGTTGATGGTGTGCAATACGGCACCATAGCCTGAGATGCCGTAATACAGCTCAAAATGGCGGTAGTTGTTCCAAGCTAACGTCGCGACGCGATCGCCATCGTTAATGCCCAAGCGAGATAACAAATTAGCCACTTTGCGAGCGCGCTTAGCGGCATCTTTCATTGTGTAGCGATGAATATCCCCTTCACAACGACGGCTAACAATTTCAGTGTTTGGGTGCGTCGCTTCCGCGTGCTGTAATAATGAGGAAATAAGCAGCGGGCGATCCATCATCAGACCTTGCATTAAGCGTCTCCTTGGACAAGATTATTTTTAGTGGGTTTACGATAGAAAGGTCGAGCGCTAAAGACAAGGGCTATTATGCCAAAATAGGTGGAACTTCTTCACGTAGGCGTCTCAAACAGAAAATAAAATAGCCACCGCTTAGGTGGCCATTCAATATTGTTGATTTTTATTCAACACAGCAATTAGGCAGCAGATGCCTCAGCTTTCGCTTTGGCTTTTTGTGCACCAATATCTTGATCTTCGCGGTAGAATTCGGTTTTCCAACGTTCAATCAAGTCAGCATTGTCATGATCCCATGGGTGGAAGCCCACTTTGAACCAATCAAAGTAGTTTTTCTGAACGCCGGTAAACATGCCTTTTTTACCCGTCATAAAGCGCCAGAAGCCCTTGAAATCTTTCCACGATGGCATTTTTTTCTGCCACCATAATAACTTGATAGTGTACCAGCCTATGCGGTGGAAGAAGAACAGCGTGGCGTAAACCTGACACCAGCGCAGGTATTTTTGATCGCCCTCAATACTCATGAAAGTATCGAACGCAACCGACTTATGCTCAATCTCTTCAACGGCGTGCCAGTACAACAAATCTTGCACCGGTTCGGCCAACGATTCCAACGTTTCAGGATACGTCAGTAGGTGTTCCGCCAGAATAGCGGTTAAATGCTCCATGCAGACAGTCATTCCCAAACGAAACTTGTCCGAGCGGTTTTCTACATGGCGTTTGATATAACCTTCCAGATCTTTATCTAGCTTGACAGCATCAAACCCTAGATCACGTAAAATTTCGTTAGCACGCTGATGCTGGCGGCTGTGATGACCTTCTTGCCCGATAAAACCACGAATTTCATCTTTTAGCTTTTCGCTTTGAACCTTATCTCGATACAAACGTACCGACGCAATAAACTCGCCCTCACCAGCTGGAAACGTCGAGGATAACGCAGAAAAAAACGCAGACAATAAGGCGTTATCGTTGAAGAAATACGGTGTATCAATATTCTCAAACGGCATCGACATATGGCGCGGTTTGATCTCTGGGTTTTGCATGCTTATTTCGGCGGTCATAACGTTCTCCTCATTTCGGTTTAAGGGTCAAACCGAAGAGTATGTGTTGGTCGTTTTATCTATATTCGCCCAGTAGAGAGAGAGGCAACAGGTGGAAACCGAACAAGTTTCGGTGAAAACAATGATATCCCTTGAACGAGGTTCTTGCCGTCAGTGAGCATCTATTCATAATAGACAACCAATTAAAAACTACGAACATAGAGCCAATTTACCTATGCCAACTATTTGGGTCGATGCCGACGCCACCCCCAAAGCCATACGTGAAGTTATCTGTCGTGCCGCCGTACGAACGGGCATCCTGACCATGTTTGTCGCTAACCATCGGGTTCCGGTTACTCCCTGCCCGAATATCAAAGCGCTGCAAGTCGAACCGGGATTTGACGTTGCTGACAACTATATTGCGCAACGTGCTGTAGAGCATGATCTACTGGTCACCCAAGATATTCCATTGGCCGCTGAAGTCATGGAAAACAAGGTAGACGTCATCGACAATCGTGGCGAGCGCTATAACCCGCAAACAATCCGCCAAAAATTGAATATGCGTGATTTTATGGACACGCTTCGCTCTTCTGGCGTGCAAAGCGGCGGGCCTGCGGCTTTTTCGGACAAAGACAAACAGGCCTTTGCAAATTCACTCGATCGCTGGCTAGCTAAAACCAAAAAATAAAAACAGACGATGAATTTACACACATGAAAATAGTTATTCTGGGCGCAGGTGCCGTCGGTTGTTATCTAGGAGGCGCGCTGGCTCACTCAGGGATGGATGTCACGCTAATAGGCCGTGAGCGTCTATTGGATGACCTCGCCAGCGTTGGTCAGTTAACGCTCACGGACTATCTTGGTAACGCTCACTCTGTCTCTTCAGCCAAAGTGACGACGAGTGCCAGCGTTCTCGCCGAAGCGGACTTCATTATTTTGACCGTAAAGTGTCTTGGTGTCTCAACGGCAGCCGAGCAGATAAAAGAGTTCTCTCAGGTAGCTACCCCAGTATTATGCCTACAAAATGGTATTGGCAGTGAACAACCATTATTAGGCCTGACGAACCCGATAATACGAGGCATTGTTGGTTTTAATGTCGCGCCTTTAGGTAAGGGGCGATTTCATAGAGGTACAGAAGGTGACATAATTTGTGAGCCGTGTGGTTTCACAAAAGTATTAGCCGAAGCTTTTGCAAAGATTGAGGTCACATTTAAGCAAACCAATGAGTTTGAAGCGGTACGCTGGGCCAAGCTGCAACTAAATTTAAACAACGCCATTAATGCGTTAAGCAATCTTCCTCTCAAACAAGAATTAGGCACTCATGCATACCGCAAAGTACTCAGCGGAGCGATGAGCGAGTTATTACAAGTGACTCAGGCCAAACAATTGACTCTACCGAAATTAACTAAATTGCCAGCAGCTTGGCTGCCGCGTTTAATTAGCGTACCTGATTTCTTATTCACTCGTTTAGCGTCGAGCATGTTAGAAATTGACCCAGAAGCACGCTCATCCATGTGGGAAGATTTAAATAAAGGACGTCAAACCGAAATTGATTTCATCAATGGTGCGGTGGTTGAAGAAGCAAAAACTATAGGCATAAGTACTCCAATTAATTCAGCCCTGTGTTCGCTCATTAAGACTGCTGAAACGACAACCCCACCAAGAAATATGAGTGCCAATGACATAATGGCAGACATAAAAAAGCGGCGCTAATGCGCCGCAAATGGTAAGGGGTACTTACCGTATGACTAACCTGATTTAAGCAATGACTTCTGGATTCTCTGTTTTAGCAGACGATCCTTTGGCCGATGTTGCTTTGCTGTCCGCCTTGCTTATTGCATCGCCAGTGTCTTTCTTACTTGCAGATGCGTTATTTGATGACGCTGGTTGAGCTTCAATTTTTACCCAGTCGTAATGGGACGTAATGACGTTTTTATTGCGACGCCAGAATGCCAATGTTGAATAAGGCCACAGTACAAAGTTCTTACCGTCGTCCTGCTGGTACCAGCTAGAGCAGCCTGATGTCCATACCGAACCTTTGATGCGTTCTTGAATTTCATTATTGAAGTCGTCCTGAGCTGATTTTTTCACATTTAAGTAATCAACCCCGCGCGCTTTCGCTTCTTTCATAGATTCTAGGATGTAATGAATCTGCGCTTCGATCATAAAGATGATTGAGTTATGGCCTAAGCCGGAGTTAGGGCCAACTAACTGAAACATATTCGGATAACCTGTCACGGTATTGCCTAAGTAAGCTTCGGCACCGTCTTTCCAATCAACCAAAATATCGCGGCCCGGTAAACCTTTCAGATTGAATTTATCCATGTAACCACGTGGATCAACGATAAATCCGGTACCTAAAATAATGGTGTCGCATTCACGCTCAACACCATTTTTATCGACAATGCTGTTTTCACGAATTTCTTGAATACCGTCCGTCACTAAACCTACATTTTTACGATTGAAGGTTTTATACCACTTATTGGAGATCAAAATTCGCTTACAGCCAATGGTGTAATCCGGGGTTAATTTAGCGCGTGTTTCAGGATCTTTTACCTGCATGTTAATAAAGCGCTTGGCTAAAAACTCAACGCCTTTGGCTAAGGTCTCATTAAAGATCGGCCAGACCCGCATTTCATTGGTGAAGTACAAACGTGAACGATATAAACGACGTAACGATGGAATATTTTTAAATATCCACTTGCTGGCTGCACTGTATGGGCGCTCGTCACGTGGAATCACCCAAGCGGCCGTGCGCTGATACACATCAATGTGCTCAACTTCTGGGGCAATTTCTGGAACGTACTGAATCGCACTGCCACCCGTGCCAATAGAAGCCACTTTTTTACCGCGCAAATCGTAATTGTGATCCCACTGCGCCGAGTGCATCACTTTACCTTTGAATGACTCAAGGCCTTTAATTTTCGGGAACTGAGGCACATGCAATGGGCCGGTTGCCAGCACAAAATAACGACATTGAATGGTCTGGCCATCCATCGTGCCAACGGTCCACGTCGCTGATTTTTCATCAAATACCGCACTGTTAACCTCTAGTCCGAAACGTACATTCGGACGCACGTTGTACTCAGACACAGTGCCTAAAATGTAACCTTGAATTTCATTCCACGGCGCGTAACGCTTGCTCCAATCAGATTTATCCGTAAAAGAGTATGAATAAAGGTGCGATTGCACATCACACGCACAGCCCGGATAAGAATTATCACGCCATGTGCCGCCCACTTCGGTGGATTTTTCGATAATAATATAATCGCTCAAACCTGCTTTCTGCAGGCCAATCCCCATACCAATGCCGCCCAAACCGGCACCGATAATCACTGTGTCCGTATACTTTGGCAGAGTGCTATTAAATTCTTTCATCGTTTTCTGCTCCATCGCGTTATTATGGAACCTAATGTACCGACAGCCCGACATGTGCCACCATGTCAGGATCTTCTCTAGAATTAACAATTTCGGCCACTATGACGCTACGATCTATCCTTGCACTCAGTTTTACCGCCGAGCAGATCCATAAAAAATATGGCATCGACCCCGCACCCGCTCTGGCTCGCAACGGTATCAACCCAGATCAAATCGACGCTAATGCCGTGATTTCTCAGGCGGATGAACTCGCCGTACTTTCTGATCTATATATTGATCTACGTCATGATCCATTAGCAGCAATGAAGCTGGGCAGCACCTTTGGTTTATCGGCGTATGGTGCGTTTGCCATGATGTTGATGAGCTGCAGTACCGTATACGATGGCATTCAGTTGGGTGTGAAGTACCAAGAATTAAGTTATCTGTTCAGTCGTTTGGATTTTGAGCTTGAGGGAGATACCGCTTCACTGGTGCTGCATCCTTACCATGTGCCGGAAGAATTACACCGTTTTATTATTGATCGTGATGTCGCTGGGACATTTCAGTTTTTAAATATGATGCAGGCTTTATTAGGGCAAACTTCAAAGCCAGAAAAAATCTGCATTCCTTACCCTGAACCTTTTGAAGCCCAATATTACCGCGACAGTTTTGCCTGCCCAGTCGAGTTTGGTTCTGACGTTGCGCGTTTTGTCATTCCAAAAGAGTTGCTGAATAAGCCTTTGCCCAGCGCTAACCCAACAGCACAAACTCTGTACCAACAGCAATGTGATGAGCTGCTTAAACAACGCCGTCAGCCAGAAAATAATAACCTCTGCAGCCGTGTTGAAAAATACTTGACCATGTTTCGTGACAGCTATCCGTCCATTACCGAATGTGCTGAAACCTTTAGTACTAGCGAACGTAGTTTTCGTCGCCAGTTGAAAGAAGAAGGCACTACGTTTCAGCAATTACTGGATAACGTGCGTTCGGCCAAGGCCTGTCATTTATTAGAAAACACTGAAGACAGTGTTGAGAAAATTGCGGGAAAACTCGGTTATACCGAAGCTGCAGCGTTTATTCGAGCGTTCAAAAAATGGCATGAAAAAACGCCAGCCCAATACCGGAAAACACTGTGAAAATAGGACGTACATCATCGTATTACACTAATAAATAACGTGTTGATGGTGTGTTAATCATTAGAAAACAAATTACGTAGAGCGTCTTTTTCATCGGCACTAACACGACTCTCTGATGGCTTAGGCAGGTGTACCGTAACGCGGTTTCGCCCTTGAGATTTTGATTCATATAAGCAAGCGTCCGCCAAAGCCACTAATGCTTTCCCTGTGATTTCCTGCCGTTGATCGGCCATCGCAATACCCAAACTCGCTGTGACTTGAATATGCCCCTCGGATAGCTCAATACTCATACTCTCAAGCGCTTGACGAAAACGCTCCGCCACCTGCTTCGCCAACATTAACTCGGTTGAAGGCAGGATCACAGCAAACTCTTCACCACCGTAACGGCAACAAATATCGAGACGCCGTGTTTGCTGATTCAATAATTCAGCCACAGCTTCTAACACCCGATTGCCGCTCTCATGGCCGTACTCATCGTTAATGCGCTTAAAATGATCAAGATCAATCATGATCAAGGCCGTCACCATGCCTGTACGACGCGTACGCTCTAATTCATGATCTAGGCTGGCACGAAAGTGACGTACATTGAATAATCCCGTTAAGGGATCTGTAATCACCTGCTGACGAAGCTCCTGAACTTCTCCAATGTAAGGACAAGTCGACTCCCCAACCGGACAACTGGCGTTAGTAACAGACATATTAGTAAGGAGCATTCCTGAGCGACAATTATCGTTTAAGTCTAGCTCAAGGCTTGAGCACAGCAAGTCAGACTTCCGTGTGCTCAAAGAAACTTCATCGCCTCGAAAGAGTCGCGTAGAATCGCCCGATATCAGGGAATTGCATCATGACTAAAAGCACCAAAAATAACTCAACCGACCAGGCTACTACCAGTACCAGTATCAGCCTGCAGGATCGTAATTTTGACGACCTCGCCGCGCGCTTCAGCCGAACTATCTACGCCACACCACGAGGTAAGTTACGTCTGCTGGCATTAAAACAAGATTTCGCTGATTGTCAGTCCGCCATGCACACCCCGATTAACAAGGCTTCAGTATTGGACATTGGCGGTGGCCAAGGGCAATTTAGTCTAACTCTTGCTGAGCAAGGTGCGAAGGTAAGTTTGTGCGACATTTCAGATGAAATGCTGAAGCTGGCTCGGGATCAATTCGCTGCCGCGAACTTAACACTGACGGCACAGCGTTGCAGCCTTCAAGACGCCGCTGAAACATTTCCTGATACCTACGACATCGTATTAAACCACGCCGTCCTTGAGTGGCTCGAAAATCCGTTTGAAGCGCTACCCTTATTAGCTGAAAAAGTGAAAGCAGGTGGTGTTCTATCACTTATGTTTTACAACCTGCATGGCCATCAGTGGCGACAAATAATGAATGGTCGCACCCATGCGCCGAAAGAGTCCAACCCGCGCTTGCGCAAAGAAGGCAATGCACCGCAACATCCACTTGATCCAGATGCTATTCAAACCGCGCTTGAAGCACTTGGGTTTGAACTCATACGCTGGCGTGGCATTCGTTGCGTTCACGATCATATGCATCAAAAAATTCGTGAGCGTATTGGCCAAGACGTCGTGAATACCTCAGATTTAGAAGTGGGTCTACAAGAGCCCTATCGTCGCCTTGGCCGTTATGTACATTTTTTACTGAAGAAAAAACCATGACAGCACCAAAACGTTTATTGGTAAGCGCATGTTTGATTGGCCAGCCGGTACGTTATGACGGCGCAACCAACACCAATAAAGTTCAACACTTAGAACACTGGCTACAACGCTGGCAAGCTGAAGGACGCTTAGTACCTGTATGCCCAGAAAGTTTAGGGGGACTACCGACGCCGAGACCTGCCGCTGAAATCATTAATGCAGACGGGGATAAGGTACTGGATGGTCTGGGCCAGGTAGAAACTGCGGATCAGACCAGTGTCACTGACCAGTTTATTCTTGGAGCTCAAGCGACACTCGCCACCGCTAAACGCGAAGAGATTAACGCCACCTTATTTGCCGCTCGCTCCCCGTCGTGTGGTAAAGGTTTAATTTACGATGGCAGTTTTACGCGCCAACCCACGGAGGGCAATGGTGTCACCGTCGCGTTATTATTACGCCACAACATTCAGTGCTTTACCCCTGACGACGCAGACGCGCTGATTGCTTTTATGGAGCCCGATCAAAACCAAAATGAACCAGTTAATTAATATCGTAACTCTCAATTCTTAGATACTGAGCCCGTAAACCAACAGCACGAGTTCCGCCAAGATTCCCTAAATTAGGTCCATTCTCCGGTACTGCCCCCAACTGTACTTCGCCAATAATTAAATTGCTTGTAGGCGCATTATCGTAATAATCATTAAAAAATCCGCGAACATTTTCCACCGTGCGCGGCTGGCCTGTTGTATCAAAATCAGGGAATGGTAGCTCAATCACAAAGTTCCCATCCGGAGTGACATTAAACTTCAACGGCTGCACTTCACCATAACCAAGGTGTAGGTCATACAAATAATTGTTCAGTTTTAATGCTGTGCTATCGCGCAGTGCCACTTTTTGATTAATCACAGATTGACTGTCACCTCGTTCAATTTCACACTCACTACCACAGGCGGAAATAGCGTATTGCTTAGCAAAAAAGCGCAGACTAATTTCACCATTTAATTCATCGTAACCGGTGTCAGCGTTTTCCCGAGACCATAAACGAAAATATGAGCCATCAACATAAACGCCTCGTAGTTCAAACGATAAGTAATCTTCCTCGCGTGTAATTTCACCGGTGTTTTGATTTTCATTAATGACTTCAAAACGAAACCTTGATCCGATGTCCATACCCGCGCGTCTTGCTTGTCCGCCATCTAATGACACAGCAATATCGTTCACCACACTGCGCTCTTCGCTGCGTTTTACAATTAAGCCATTAGCACACTCATCATCGTTGGCGGATTCACCACACAGGATTTGAAATCGATCAGAATCAGCAATACGTTCAGCTAATGTTCGACCCGTGGCGTCTTTGCTGTCTTCGCCAATAAGAACTTCGCCTAACTCTCGATTGGCTAATGCAAGCTCCAAATTTTCATCCTCCCAATTCCCTTCGATATCGGCAACCACCGATGTAGCGTCTTCCCATGCATCTACTTGATTGTTGTAATCTCGCTTTGCGCCGGTACACCAAGGAATACAGATGTATTTTTCACCTAATTCCACGGACTGGTCCGTTTCACTGTATAAATCAAGAGTGGTCTGATATTCCTCACCCGCGATTTGCTTCGCAGAAGAATACTCACCAGGATTAGCAGCCTCATAGTTACTAATAACTTGCACCAGAATAGTTTGCTTCTCGGCAATCACCTGCTGCTGCTCAAACACAACCCCACCTGTACTTTGAGCCGCTTCAGCTTCTGCGAGTAATGTGGACGATACCGAAGCTCCATATTGATCATCATAAATATCTATCAACGAAGTAAACTCACTGTTGTACTCCGACAATTGATCATCCATTGCCACCACCGCATCAAAAGGTGAATCTGATGCGGCGCTGCCACAGCCATCATGTCCCCAGATACACCCTTGGTAGCGTGAATGAAGGATAAAGTCTGTCGAGTTCTGCAATGGATTAGAGTAGGCGTCGGCTTTCAGTTCGAGCAAAGCCACATCATCACCAATGGCCATATACTCAGGTGCAGATCCCCCGCGAACGGTTTGGAACACCCAAGGGTGCAGATAACTACCAACATCAGTTAATACCTTTTGGCTACCGTATTCACTGCCTTCGCCATAAATATAATAATCAGTCCACTGAACCAATATCTCTTCATTATTGCTATTTTCAATGCCCGTTAAAGTGACGTTTGCATCTTCTGTTGAGAAAGCGAAATCCTGTAAAGCAAACCCGAGCCCGTCTCCTGTTGTCGTGGAAAGCTCCATATCAGACATGTTTTTTAACTCAGCCAAACAACCAACACTAACGAATAAAAAACCTAATATTATTATTTTCATTATTAACACCCCTTGATCCGGCCAACACACGTTGCAACCCGAGGCGTGCCAGCCAGACCACCATAAAGATCGAGAGACAGCGGGTAGCGTTTATTCCCATCAATATCCGCATAAGCCGCGGAGTTAAAAAATGCACCTCGTTCTGTATAAACACGGCCATCGGTGGTTAAACCTGAGTTATCTTTCCAAGGCACGGCTTCAGATTGCAACGACACAAACATGCCTCGAGCAGCCGTCTCTTGGAATGTTGCGCCTTCTTCCCGTTGCTCTTCCGGCGTACCCAAATAAATGGACTGGTAAATATCCATTTTCAAACAGCTTTTTACCCCACTAATTTCACATTCATTCGCCGTAAGTAACGGCAGGATTAATCCTAATGCGCCGTTAGTGTCAAAATAGCCTCCGGTTGGGACACCTGCCCAGCTAGCCCGCTTAATGTAACCTACGTCTTCATTGGTGCCTTCTGGTAGCGCATTACCAGAATAGCCATCCAATAACTGAATCGGAGAAAAAATAACCGAGTTTCTAGCAAATGAAAGCAGGCCACATTGAATGGCTGTACCCGTAGGGTTAGGGCCGCTACAAGCACTGTCATAGGCATCTTGGCCTATGCCTGTCACGTTGGCTTCAAAGTTACCTGTCACTGATAACAAGTCAGCGGACAAATAGCCTTGTGATTGGCCAAAGCCCAAGCGGAAACCGACAATTTGGCGGATGCCTTGATCATCGTCTTTATAAGCCAACTCAATATATGGATCTCGAATATGAAAAGGATCAACGGTTGGGTTAGCAGAGTACGGATCATTAACTGCACCAAGAGCAAAATTTTCCAGAATTAGATCTGCCGAAGGCACTGCGACTTCGCCGTTTGCGTCATATTGATAATCAACAGTGCGGGTGGTTCCATCGCTACCTTCAACGATCATAGGCGCCGTGCCATCACCATCTTGAAATGAACGATCAAATTCGCCAACAACTAGCTCCTCAGCAGTTAACAAGGTTTGAATATCCAAACCTAGGTTAATTTTACGGAAGTCCCACGTTTCACCGCCTTCAGAATACGAAGACGCATCGACAGAAATAAATGCCTGACCTGCAACCTCTGCCATCTCGCGATCAGTAATCGCCTCAAGCGCGTTTAACTGCAATGTCTGAAATAGTAGTAAGCTGAATACTAAGCTGCGATATGACCTTCTCATTCCTTTGTCCTTATTAAGATCGACATCAGCATCAATATCCAACACACACCCTTACCACCGAGCTAGATATCTACCTTGCTGATTTCGTTAATCATTTTTATTTTTCTTAAAAGCTCTAGAAAGTGAATTTCTTCGAAAACAATCAAGAACGAATATCGGCAAAAGATACTTTTATCGAATCATCAAAATAAAAATGACTTTAAGAATAAAAGAATCCTCTAATAGCCAGACTATCTTTACGGCCTTGCAGAAATTAGTGACAAATGTCATAAGCAGAAAAAGGAGGAGCGGAAAAGCAGCTGAGGTTAGACAAAAAAACAGTGTTGGCGTTAATGGGGGAGCTGATGTTTATTAATGACAAAATTATCAACTTGATAACTTGAGATGATTTTCAAATAAAGAAAAAAAGAATAATTTCTTTAAGAAAACTTAAATAAAAGGATGACTAAGTGAATTTGATGATTTCTAACAGAAGAGCCTAAGTGGTGCGCTCGGGAGGATTACTGATGCCCTCCGGGCCGTCGTCGCAAGCTCCTGATTTCAAACCCAAGTTCTTTCGCTTCGCTCTATTGGCTCTCGGGCGTCCTGCCCTTGCCCCTTCGGGCGCTGAAGCGGCCCAAATTGCTCCTGGCAATTTGTCGAACCTAGGGAGGTTGCTCGTATCATCCTGACACTCACCCTTCGGGCTTAGCGTTAATTTGTTCCAGACAAATTAATCTCATCTCCGTCGCGCAGACGAAGATATTTTATAAAACGATTTATAATTTAAATTGATGATTTCTAACAGAAGAGCCTAAGTGGTGCGCTCGGGAGGATTCGAACCTCCGACCACCTGGTTCGTAGCCAGGTACTCTATCCAGCTGAGCTACGAGCGCACATCGTGGGGCGCGTATTATAGGGTTGATGATAAAACTGTCAACGACTTAAATACACATCTGTGGGCTAAACAGAAAGAACGTGGCGGAGAGAGAGGGATTCGAACCCTCGATAGGGTATAAACCTATACACCCTTAGCAGGGGTGCGCCTTCAGCCACTCGGCCATCTCTCCACATCACGGCGCGCATAATACCACGTTCAAAAATTTTTCAAAGGAAAAATTGAAGGAAATTAATACCTTAGTAATTTCCTGTCGATTCCCCACCATCTTTTTCACGTTGGATGCGCTGATAAATTTCTTCACGGTGCACCGCTACTTCTTTAGGGGCGTTGACACCAATTCGTACCTGATTCCCTTTCACGCCTAAGACGGTTACGGTGACTTCATCGCCGACCATCAGTGTTTCGCCTACACGGCGGGTCAAAATAAGCATAAGGATTCTCCTAACGTTCCTGTTTCAATATAGGGTGCTGTTGGCATTAGCCATTGTTCCGTCCCACTAATTCAGTATTGACCAAATCGGCCAGTTTGAAAGCCGAGTGGGAACACATAGTGAGAACTTTTTGTTATTAGCAGGCATTCCTTCATGGAATATCTGCCAATAACAATCGAGCATTACTGCTCTTCTGTTGCCTCGGAATCCAGTCCAAACGCTGTGTGCAACGAGCGCACAGCTAGCTCCAGATACTTTTCCTCAACCACGACCGAGATTTTGATCTCTGATGTCGTGATCGCAAGAATATTGATGCTCTCATCGGCCAGTGTTTTAAACATTTTACTCGCCACACCCGCGTGTGAACGCATGCCCACACCTACAAGAGACACTTTGCAGATATCATCAGTTCCGTTAACACCACGCGCACCTAGCTCTTCAGCCAGCGCCGTTAAAAGCGACAAGGCTTTTTTGTAGTCGTTACGGTGCACAGTGAAGGTAAAGTCGGTAGAGCCGTCAGCAGACATGTTCTGCACGATCATATCGACTTCGATATCTGCATCACTAATTGGCACCAAAATACGTGAGGCTACGCCCGGTACATCTGGCACACCCAGTACAGTTACTTTTGCTTCATCGCGATTAAACGCGATACCAGAGATGACTGGTTTTTCCACGGAGTCGTTCTCCTCGTTAGTAATGAGTGTGCCGTTGCCTTCTTTAAATGAGTGCAACACGCGTAATGGAACTTTGTATTTGCCAGCAAATTCAACCGAACGAATCTGAAGTACTTTCGACCCTAGGCTGGCCATTTCTAGCATTTCTTCAAATGTCACCGTTTCCATACGACGCGCCGCAGGCACCACGCGAGGATCGGTGGTGTATACACCATCTACATCGGTGTAAATCTGACATTCATCCGCGTTCAGGGCAGCAGCAAGCGCGACACCTGTGGTGTCTGAACCGCCGCGTCCCAAGGTGGTGATGTTGTTGTCATCATCCACACCTTGGAAACCTGCAACAATAACGATACCGCCATCATCGAGTACTTCCCGCATGGGCGCCGTACGAATCTCTTGAATACGGGCCTTCATATGGGCGCTGTTGGTTTTTATACCAACCTGCCAGCCGGTAAACGAGCGTGCTTTGACGCCGCGTTTATCTAAAGCCATAGCCAACAGGGCGATTGTGACCTGCTCGCCGGTAGAAACGAGTACATCCATTTCACGTGGAGACGGAGTATCTGTTATTCCGTTCGCTAAGCCAATGAGACGGTTTGTTTCACCACTCATTGCAGACACAGCAACAACTAACTGATGCCCCTGCTCATGGAATGCTTTGAGTTTATCTGCGACGGCTTCGATGCGCTCAATAGTGCCAACCGAAGTGCCACCGTATTTCTGTACGTATAGCGCCATACTATGAATACTGCGTAAGTGTCTGAAAAGGGTCGCAATTAAACAATAATTGCGGCGATGAGAAAAGCAAATGATGGCCGCCTAAGCACAGGAACTGTGACATATCTGTCACAGTTCGCGCCAAACAGCCTTGTGAACCAGATCCCGCGAGTTTTACAGCAATCTAAGGCCAATATTCACATTGGCCCAAATATTAAAGAACCCCTTCAGCCCAGCCTTCGAACGCTGTTAATGCGTCAGCAATACCTTCCGGTTTTTGGCCACCGGCTTGCGCCATTTCTGGCTTACCGCCGCCACGTCCATCCACATAAGGAGCGCATGTCTTGACGGCATCCCCAGCTTTGGCTTTGCCAATTAAGTCTTTCGTCACACCGGCAAGTAGCGTCACTTTACCGTCTACGTTACTCGCCAACATGATAAGCGCAGAGCCTAACTTATTTTTAAGTTGGTCCATGGTTTCACGAAGTGCTGGAACATCAGCGCCATCAAGTTGAGCTGCCAATACTTTCACGCCGTTAATCTCTTTTGCACTGCCTGCGAGATCAGAACCCGCGCTAGATGCTAATTTAGATTTGAGGGCTTCTAGCTCTTTTTCAAGTTGGCGCGAGCGAATCATTAATTGATCAACTTTATCACCGACATTATCCGTCGAGCCTTTCACTGCTTTGGCGATACCCGCTAAGGTACTTTCCTCGTGCGCAATAAAATCCAGCGCAGCTTGGCCAACCACAGCTTCGATACGACGAATACCCGCTGCAATGCCGCTCTCAGAGCTGACCTTTAGCACGCCAATATCACCTGTGCGTTTTACGTGAGTACCACCACACAATTCAATGGAGAAATTATCTACGCCCATCGAGAGTACACGTACTTCGTCGTCGTATTTTTCACCAAACAATGCCATTGCACCGGCTTCTTTAGCGGCATCCACATCCATCAGGCGAGTAGTAACGTCGGTGTTGGCTCGAATTTGTGCGTTCACTATGGTTTCGATCTCTGTCAGCTCTGCCGCAGACACCGCTTCCAAGTGAGAGAAATCAAAACGCAACTTGTCGTAAGTCACCAATGAGCCTTTCTGACTGACGTGCTCACCCAATACTTTACGCAACGCGGCATGCAGTAAGTGGGTCGCTGAGTGATGCAACGCAGTTGCTTGGCGCTTATCCGCATCAACACTGGCCGTCAGTTGATCCCCTGTTTTCACAACGCCTTCAACCAACACACCTTTGTGTAGGTGATTTTTACCTTCTTTGCTGGTGTCTTTTACTTGGAACACGACGCCGTCGGCTTTTAAGAAGCCTGAATCCCCGGCCTGACCACCACTCTCGGCGTAGAAGGCTGTTGCATCGAGTACTAATACAGCTTCATCCCCAGCGCTCAGGCTATCTACGCTTTCGCCCCCTTTAAACAGGGCTTTCACCGTGCCTGTGTTTTCTAGATCGTCGTAACCAACAAAGCTGGTTTCACCATCAATCTCTAACCCTTTGCCGTAGTCCGCAGAGAAGTTACCCGCCGCGCGGGCTGTCTCACGCTGCTTTTCCATTGCTGCGTTAAAGCCATCCTCATCAACTTTCAGATCACGTTCACGTGCTACATCTGCGGTTAAATCAAACGGAAAACCGTAGGTATCATAAAGTTTAAAAGCCGTTTCACCAGGAATGGTATCGCCTTCTAATTCAGCAATAGTACTGCTTAAAATCGCCATACCTTTATCTAAGGTTTTAGCAAATTGCTCTTCTTCTAAGCGCAGTACTTTTTGCACGTGCTCTTGCAGAGTCACTAGCTCGGGATACGCCACACCCATCTGTGCTACCAGTGCAGGTACTAGCTTATTAAAGAAGCCGACCTTTGCCCCTAGCATGTGTCCATGACGCACCGCACGACGGATAATTCGACGCAGCACGTAACCACGGCCTTCATTAGATGGCAGCACGCCATCAACGATAAGGAAACTGGTTGAACGAATATGATCGGCTATCACGCGCAGTGATTTGTTCTCAGTATCATGACACGTCGTTAACTCTCCCGCCGCTTTCAGTAAAGCTTGGAATAAGTCGATTTCGTAGTTGCTGTGCACGCCCTGCATGATCGCAGAAATACGCTCTAAGCCCATGCCGGTATCAACTGAAGGCTTAGGTAGCTTGATCATTTCGCCGTCGGCTTTACGCTCATACTGCATAAAGACGTTGTTCCAGATTTCAATGAAACGGTCACCGTCTTCTTCTGGTGTCCCCGGCTTTCCACCCCAAATATGCTCGCCGTGATCGTAGAATATTTCTGTACATGGTCCACACGGGCCGGTGTCACCCATTTGCCAGAAGTTGTCTGACGCAAAACGAGCGCCTTTGTTATCACCAATGCGAATAATTTTATCCGCTGGGATACCCATTTTTTTATTCCAGATATCGAAAGCTTCGTCGTCCTCGGCGTACACGGTCACCAACAACTTATCGACCGGCAGGTTTAACCACTCTTTCGAGGTTAAAAATTCCCAAGCGTAGCTAATGGCATCGTCTTTAAAATAATCACCAAAACTGAAGTTACCCAGCATTTCGAAGAAGGTGTGATGACGCGCGGTATAACCGACGTTTTCAAGGTCATTGTGTTTACCGCCCGCACGAACACAGCGCTGAGAAGATGTCGCGCGCGTGTAACTGCGTTGCTCACTGCCGAGAAAGCAGTCTTTAAACTGCACCATTCCGGCGTTAGTAAATAGCAAAGTCGGGTCATTACCCGGAATCAGTGGGCTGGACGCGACAATTTCGTGACCTTTGCTGGCAAAGAAGTCGAGAAATGCCTGGCGAATATCTGAGCTTTTCATACGGCGACGGTGATCCAAACTGGTTAATCTAAACAAGGTTTAGAGGACAAAAAAGAAGCAGTATAGCGGTTTGTAAGGCCAAGGCCGAGTAGAACAATCGCAATATAGTCGCTTGACGGCTAAATCGTCCAGATATAATATACCCAGATAATCATATAGATATAACAAAGGACATCCAATGAACATTGATCGTCTTGTATTTGCCATCGCTGGCACCTTTATCTTAGCCAGTCTCGCTCTGTCGCAACTGCACTCCGTTCATTGGCTTTGGTTCACTGCGTTTGTTGGTGCCAACTTGCTGCAATCCTCATTTACAGGGTTCTGCCCTCTGGCAAAAATTTTGAAAGTTGTCGGCGTTCCAATCGGAAGTGCGTTTCAGTAATACGGCTGATATAACTCACCTTTTTTAGTTTTTGTCTGAAATCGACAGGCGATAACCGACCAGCCTCGTTATACTGCCCTTTTTGATCTCTCTGCGATCTAAGGAAGTACCATGAAACGCTGGACGTGTTTTCTTTTTACTATTTTTCTATTCTCCCCAGCACTAGCAACAGACTGGGAAAAATACCCTGACACTCTGCCTGTATTTAATTATGAAGGCGATAAACTGAAGCAACACTGGGATGCACTGACATCCATTAGCCACGTCGAGTACCCGGATACCGATTGGCTAAAAGGTATGGTCGAACGCTACCCGCGCCTGGCTTACACCATGGTCACCCTATCTGCTGAAAAAAATGTTCATCCCGCGGTGTTCGCTGCGATTCATGATTCAAACTTTGATCCATTAGCGTATGAAATACAGCAGGTATGGCGCTTACATTTTGAAGGTAAATTCGAAGAAGCCTACGAACATGGAATGCAGCTTGGTCCATTGGGGAAAATCCCCGCGATATACTCTCGCTTAAGTCACGCCTCGCTACTCATTAACGATACAAAAGATAAATTCGAAGAATTTGAAGCGGCAGCGAACCAATCCAATGAAGGCCTAACGATTGTTCCTGATTATTCGTTTGCTCAATTTGGATTGGTGTACGCCCGTGTAAGAACCCTAGAGCTTATGGATACCGGCGAAGCAAGATCCTCGGGCTACATTAGCTTCTCTCAAGAGGAGCTAGAAAAACTGCAAAAACGCTTTCCTGAACGCGCTATTTACTATGCAACTCAGGGTGGGTTAGAAGCAGGCATCGTTGAGCGTGTTGGTTCTTTTCTTGGCAGCATCACTTATGGTGCAACCAAAAGCAGTTCAATTGAGGCTTTTGACAGTGCGTTAAAATTAACCGCTGACGTGCCTGTTATCTACAACGAATATGCCGTTGCCTTAAGCCGCCTAGATAAAAAAGACTTCCGTAAAGACATCAAAAAAATATTGCAAACCTGTACGCAGCTCAATCCAATGAGTGCCGAAGAAGCACTCAATCAGATGCACTGCCAGAGCATGTTAAAACAAAGCAACAAGGACGATTAGTATGTTAACGACGGGCCTTATTTTATTTGCCATGATCCCTGCAATGGCACTCACCATGCTAAATTTAGGTATTGGTCCGTTTGGTCATCCCAGTTTAATTAAGCATCACCAAAAATTTCGCACGCTGCCGAACATTGTTCGCTATTTCATTCAAGCGACCTGTGCATTTATTCTAATAATAGGAGCGGCGCAAATGCTCGGCCTGATAGATCTAAACATTCATCACACCACAGACTCCACAGCCAATTCATCACTCAATATAACGCCTAAAGAGTAAGGGGAACTATGGACATCACGCATATTTACAACGGACCTATTGGTTTAGAAACCCGCCATGCAGGGCCAACTGATGGCGAAGTTGTCATCATGTTGCACGGCTTCCCTGAATGCTGGAACACGTGGAAGCACCAACTACCAGTACTTGCTGAGGCGGGTTACCGAGTTTATGCCCCGAACATGCGTGGCTATGGTTTATCATCCAAACCTGATGGTGTTGACGCGTATCATGTGGATCAATTAATTAAAGATGTTGATGCTATTCGCCGTCACTCGGGGGCAAAAAAAATCCATCTTGTGGGTCACGATTGGGGCGCTATTGTCGCGTGGTGGTATGCACTGAATAAACCAGAGCATTTGGCTAGCCTGTCTATTTTAAATGTTCCACATCCTACGGCTTTTTTAAAAGTACTAAAAAGCAAACCGTCTCAGCTCCTCAAGAGTTGGTACATCTTCTATTTTCAATTGCCTTTTCTACCAGAACTAACCGTGCCTTTTAAACAATTCTTCTTTTTTAGAAATGTACTTGCTCGTACCTCGAACAAGGGCAGTTATGAGCAAAGCGATTATGATGAGTTGCTCAAACATTGGAAAACCCCCGGTTCGTTAAAAGCGATGATTAATTATTATCGTTCCGCGATTCGCAGCCAGCCCAAACCGCCCAACGGGAATACCATTGATACCCCAACGCAGATTTTATGGGGCGAACGTGATTTGGCCTTAAGCCTCGATATGGCTTACTTAAGCGAAAAATATTTAACCAATGGATCGCTCACGACTTATCCCGATGCTACCCATTGGTTAGCCCATGACAAGCCCGATGAAATTAACCAACGCTTACTAGGGCATTTCCAGTCCTACAGCTCACGTTAAACAATCGTCTGAATAAACTTCCACCCCTGAGCCAGGGTTATTCTGCAGCAGGGTTGGAAGTCGCCATAAAATGGCCGACTTTTGTTCACTTTGTCCGTATAATGCCGCCAATTTTAACGACTACTGGAGTTCACCATGCAACGAATCGTCATTGTTGGCGGCGGAGCAGGCGGGCTGGAACTAGCGACTCAATTAGGGCGCAAGCTCGGCAAAAGTAAGAAAGCCGACATCGTGTTAATTGACGCCAGCCCCACTCACCTTTGGAAACCCTTATTACACGAAGTAGCCACTGGCGCGCTTGATTCCGGCGTTGACGAGTTAAGCTACCGAGCACATGGTAAAAAACACGGTTTTGATTTTCGTATAGGTCGGATGAATGGCCTACAGCGTGAAGAAAGAAAAGTCGTGCTGCAGGCCATGCTTGATGAAAACAATCGGGAAGTTTTACCAGAACGTACGGTCTCTTACGATACGCTCGTCTTGGCGATAGGCAGTGTAACAAACGATTTTGGCACCCCTGGCGCCGCAGAGAATTGCATATTCTTAGACAGTCGTGATCAAGCTGAACGCTTCCACCACATTTTGCTCAATGAGTTTCTACGATCAAGTAATCGTGAAGAGCCCACACCGCTCGAAATTTCAATTGTTGGTGCTGGTGCAACTGGCGTTGAGCTATCGGCTGAGCTGTATAACACCGCTGAAGTCATTGCTTCTTATGGTGTTAAGAACGTCAGCCCGGAACAGCTTAAAGTATCATTAATTGAAGCTGGTGAACGTATCCTTCCCGCCCTTCCACCAAGACTATCCGCAGCTGCAACCCGCGAACTGGAAGCACTCGGTGTGGAAGTTAAAACTAAGACAATGATTACCGAAGTCACAGATCAGGGCTTCCGCACCAAAGACGGCGATATTATCCCATCCGTGCTTCGTGTTTGGGCCGCAGGTGTCAAAGCCCCTGAGTTTATGAAAACACTCGGGCTTGAAACTAACCGAGCCAATCAACTCGTCGTCAACTCCAGTTTACAAACGACCGACGACCATATTTTTGCACTCGGCGATTGCTGTAGTGTGATGCACAGCGATGGCAAGCCAGTTCCCCCGCGCGCCCAAGCGGCGCACCAGCAATCAACACACCTTGTAAAAGCACTGCGAGCACGTCACAAGGGGCAGCCTATGCCTGAGTTTGTGTATAAAGATAAAGGATCTTTGGTATCCCTGAGTCGCTACAGTACAGTGGGGAGCCTAATGGGTAACCTGACGAAGGGGTCGATGATGATTGAAGGTAGGCTAGCAAGAATTGTGTATGTGTCGCTGTACCGACTACACCAAGTCGCGCTGCATGGTTACTGGCACACCTTATTACTGAGCCTTGTTGGCCACATCAATAAGGTTATTCGTCCTCGACTGAAATTGCATTGATCGTTGAAAGATACGCTTGGCGATAGTCGCCAGGCGTTGACCCTGTCCAACGGCGAAACGCCTTATAAAATGCACTTGGCTCTGTGTAGCCCACCATATAAGCAACTTCGTACAAGGGTAAATCACCCTCGCAAATTAACTTCATTGATAGCCCTTGGCGAGCCTCATCTAATAGATTTTGATACGTCGTACCTAGCGCACGTAAGCGACGCTGAAGGTTACGCACACTGATGCCCAGCTGATCCGCAACACCATCTTGAGATACATTTCGACGCATCAAACACATCTGCAAGATATCTTTCAGTTCTTCGTACAAGACAATATGTTCACGAAATCGCTGATCTTGACGTGCTAATTCGCGCTGAACGCTTCGGAACATAACCGTTTGAGGATCAGGGCCGATACGAACCCAGGCACTCGCACTAATTTCAAACGAGTACGATGAACTGGCAACAACAGACATACGCAAGTAGTCGGAGACTTCATTAACGTCATGAATGTGATCGCTAGGGATTCTGACGGTAATGTCGTCTGTTTGGTAAGCCGCACCCAGCACATCCCGACATATACCCGCCATAATGATGACGGCAGCACATAACTGCAAAGGCGACACGTGACGCTCAGGATGACGCTCGACCCCAATTGTAACGACATCACTGGCGTCAACATCTAGGGTGTATCTAAGACTTCCGGTATTTAAATAGACGTATGGTACTAGCGCTTCTATTCCTTTTTTTAACGAACTGGCATAGCGCAGCAGGCGCTGCAAGGGCATGTCCCTGCGCGCCATATAGATTCCTAGATCAAACGGAAACATGGGGTCGCTTAGATGTCGGTCAACATAGTCGTAGGCATCCGCAACTCGATCGGTCTCAACCCAACGAGGCAATGGAGATTTAGAATCAATTCCAAGAATTGGCCAAATCTGGTCCATATTGATACCACGCTCTGCCCAATAATTTAGCAGATGCTGTACCAACACAATATCGACTTGAGCAGTCGGTGTCATATCCCTCCCCAATTAGGTTTTCCATACGCACAGTGATAATTAACATGTGTTCTTTTTCTGACTTATGGATGTTCCGGAGCTAGGGGGGTCTAGTCAATAGACTGAGGCGACACTGCCATGTTAGGCATAAAAATACATGCGCATACGGCAAATTTAGGCTCTTTCTGTCATAACTTTTTCGATTGCATACTCAATTACATCACCGGCAAAGCCTCGGTAAGCAAGAAATCGCCAAAGCTTCGCTTTCAACTGGGGGTGGTCAAAACCGACAGAACGGGCTTTTTTTTGAGCAACCTCGATGGCGTTTTGAGTCCAATTCGCGTCCGATTGCTCCATCGCCTCAGAGGTTAAATCTCCACTTACGCCTTTCTGTTTGAGTTCTTGTTTTAAACGTAATGGACCAACACCTCGATTACTTCGGGCGCGTAAATACATCGCTGCAAAGCGTTCATCAGATTGCCAATTACGTTCAGCTAAATTATTCAGTACAGATTCGAGATCATCGGCCGAGGCAGCCTTGGGGGAGAGCTTTCGCCATAATTCTTGGCGGGAGTAATCACGGCGGCTGAGCAGGTCAACCGCCGAATGCATTAACGCAGCACGATCTAAGGGATCAGGCTTCGGCTTCTTCATTTACTTTTTTTTCTGGCTTATCAGCCACAGTAACATTCAAAAGCTGTGCGCGAATCTGGTCTTCAATTTCTTTCGCGATTTCAGGGTGCTCTTCCAAATACACAGAAGAGTTGGCTTTACCTTGGCCAATTTTATCGCCCTTGTAGCTGTACCAAGCACCGGCTTTTTCAACCAGACCACACTTAACACCTAGGTCGATCACTTCGCCCATGTGGTAAATGCCTTTACCGTACATGATCTGGAATTCAGCCTGTTTGAATGGTGGAGACACTTTGTTTTTTACCACTTTCACGCGAGTCTCGTTACCAATGACTTCATCGCCCTGTTTAACCGCACCAGTACGACGAATATCTAAACGTACTGATGAGTAAAACTTCAGTGCGTTACCACCCGTTGTGGTTTCTGGACTACCGAACATGACACCAATTTTCATACGAATTTGGTTAATGAAGATCACCATGCAGTTAGCGTTTTTGACGTTACCTGTGATTTTACGCAATGCTTGAGACATCAAACGCGCTTGCAGACCGACGTGGCTATCGCCCATGTCGCCTTCAATCTCAGCTTTTGGTGTTAACGCCGCTACCGAGTCAATAACGATGATATCGACGGCACCAGAACGCACTAGGCTGTCACAAATTTCTAACGCTTGCTCGCCTGTATCAGGCTGAGAGACTAGAAGATCATCAAGATCAATCCCCAGCTTTTCAGCGTACAAAGGATCTAACGCGTGTTCAGCATCAATGATAGCGACAGTTTTACCTACCTTCTGAGCTTGTGCCATTAGGGACAAACACATGGTGGTTTTACCCGAACTTTCAGGCCCGTAAATTTCAACAATACGGCCCATGGGTAAGCCGCCTATGCCAAGCGCAATATCTAGCCCTAGTGAACCTGTAGACACAGCAGGAATCGCTTCACGCGGCTGCTCGCCCATTTTCATAACGGCGCCTTTACCAAACTGGCGTTCTATTTGACCGAGTGCTGCGTCGAGAGCTTTCTGTTTGTTTGCGTCCATTTTCAGGTCCTTGATTCACGTCGTAATAGAGTGTCGTAATTTGATGTCGTAGTGTTTGGGATGCGTGCATCTTCATCACTGTAGATTTAACCAGTATTTAACCACAGTTTTTTTAGATGTCAACGAAGTACTGGTTATTTATCCATATATTTAATCAGCAGTGTCAATGCCGCATGAACGGTCTGCTCTCGTACTTGGCTGCGATCACCATCAAAGCAGTGCAGTTCGCTGATTTGATGCTGCTGATTGCCACAGGCAATCCACACTGTGCCTACCGGCTTGCCCGGAACTGCACCACCGGGACCGGCGATCCCGCTGACGGATACAGCGACATCACCATAACGAGCGGCCCCGGCAGTCATTGCCAATACGGTTTCTTCACTAACCGCACCATGCTCATTAAGGATGTGTTCAGGCACCCCTAAATCACGATGCTTGGCGGCATTCGAATAAGTTACATAGCCGCATTCGAACCACTGGCTACTGCCTGCAAGGTCAGTACAAACAGCCGCGATCATACCGCCAGTACACGATTCTGCCGTGACTAAACGCATCGATTTTGCTTGTAACCGGTCTGCCAACGCTTGGCATTGTGCTTGTATGATGTCGGCGGGATTGTTGTTTGTCATGCGTAATGTTCTTTCATCTGTGTGACGCGTATTTAGTGAATACTCGTGCGCCAGAGTAGCAGATGTAAAAGCGCTCGGGGAAGTAGGATAACGCCCCCGAGTGCCTTCTTTAATTTGTACGACCAGACCGTTACTTTGAGTTGAGTGTTACTGAAGTTAAGAGTTACTCAATGACTTTGATTTCAACCCGGCGATTTTCTGCCCGACCAGCATTGGTGCTATTGTCGGCGATGGGGTTTTCTTCTCCATAACCACGGGCCTCTAGGCGACCTGCGTCGATACCCATATCAATCAAGTATTGCATCACCGCCACGGCACGGCGCTCGGATAACTGGTGATTCCCTTTCGCTGAGCCTAGTGAGTCTGTGTGTGCGCCTATTTCTACCCGTGATTCTGGGTAGCTTTTCAGGGTGTTAATAACTTGTTTAAGCACACTTAGCGAGCCATATGTGAGGGTCGCGGAGCCGCTGTCAAAGTAGACACCTTCGAGCCTCGCATCCAACACAGAACAGCCTTGCGCATTCACTGTCATACCTGCTGGTGTCCCTGGACACTCGTCGGCGTTATTGGTAATGCCATCTCGATCACTGTCTTGATCAACGACGACAACAGGAACAATAACCGGTGGTGGTAAAAGGATTGGCTCAGGCCGCTGAACTACAGGCTCAGGAGACGCTTGGTTTGCACCAAATCGTTTTAACACACTGAGCTGAATGACCTGAACATCGCGGGTCAATGCATGGGCAGCGATTCGTGCCTGCCACGTGTCTTTAAATTCATACTCCACTCCGAAGCCAAGCCCTAAGGAGAAGGCCGCCTCTTGATCGTAATTGATGTCAGAGTCGTTAGATATACCGCTCAATCCTGCGCTTAGGTACGCATGTAAATTACCCGCGCCATCCCAGCTGGTCTGCCACGGATACCAATTCACCGACGCGCCAAACGCAGAATACGATAGCTCCGATTCTGTATTGGTATTGGTGTCTTTGAGTGTGGCTGAGCCTAAGCGGTGATATTGCAGCTCAATCGAAAGGTCATCCACCAGCCGATAGCCTGCTGTTATGTTCATATCAAATCCGCTTTCATCTTCATTGACATACGAGGTACCACTGGTATCCGGTGTGAGTCTTGAAACGCCCGCACCACCACCGATATACACATCATCCAGTGTCGGCTCAAAGGCCACCGCCACTCCCGGACTCACGGACACCGTCAGCACTAGCATCGTCATACTTAATAGTGCATGCCCCTCAAGTGTCTTTATAGACACCGAGGGTTTACGCAACCGAATAAGAGGAATCGCCAGTAGTGCGAGCCACAGACTCGATAAACTGCCCAACACAGGTAGCGAAGATGCGACGTTCCCTTCAGGTAGTAGTTCGTTGGCCACACTGGCATCAAAGCCTGGGGCTTCCATGTAATCCGGAGTGCCATTGTTATCTACGTCTTCACAGGCACTGCCAACACCGCACTCCTGCGCATCACTTAGGCCGTCACCGTCGCTGTCTCCTGTGCCGTCAGGCATACCCGCCTGGTTTGTAGTATCGCGATCAAGATAATCAGGAATGCCATCTTGATCCGCATCTCCCGTGCCGCTTTCGCCAGAAGAAGGCACACCATCACCGTCGTCGTCTTTATCGAGATAGTTAGGTATTCCATCATTGTCGGTATCGTCATCTCGTGGATCACCGTTGCCATTTGGATCTTCCTGTTGAGTCGGTATGCCGTCGCCATCGTCATCAGGATCGAGGTAATTAGGATCACCATCCGCATCCGAATCCCAGCAAGGTAGGAACGGACACTCAGACGCATCACTTAACCCATCGCCATCAGAATCCCCTCCGGTGGGATCAAGATAATCTGGAATGCCGTCGTTATCACGATCACCATCACCTTCGTCTCGGGTGTCAAACCCATCACCGTCGTCATCAGGATCTAGGAAGTCTGGACGACCATCGTCGTCGGTATCATCGTTGGCGGGATCACCATCTTTATTGATGTCTTCATCCACCGTGTTCACGCCATCACCGTCATCATCTGGAGATAAATAATCCGGCGTGCCATTGCCATCGCTATCACGACAGGGCAATGAAGGGCATTCTCGGCCATCACTCACACCGTCATTATCACTGTCTCCTGTGCCGTCCGCAGTACCCGCCTCATTGTTTGAATCAGGGTCACGATAATCAGGAATACCGTCGCCGTCGCTATCATCATTGCTCGGATTGTCATCACCGTTAGGGTCTTCCGAACGGGTATCAGTGCCATCGCCGTCGTCATCAGGATCGAGGTAATCGGGTATGCCATCACCGTCCGTATCATCGTCCGAAGGATCACTGTTGCCGTTGTTGTCTTCATTCACCGTTGGGATGCTGTCGTTGTCATCATCTTCATCGACGTAATCGGGAACACCATCACCATCTGAGTCACGACACGGCACACCGTCAGGGCATTCAGCACCGTCTGGGATACCATCTTCGTCAGAATCCCCCGCGGACGGATCAAGATAATCCGGAATGCCGTCGTCATCACTGTCACCGGTGCCTTCGTCAATGGTGCTAAAACCATCGCCGTCGTCGTCGGGATCACGATAGTTGGGAATGCCATCGTTATCTGTGTCGTCATTGGTTTGATCACCATTACCATCCGGATCTTCGGTCGCTGTAGGACGGCCATCGTTATCATCATCAGGATCGTTGTAATCTGGGGTTCCATCGTTATCCGTATCCCGACAAATGCCAGTGAAGAAAGGGCATTCCGTCAGATCACTTAAACCATCACCATCGCTATCACCAGTGCCATCTCCCAATACCACAGGGCCATCCGCATCTAAGAAATCAGGAATGCTGTCACCATCAGGGTCACCATCGCCTTCTTCGGACGTTGGAATACCATCTCCATCATCATCTGGGTCTAGGTAATTGGGTACGCCGTTGCCATTGGTGTCGTCATTGATGGGGTTGCCGTCGCCATTAGGGTCTTCCGTGGCAGTAGGACGGCCATCATTATCGTCGTCGGCATCCATATAATCTGGCTGACCATCGCCATCAGAATCTTCACATGGCGAACCTGCTTGGCACTCTTGAGCATCCGTTAAGCCATCGCCGTCACTGTCTCCTGGAGAGCCAGTTTCCGCATCGTTAGGGTCAAGGTACGCAGGAATGCGATCATTATCATCATCCGGCCCGGCATTGGTTGACGCATCGCCATCACCGTCGATGTCATGATCTTCGTTGATAGTGTCAATGCCATCACCGTCGTCATCGCCATCGCGATAATCAGGAATGCCGTCATTATCGGTATCGCGTTCACCGCCTTCTATACGCGTTGGCACACCATCATTGTCGTCATCGCCATCCATATAGTCTGGCGTGCCATCACCGTCGCTGTCAGTGCAAGGAATACCCGAAGCGCACTCGACATCATCCGAGACACCATCGCCATCGGCATCACCAGCAACAGAGGAATCGGCATCGTTTGGATCAAGGTACGCAGGAATACCGTCGCCATCTTCATCATCATTGCGCGGATCACCGTCACCGTTAATGTCTTCGGCGTTAGTGTCTAAACCATCACCGTCATCATCCGGGTCGAGATAATCCGGTGTACCGTCGTTATCAAGATCGTCATTGGTTGGGTCACCATCACGATTACCATCTTCATCGGCGTTGCTTAAACCATCGCCATCTTCATCCACAACGTCAGGATCAAGGTAGTCAGGTATTCCGTCCAGATCGCCATCCGGGCCGGGATTCGTAGCTGGGTTTCCATCGCCATCGCGGTCATCGTCTTCACTGGCGGTAGGCAAGCCGTCGCCGTCATCATCCGCATCCGCGTAATCCGGCACGCCATCGTTATCGGAGTCATGACAAGGCACACCAATGGCGCACTCGCTGTCATCCGGAATACCGTCGCCATCACTATCACCCGTTAGGGCTGTGTCGGCATCGTTCGGATCTAGATAAGCCGGAATGCCGTCGTTATCCGCGTCCGGCGCTGGTGTCGTGGCTGGGTTGCCATCACCATCAGTATTGGCGTCTTCATCCGCAGTTAATAGACCATCGTTGTCGTCGTCATTATCAAGGTAGTCTGGCGTGTCGTCGCCATCCGAGTCACGTACTGGACCTTCGGTTAGCGTTGGAATGCCATCACCGTCGTCGTCACCATCACGGTAATCTGGAATGCCATCGTTGTCGGTATCAGCACACGGAATGCCATTAGCACACTCAAGATCATCGGCTAGCCCATCACCATCGCTGTCCCCTACCGTCGATGTATCACTGTCGTTAGGATCTAGGTAAGCCGGTATGCCATCACCGTCAGCATCCGGAGACGGCTGGGTGGCTGGATTGCCATCGGCGTCCAGATTTTCGTCTTCATCGACGGTTAATGTACCGTCGTTATCATCGTCGTTATCCAAATAGTCCGGTGTACCGTCGGCGTCAGAATCACGTGCTGGAGCACCGCCTTCCGTCGAGGTAGGAATGCCATCACCGTCATCATCGCCATCCATGTAATCCGGCACACCATCGCCATCGGAGTCCACACATGGAATGCCATTCTCGCACTCAACGGTATCAGCTATGCCGTCACCATCACTGTCGTTGTTGCCGTCGGAACTATCATCATCGCCGTCACGATAGTTTGGAATGCCATCGCCATCGTCGTCATCATTAGTAGGATCGCCATCGCGATTGGTATCTTCGGCGCTCGTATCACGACCATCGCCGTCATCGTCAGAATCCTTATAGTCAGGAATACCATCGCCATCCAAATCATCATTGGTAGGGTCACCATCACCATTAGTGTCTTCTTCACCATCTGAGACGCCGTCACCATCGATATCGGCGGCAATCACTTCAATGCTGACACGGCCAAGTAAGATTCCTCCAGCAATGACCTCAACGCTGGCGGTTCCCACTTCATCGTAGGCAGTGAGCTCAGCTGAATAGAGACCATTCCCCAAGGCTTGAATATTCGAGATCGTCCCTAGGTCGGTCGTCACGGATGGAGATAATCCCGGCACCGGGTTATTGGCTGAGTCTCTAATTTCAATCGAGATCAATGCTGCGGTAGAGCCATTAGCAGGAATGATTAATGGTGACGCATCAATAGAAGAGTTCGCTGCACTGACTGATACATCAATCGTGACGGAGCCGGTCGCAATGATCTCATTACCTGCGTCATCAGACGCCACAGTAATCACTGAATGTTCACCATTTTCGAGATCAATGGTCACGGCCAATGTCCATTGGCCTGCATCATCGGCGACGGTGGTGTACTCGTTATCGCCGTCAATGATCACTGTGATACGTGCATTGACATCCGCGGTACCAGACAAGGATGGCTGATTGTTTTTCAGTGTTTGGCCGTTTTCAGCAAACGTCACTAGCGTGGGCGCTTGCGTATCAATCGTCACCTCAAACGCAGTAGAAGCAGCCGCAGTATTCAAGGCGGCATCTTTAGCGATGGCGGTCAGTGTGTACTCACCATCGGCCAAATACGTTGCACTGTAATCAAAACGCCATACGCCTGACGCGTCCGCACTAACGGTACCGATGACAATGCCATCAAGTAACACGTCCACAGTACTATCGATGTCTGCACGACCAGAAATAACCAGCCCACTGTCCGCCGTCATACCGTCGGTAGCAGATACCCCGGTGTCTTCAGATACGTGAGTAATTTCAGCCACAGAAGGTGCGGTCGAATCCACAGTCATCTCAATTGAGGCAGACTCCGGTCCTTCGTTGCCAGCAATATCGGTGACAATTAAGGTTAGACTGTAGACGCCATCGGCTAACTCAACATCGCGATAATCAAAGCGCCATTGGCCATTGCTATCCGCTACGACTTCGTTGCCCAGGGCGCTAGTCACTGAGTCATTAATAGCGGAACCATTAATCAGCACTGTAATCTTGGCTCCGGGTTCTGCAGTGCCTAGGAATTCAAGCGACTGATCGCTCGTAATGAAGTCAGAAGAGAGACCTGTATCATCACTGATCGCGGTTAATATCGCAGCCGCCGGAGTAATGGTATCCACAGTCAGAGCGAAATCGTCAGAAAGAGCGGCATTACCTGCAACATCCGCCACCCGCGCATTGATGATGTAATCGCCGTCAGCGAGAATGGTATTTGAATAATCGAAGCTCCAAGCTCCGCTGTCATCACCGATAGCCTCTCCAACAATAGTCTCACCAACAGAGCGTTCGTCGATGAATAGCTCAATCGTCAGCCCAGCATCCCCTGACCCACGAATGACCAGACTAGCATCGCTGGTAATGCCGTCCCCTTGTGTTCCCGTATCGTCTGACACACTCAACACCACAGGTGCCGTTGGCGAGCTGGTATCTATTTGAATAGGGAATGCAGTAGAAGTTGAAGAGGTATTGCCCGCTAAATCAGCACTCACAGCGGTAACATCATATAAGCCATCAGCCAATGTCGTTGCGCTATGATCAAACACCCACAGTCCACCAGCATCGGCACTGACCGTGCCAATAGGCGAGCCATCGATCATCACAGTGACATACTGGCCAGCCTCCGCCGTTCCAGAAAACACCAAGGTAGTATCCGTGGTGATGCCATCGTTGGCTGATGCCCCTAGATCATCCGAAATAGTCGTGATACGAGGTGTCGTCGGTGGCAAGGTATCAATAAATATCGCGACGGGTGTCGACTCAGCGCTGGCGTTACCCACTGCGTCCGTCGCTAACACCGTAATATTATGCGAGCCATTGGTCAGGTCGGACCCGGTAAAATCAAAGTTCCAACGCCCTGTAGCTTGATCATTCTCGCTATCCACCACGGCCACACCGGCTAACTCACCATCAATATATACACTGACGTTCGTGCCACTATCCGCTGAGCCAGAGAACACAAGCCGAGAATCGGCCGTAATAAAGTCGCCCGCGACACCTGTGTCTTCGGATATTTGAGAGAAAATAGGCGTAGCTGGGGCGGTATTATCTAAGGTGTATGTTTGAACAGAGGCGATATTGGTCTCTGTAATGATCACGCCCTCAGCATCAGCAATGTCATTGGAGGCGGCGAGACCGATACTCACCACACCATCAAAGCTGGCAAGGCCTGTAACACTGATATCAAATGCCGTTTGATTGGCCATCCCAACAAAAGAAGTAACACTGCTGAGCACACCAGCTGAGACGGTGAAGTCTGCGGCATCGACATTATTGACGGCCTCAGAAAATACAACCCGGAAGGTAACGCTGTCAGCAGCAGTGACTTCATCCAAAGGCGACAGTCTTTCTATTCGATTTAACACTGGCGCTTGCCCGTCAGAGATCACCACCCGGTAATCTTCCACCTCACCACTGGCCAGTAGCCCCGTTGAAGTGGCAGCGCTCAAACCCTCATTAGCGATACGTAAACGCAAATAGGTGCTGCCGTTAGCGATCACATCCGCACCAGAACCACCCACATTCCAATTTAACGTTATCGGCGTTTCATAACTGCCCTCTGCCACTGTCACGACGGCGGAGGCTTCATCCGTTTGAAACTTGCCATCCAAGTCAAAATCAACCCAACCGATCACAGTCGAGCTTTTGCCATTAAGTGACGTTGCATTTAAGGACACACTGTATGAGCTTGAGGCGGATAACACCTTAGGTACATCCACCAAAGCGTTATCACTATCGTCACTGGCTTGTCCGGCTGAGTTATCGATGCCATCCACAAAGCCATCGTCATCACCGGTCAGACCTAAAGCACCGACAACATCACCAATACGAACCCCCTCAACAACGGTGTGCGCTGCTCCAAAAGAGGCCGATAATGTTCCATAAGAATCAGGCGCGTCGCCGTAATCGGTCGCCGACTCAGAACGAATACTGTCCGCACGGAAGAACACCCAACTGTCGTATTTAGCATCGGCAATATCCGCAATACTCACCACCACATTCACCGGCATACCAGTCATTACAGCAACGCGGCATGACAGGCGGCGTGTATAGCCATCCATTTCGGTATTAAACGAGGGCGACGCAGACGAGTTATCCAGATAAATCCCGGTATTGCTGATGCCGTCATTATTGTTGGGGTAATCGTAACCATGATGACGAGAAGGCAGCTGGGCGGCATGAATGTTATTCACCCGCACTTCATCCCCAGCCGGGGTGAGGGCACAATTTTGGTCACCGACAAAAATACGCGCTAAATCGTTAAACGGGGCCCCAACGTATTCTGAATATTCTTCCGACCCAAAAACAAAATCAATCACTAGAACTTCATTATCTGGGATAACCGTAAAACTAAATTTCACCGGATCAAAAACATTATTCCCTAGATCTGGGTCTTGAACCGCAGTGCTGCTAAATGCAGTGCTTTTATTCGCCGCGCTGTTAGGGCCAAGGACATTGGATACCTTGCCCGTACTCAAAATCACGCCCTCATCAAACCCCTCTCCAAGCAAAAAGCTAAAGCCGGAAAACTGCCCTGCCTGCTCTTGATTCATATAGCGGTTATACCAAGGGCCGATCATAACCGCTGAATAGGAGGGGTTAGATATCGTCACACCAGAGCCTGATAACAGCTCAGCCATTGACGCTTCGTTGACGGCGGCATCTTTAAGCGGTTTCACCGACCCAGATTGAGCACTATCGCCATGTGATCCAAAGGCATGAGAGCTCAACACAGAGAATGAGAGTGATAGCACAACGATGTGCGCGGCAATGCGGTTTGATATAAAAGCCATGAGCTTAAAACCCTAAATAAAGCAATCCAATGAGTACTGCTTTTCTCAGCTAAAGCGTGACATCAGAAGTCACAGCACTTGCGTGAAGAAAAACACTGCTTTTTCTCACCCGTACACATGAGCATAAGTAAATGAACTTGCGTCTAACCAAGGTCGGCCAGCCATAAATACATAACGTGGGGAGAGTCACTTAGAAGCTTAGTTATTTTTAGGTTTTCGGAACGGTCATTTTGTGAACAGACATTCACTAAAATGTATCAAACATCTGCAGTTATGTAACCGAATGTAGATTCACACCATTGGTCAGACTCGAATTTCTGACGATTTCCCGTACAATCTGCCCACGAACAACAGCGCCAAGCACACACCAACCCAAGGACACGCACGCCATGAGTCAGGCCCATACGCCAATGATGCAGCAGTACCTGAAAATCAAATCCGAGTTTCCGGACACGATTCTCTTTTACCGCATGGGGGACTTTTACGAGCTGTTCTTTAATGATGCTAAAAAAGCGGCGCAGATTCTGGATATTACCCTCACCGCTCGCGGTCAGAGTGGTGGCCAGCCGATTCCGATGGCGGGTGTGCCTTACCATGCTGCTGAAAACTATATTGCTAAGTTAGTGCGCCAAGGTATTTCGGTGGCCATCGCGGAGCAGGTGGGCGATCCAGCCACATCAAAAGGCCCGGTCGAACGTAAAGTTGTACGTGTATTAACACCGGGCACACTCACCGACGAAGCCTTTCTAGATGAACGCCAAGACAACCTACTCGTTGCCCTGTGTTCATCACAACAGCGCCATGGGCTAGCGGTTCTAGAAATTTCATCAGGTCGTTTTAGTGTATTAGAAGTAGATGGTGAAGAAGCCCTATTGGCTGAAGTTGAACGCCTGCGTCCGGCGGAGTTATTAATCCCGGAAGATCAAGCCTTCCCGAGCGACATTGCTGAACGTGCGGGTATCAAACTGCAAGCACCTTGGCATTACGAGTCAGATACCGCGCTGCGCTTATTAACCACACAGTTAAAAACCAAAGACTTACGCGGGTTTGGCTGTGAAGGCATGAAGGTCGCCATTCGAGCTGCCGGTGCTTTGCTGAATTACGCCCACGAAACACAGCGCAACAGCTTGCCGCACATTCGCTCATTAACCGTTGAGCAACCTGATGACGCCATCATTATTGATCCCGCCAGTCGTCATAATCTTGAATTGGATATTAACCAAAAAGGCGACAGCCTCTACACCTTAGCTTGGGTACTAGATAAAACCGCCACGGCAATGGGCAGTCGCTTATTGCGTCGTTGGTTAAACCGCCCGCTACGCGATCACAGCATGTTGGCCCAGCGTCAGAACTTAATTGATCAGTGTTTGCAACATTACGCCCATGAAGACCTGCACCAAGCCATGCGTCAGGTGGGAGACATCGAACGTATTCTTTCCCGTGTTGCTCTGGGTTCTGCGCGACCACGTGACCTCGCTCGTCTGCGAGATGCGCTAACCATTATCCCAACTATTCGTCGCCAGCTCAGCCAACTGGATAGCCCACTCGCTGCGAACATAAGCGAGCGAGCGCCGGAATTTCCTGAATGGGTACAACGTCTAACCGCTGCAATTATTGAGAACCCGCCGGTGATTATTCGTGATGGCGGTGTCATTGCTGAAGGCTATGATGCTGAACTGGATGAACTTCGATCACTCAGCGAAAATGCCGGTGAGTATCTGGTTAAATTAGAAGAGCGCGAAAAAGAAAAAACTGGCCTAAGCACCTTAAAAGTTGGCTACAACCGCGTTCACGGTTACTACATCGAAATCAGTAAAGCGCAATCTGACGCCGCCCCGGTGGAGTATGTTCGTCGTCAGACGCTTAAAAATGCAGAGCGCTTTATTACGCCTGAATTAAAAGAATTTGAAGACAAAGCTCTCAGTGCTAAATCACGAGCACTGACCCGAGAAAAAGCCTTATACGACGCATTACTGCAAGATTTGGCTGAAGACCTTATTCCATTACAAGTGGCCGCCGCGGCTATCTCAGAGCTTGATGTTATTGTCTGCTTGGCCGAACGTGCTGATACTTTGCGCTTTACTTCTCCTGTATTGGTGGAAGAGAGCGTGGTTGATATTCGTCAGGGTCGTCACCCTGTTGTTGAAGCGCTAATCACAGATCCGTTTGTCGCCAACGACACCCAGCTCGACAAAGACAAGCGTATGCAAATTATTACCGGCCCAAACATGGGCGGTAAATCGACCTATATGCGTCAGGTCGCGGTGATCACCCTACTCGCGCACATTGGCAGTTACGTGCCCGCCGAATACTGCCGCCTAGGCCCGATAGATCGCATATTTACCCGCATGGGTTCTGCAGACGACGTTGCCGGTGGCCGTTCTACTTTCATGGTGGAAATGACCGAAACCGCGAATATTCTCCACAACGCCACCAGCAATAGTTTAGTACTGATGGATGAGGTTGGACGAGGCACCAGTACCTTTGATGGCCTATCTTTGGCTTGGGCCGCGGCAGCACACCTTGCCGAGCGCACTGGCGCATTTACCTTGTTTGCTACCCATTACTTTGAAATGACGGCCCTGCCTGAGCAATACCGTAATACCGTCAACGTGCATTTAAAGGCAACAGAACACGACGAGCGCATCATCTTTATGCACAGCGTAGAAGAAGGGCCTGCTAGCCAGAGCTATGGTTTACAGGTCGCCCAGCTCGCCGGAGTTCCCGCATCCGTGATCGCCCAAGCAAAAGCTCAGTTGAGTATGCTTGAACAAAATAGCAGCCCTGCAAAAGTAAGCCACAGCAGTACAGCAGCAACGCAAGCAGATAACCCTTTGCAATCTGACTTATTTGCCACCGCGCCAAGCCGTGTTGAAGAAGCCGTTTCTGAACTAGACCCAGATAACTTGACGCCCAAACAGGCGCTGGATCTGATTTATTCATTAAAATCCATGATTTAAGAGCTATTGATCGGTAAAAACGAATAGTTAAATCCAAAATTTGCGGAAGATTGTCACTCTATCAGGCCGATCACGCCTTGCCTGAAAACAAGTGGCTATCTAGAATACCCCGAACTAGAATGCGCCCAACCGTGATAAATGACTGCCAGACCGGAAAACCGGCGACATGCAGCCACAAATGATTAGGAGAAGATCCGATGACCTTCGTTGTCACCGATAACTGTGTGAAATGTAAGTACACCGACTGTGTTGAAGTCTGCCCGGTAGACTGCTTCTACGAAGGCCCGAACTTCCTAGTGATTCACCCAGACGAATGTATTGACTGTGCGTTGTGTGAGCCAGAGTGCCCCGCAGAAGCCATCTTCTCGGAAGATGAAGTACCAACAGGCCAAGAACAATACATCGAAATCAACGCCGAATTGGCTGAAGAGTGGCCAAACATCACTGAGCAGAAAGACCCGCTACCGGACGCTGCTGAGTGGGACGGTGTACCAGATAAGATTGATCATATCGAGCGTTAATACTTTTCGTATTTATATGCATAAAAAAACCGCCATTGGCGGTTTTTTTATGGCTAACAGGTCGAAAGGAGATGCGCCTTCGACTTAGTCCAGCGCAAGAAAATGCTCACGATAATGCTGCATTTCAGCAATGGATTCGCGAATATCATCCAACGCCTGATGCGCACCTTTTTTCTCGAATGATGATACCGCCGATGGCTTCCATCGCTTAGCCAGCTCCTTCAGTGTACTGACATCAATGTTGCGATAATGGAAATATGCCTCTAATTCCGGCATGTATTTAACTAAAAAGCGGCGATCCTGATGAATACTGTTGCCACATAATGGCGATGTGCCCTCTTTTACGTATTCACGTAAAAACTCTATCGTCGCCAGCTCGGCAGCACGCGCGTCGGTGGAGCTGTCTTTCACACGTTGTGTTAAGCCTGAGTTACCGTGAGTGCGGGTGTTCCACTCATCCATCGCATCGAGCAAAATATCGGGCTGCTTTACCGCAAACACAGGGCCTTCCGCGATTACATTAAGGTCTCCGTCAGTCACTATCGTGGCGATTTCAATGATGACGTCTTGTTCTGGCTCTAGGCCAGTCATTTCTAAATCCATCCAGACAAGGTTGTCTTTCTGACTCATAAGTTATTTCCAACGTGTGTAATGTCAGATGAGAGAATAGCAAGTTGCGCTCAACCCAGCCAACCGCGACAATGGCTTATCTATTTTATTGCGAGCATCACCTAAGAATCCCATGGCTAAACGTAAACTAAATCGCCGCCAAGCGTGGCGCGTAGAAAAAATCCAAGGGGAAAAGGCTAATCGTGCGGATCGCAAAGAAAAAAACATCAGCGAGCAACTTAACGCTGGAGAGCTGGGTGATGAAAGTCACGGGCTGATCATCGCGCACTTTGGTGCTCAGGTTGAAGTTGAAGACGCCGAACGTAATACCTATCGTTGCTTTTTGCGTGCCAACTTAGGCTCTCTTGTCACCGGCGACAAAGTCGTATTTCGACCTGGGCCAGAATCTAACGGCGTCACCAGTGGCGTAGTTGAAACCGTACTGGAACGTAACTCTGAACTATCTCGCCCCAACCCGTACAACGAGATTAAGCCAGTAGCGGCGAATATTGATGTCATTCTACTGGTTATCGCGCCTGAGCCGGAAGCGCACCTCAACTTAATCGACCGCTATTTAGTCGCCGCTGAAAATTGCGATATTGAGCCAATTATTTTGCTCAATAAAACCGACTTACTGAGCGAAAAAAACGCACCACGCTTTGCTCATATGCTGGCCCACTACGAAGCACTGGGCTATCGCACGATGCGCATGTGCAGCCATGAAGAGAGCAGCTTGGCTGAGTTAAAAGAGTTTCTAAATGGCCGTGTCAGCGTCTTTGTCGGGCAATCCGGTGTGGGGAAGTCATCAATGATTTCAACGCTCCTGCCGGGTGAGCATTTACGCGTGGGTGCTTTATCCGCAAATACCAAAAAAGGTCGCCATACAACCACCACCGCACGGCTGTATCACTTCCCTGCCGGGGGCGATTTAATCGACTCTCCCGGAATACGTGAATTTGGCTTGTGGCATATGTCGCCTGAAGAAGTAATGTATGGTTTTCGCGAGTTAAGAAATATCGCAGGCGTCTGCCGCTTTCGCGATTGTGCGCATGAATCTGAACCCGGCTGCGCTATACGTGACGCTCTGAAAAAGGGCGAAATCACACAACAACGCTTTGACAGTTACCGTCGTATTTTAAGCACCCTGACCGAGCTTTAATTCGGTCAGTCATCCATTTTTAATGGTTATTTTAATAATCATTAATCACCAGAATATTTCGTCTTTATTCGGCGGATTATCATAGGTATTTTTTTGGCTTTCGCGCTGCTGCCTTAACCGCTCCAGCAAGCTGCCTGAGTCATTAATAACCGGCGTTCGTGCGTCCTTTTCGCCTGCGGCACCATCGACATTAATAAAATCAATATTGGCGTCACTTCCTGTCCGCCCTTTGATGCCTTCATCCAGTTTTTTATTCAGTAACGTAATTGATATACGACGATTCACCGATGCGCCCGGATCTTCTGGTTTTAAGGGAGCGGTATCACCCATGCCAATCACTTGCGCAATTTTCGCTTTAGAAATACCGGCCTCCATTAAAGCCCGCCGCGCTGAATCCGCACGGGAAGATGACAGGCCCCAGTTCACGTCGTCTTCTTCTCGTAGTCCGTTAACTACGGACGAGTCTGTATGACCCGTAATTTGTAATCTATGGTCTAACTCCGACAACATTGGCGCTAGCTCCCACAGAATATCTTCAGAATAATATTTTAACTGTGCACTGCCCGGATCAAACATCGGGCGATTAGTTTGATCAACAATTTGCAGGCGTAAGCCTTCTGTTGTGATGTCTAGTAACAACTGATTTTTGAAGGGGCTTAACGTTGGACTCGCGGTAATGACGGCTTCGATTTTCGCTTTCATTTCTTCCATCCGGCGTTGCTCAATAGCATCCGCCAGACTTTCGATTTCATCCGCCTGTAGGATTTTATCTGGGTCTAGGGTTTCTGACACCGCAATGTTGTCCGACACAGAGGGCGATCCACCCAAATCAATCACGTATTTAGAGGGGACTTTTTTACCCTCCTCAAAAGCTTTGGGGTCTTGGAAGTACCCTGAAATGGCCTCACGTTCTTGTTCGTTCGAAGAATTAATAACCCACAGCACCAAAAATAGCGCCATCATCGCCAAGGCAAAATCGGCCATGGCGACTTTCCAGGCGCCACCGTGTTCTTCGTGTTTGACCTTTTTATAGCGCCGCACAATGATGTGCTGATGGGGGTTTAGGTTCTCCATCAGCGGCTACGGACTTTACTCTCGACTTCATCGAAAGTTGGCCGTCCGTGAGTGAATAAAGATTTACGTCCAAACTCCACCGCAAGCTGCGGCGGTAAACCATTCAAAGATGCAATGATGCATGACTTGGACGCCTCGTAGAGTTTGATTTCATCTTCTGCGATATGTCGCATTACTGAAGCAATAGGCCCAACCATACCGTACGCCAGTAATACACCACTGAATGTACCCACTAACGCTGCTGCGACGTGCCCACCGATCTCATTGATATCACCACCAATTGCGCCCATGGTAATCACAATACCGAGTACCGCCGCAACAATACCAAAGCCGGGTAAGGCATCTGAGACTTTCGCTACCGCGATGCCTGGCTGTTCTAGTTCATGTAAGCGCGCTTCAATCTCTTGATCCATCAAAGATTCAAGTTCGAATGACGTCAGATTACCTGCGGCAATAATGCGAAAATAATCAGCAATAAAATTAGCCAGCTCATGATTCAACTGAATCGCAGGATAACGGGCAAATAGAGCACTCGATTCCGGGCTTTCGACATCGCTCTCAATCGCCATAATGCCTTCCCGGCGCGCTTTGTTAAGGATGTCATAAAGCAGTCCTAACACATCCATATACATCGCCTTGTTAACGCGACTGCCCATAACCACTTGCGGCACCATCCTAAAGGCCGACATCACAACATGCCACGGATTGGATAGCAGAAATGCTCCAAACGCGGCACCAACAATAATTAAAATTTCAAAGGGCTGCCAAAGTGCCAGCAGTTGACCGTGTGACATCACAAAGCCATAAAGCACACTGCCAAAAACGATGACGATTCCTACAACAAACAGCATCCAGCTTACTTCCTCAACTTAGGGGCACACTCCCAGTCAGCTCGTCTCCCTCACCCAATATCACAACAAGAATGACAACTTGAGTCACGATTTCATCCTGTGACAAAAAAGACACACAGATTCAACGGGGAGAAAAGAGCATCACGACTATAGTAATTAAAGGTCACAAATCACTGTTTAACAAACCGGAGCAACATTGAGAATGCAGATGTCTACTTACCTCCCACCGTCAGCGACGCAATGGGAAGAGGTTCTTACCTTCCGAGATCTGCCCATACTCTCTGAAACCCGAGATTCTCTGCGGCTAGCACTGCGCGACCCACAGGTCAGCTTCGAGACATTAGTGCCGATTGCCGAACGAGATCCCGCCTTGTGCTGGCACCTGTTGCAATCTGCAATTACGCAAAACCCCGGATGCCAGGAGCAGCTGTCTGGTGCGTACAGCTGTTTGTCATTATTGGGCATGCAGGAGCTAGTGCGACTGGTGAAAAGCCTGCCGACAATCGATAAAGACTCAACACGACAATCTGAACAACTGTATCGACAAGCCCTCTATACCGCTCACATGGCAGGCTGTCTCGCGGCTCAATGGGCCAGCGTGAAAGGGGCCTCGACCAAAATGGCCCATTGGTCATCCATGTTGGCTCATTCCGTTTTATGGCCCTGGTTGTTAGTGGATGAGGCTAGTGCTAACTGGTTACACTGCTTAAGCGAAGGCGACGACATTATGACCGCCGCGCGTAAGGTATTTGGCAACTCCCCAAAAAACTGGCAACGCTTAGTGCGCCGCCATAATTTACCCGATGCCGTGACCCGTTTATTTCGTGAGGATGCCTTACCTGACTTCAGTGAATGGAAACAACTACGCCGCCACGACCCAAGAGATATGGATAATGGCCGCCGCCTGATTCATCAAAGTCAAACGCCTTCGATGCTTGCATTAGCTGCCGCAGGCACAGCATGGCATCTACACATTAACCCCGAAGGTAAGCGCAGCAAGCGCTGGCTTGAACTAAGCAGCCACGCACTTGGACGTCAGCTGCCCTCAGTATTAAAAGACTGTCGGGCGATACAGCTTCAAGAAGCTAATCTGCGCAAGTCAGCCCAAGTCTCCGGTATGGGATTACTCGCCAGCCCACAAATCGAACACATGCATTACCCGGCTTGGTCACCACAAGCCTCTCCCGTTGACGTAGATATTGATCAAACAGAAGTGCCGGTAGCAAACGAAGCTGCGTCAAAGCAGCCTCAAACAACACCGACTAGCCTAAAAACAAGGCACCAAGGTGCAAGCTTAGAGATAGAAGCACCCGTCTCCGTCATAGCGACCAGTTCGATCGTTGATAAAGCAACTCAACCGAAGGATAAAGTGCCAACAGCAACCACCAATTCGGCTTACTTGAAAAAGCTGATGCAGCAATTGGACAGCGAACCCGCTAGCTTTGGCGATTGGCACTATCTTATGCAAGGGGCACTTAAAGGCATTAGTAACGGCATTAATATTCAACACGCGTGTATCGTATTACCCGATAAACAACGTCAAAGTTTACGTGCGGTGTACAGTGAAAATCCTGAAGGCATAGATGCCATAATTAAAATGCGCATCGTGCTCGACTCTGCGCCTTTATTCCGACAATTAATGAAAAAAACAGCCGCACTGCATGTAACGCCCGCCAATCGTGAACAATATTTTAAAGGTTTGCCTCTGGCATTACGCGAAGCATTGCCGCAGGAGATGGTAATTATGTCGATTGCTGCTGGCGGTAGTCCTATTGGTATTGTGATTGCGACGGCTTCATCAACTCAAGGGGCGTCTTCTGCCCCAATCCAAGAGGCGCAGTACAAGGCCTTTAAACAGCTTTGTAATGTCACTAGTCGCGGCTTAAGTTCACTGCGGAAAATGCGTCAAGCTCAGCCACAACAACAGCCACAACAACGCGCCGCACGTAGCGGCTAATATACAGAGTCGCGCTTACAGCATATACCTGACATCGGAGAACCACTCGGATACACTGCGCACCGTGAATAAAAGACCATCATTGTGACCACATCCGATCCGAGTGACCTACCAATGGCTGACTTACCTCTATTGATTGAGCCCGAACAACTGGCTGAACTTTTACCGCTGGAAAATGTACTGATTATTGAACAGTGCAAAGTGGATACCTTTATTGAGCACCATATTCCCGGCTCTGTTCATCTCGACTTCAAACGTCTTCAACTTGGCCAAGCACCAACGCCCGGAGCCTTACCAGCCATCAATGACCTTGAAGCCGTATTCACGGAACTTGGCCTAACACCGAACACGCATGTCATTTGCTCCGACGATGAAGGTGGCGGCTGGGCCGGACGACTTATTTGGGTGCTGGATTCCATTGGCCATACAAAATATTCCTATATAAACGGCGGTATTGTTGCATGGCTTGCGGCAGGTTTGCCGACCGAATCCGGAGAAGTCACAACAACACCTGCAGATTATAAAATTGCAGCCATTAATACCGACTGTTCATTTAGTAAAGAACAGATCATTGAACGCTTAGGGCAATCTGATTTTGCGATATGGGATGCGCGCTCAGCAGCGGAATATTCTGGCGAAAAAGTTATATCCAAACGTGGCGGACATATTCCAGGAGCGGTGAATTACGAGTGGACCAAGGGCATGGATAAAACGCGTGGCTTACGCATTAATGACCTGAACGCCTTCCGTGAATTACTGTCGGAGATGGGAATAGACAACAGTAAGCAAATCGCCACTCATTGCCAAACGCACCACCGCTCAGGCTTTACCTATTTAGTCGGCAAGATTCTTGGCTTCGATATTCGTGGCTATGCTGGTTCTTGGGCTGAATGGGGTAGTGATGAACAGACACCTGTAACGACCGGCGAACAGCCTTAATTAATTCCGGAGTTTTTGTGAAAAACAAATTATTTATTGCCTTTCAATATATCGTCCCACAACACTTACTTTCTCGTGTTGTCGGTTATTTAGCGGCGACTAAAATTGGCTGGATTAAAAACCCTTTAATTCGCGCATTTGTTAAAAAATTCGACGTCAACATGGCTGAAGCTCAGCGTCAAACCGCTGAGGAATTCACTTGTTTTAACGATTTTTTCACACGTGAATTAATCGAAGGGGCTCGCACTATTGAAGGCGATGGCAAGACTATTGCATCCCCAGCCGATGGTGCAATTTCACAACTTGGCCCAATTAAAGACGGCCGTATTTTTCAAGCCAAAGGCCAAGATTATTCATTAACTGAATTACTTGGTGGTGACGCCCAGCGTGCGGAGCCATTTATGGGGGGCGAGTTTGCAACCATTTACTTATCACCTAAAGACTACCACCGCGTACACATGCCAGTCACAGGAACACTGCGAGAGATGGTGTATGTGCCCGGTGATTTGTTCTCAGTAAATCAAGTCACCGCCGAGAACGTTCCGCGTTTATTCTCCCGCAACGAACGGGTGGTCGCGATTTTTGATACCGAGCAGGGTCCAATGGCCATGGTATTGGTTGGCGCAATGATTGTAGCGGCGGTTGAAACCATATGGCACGGTCGTGTGGCTCCGCCACTGCGTGAATTGCGTGTGTCTGAATATGGCGTGCCGCAAAACATCACTATCGAGAAAGGCGAAGAGATGGGACGCTTCTTGTTGGGATCTACGGTCGTCCTTTGTTTTGGTAAAGACGCCATGAGCTGGAACTCGGCATTAACGGCAACAACCCCGTTACGTATGGGCCAAGATATTGGTAACGCCGTTTAATAACAGCGTGTTATTTACTCTGCAGGAGTCGGGCTATTCAGCCCGGCTTCTCGTGACTCAACATTCTTTTATGATCGATGCCAATCAAACGCAAGAACCTCACAGATACTTGTTGCTCCAGTGCTATGCATTAACAATCGATCAATTCCCATTGCCACACCGGCACACTCAGGCAAGCCAGACTCAAGCGCCTCAAGTAAACGCACATCAACCTTACGTCCACCAGCCACACGGGCATCATTATTAAAACGCCGACGCTGTTCTGCCGCATCGGTGAGTTCATGATAGCCATTGGCCAATTCAGTGCCATTGAAGAACAACTCAAAACGTTGCGCTACCGCAATGTCATTTTCACCGTGTGTTATCTTTGCCAGCGCTGCTTGTGACGCAGGAAACGCATCAATAAACACTAGCGTATTGGTCGGTAAGGAGGGTTCGATTAAATGGCTCATTATAATATCGAGCCAGCCATCGCGATTAAGTTCCAGATCCTGACCAGCAAGCTCGATGCCCTTAGCGTGCAACACGTCATCATGAGCATGATGTACGTCTATGCCAGCGTATTGCATAAATGCTGCGGCATAACTCATACGCAACTCCGGCAACGCACTCCAACGAGGTGCAAATAGCGTACGAACCAAATCGCGCACTTCATCCATCAGCTGATGGTGATCCCAGCCAACGCGATACCACTCCAACATCGAGAATTCTGGATTGTGCTTGCTCCCCGCTTCACCAGCACGAAACACCTTACATAATTGCCAAATATCACCGCTGCCCGCGCAGAGCAGTCGCTTCATCGCGTACTCTGGTGACGTGTGCAACCAACGGCCTTCGGTAGTTTGCATAGGCTCAATGTTAGGGTCTGTCACCGGTGCCGCGGCGAGAATCGGGGTATCAACTTCCAACACATCACGCTGCGCAAAAAATGCACGGATCTGCTGGTAAAAAAGAGACCGAGCACGCAAAGCGTCTCGGTCACAGGAAGGTTGCCAAAGACTCAATGGAGTGCCTTAAGCGCGACTGACGTAATCGCCCGTACGGGTATCAATACGTAGCTTCTCACCAATATTGATGAATAAAGGGACTTTCACTACCGCGCCCGTTGCCAACGTTGCTGGCTTGCTGCCGCCATTGGCGGTGTCGCCTTTGACGCCCGGGTCTGTTTCAGTCACTTCCAGCTCAACAAAATTCGGCGGAGCAACCGTTAAGATGCCACCGTTGAACAAGGTGATGACATAGATTTCCTGTTCTTTTAACCACTTAACGGTATCACCCAATGCTTCAGCCGAGGCGCCATGCTGCTCAAACGAACCATCAGTCGCCATAAAGTGCCAGAACTCACCATCGGTGTAGAGATATTCCATGTCCACTTCAATCGCATCAGCACCCTCTAGGCTCTCACCTGATTTAAAGGTTTTGTCCAATACACGCCCGCTACGGAGGTTGCGCAACTTCACTCGATTAAAGGCTTGGCCTTTACCCGGTTTGACGTATTCGTTCTCAATGATCGAGCAAGGCTCATTATCGAGCATCACTTTGAGACCTTGTTTAAATTCGTTGGTAGAATAGTTAGCCATTTTGACTTCCAAAATATGTGTCAGGAATACTTTTAAGGTGCGTATCATAACGCGAACCGAGCCCACTGTAGAGATGCAGGATTGGCGACAGGTTCTAGCGGACTCATTCCGCGACAGTAAAACTCTTCTGGAATACTTAAAAGTAGACCCTTCTCTAGCCTTGCCCAGTGATCACAGCGCGCTGAACTTCCCGTTATTAGTGCCGCGCCCATTTGCTGAACAAATGGAAGCAGGCAACCCAAATGATCCTCTACTGCGGCAAATTTTGCCCGTGGACAATGAGGGTTTGACCCAAAATGGCTATGTGACCGACCCTTTAGCCGAAAAGCACAGCAACATACGCCAAGGTATTATTCACAAATATCATGGTCGTGCGCTCTTGCTGACGGCTTCCGCCTGCGCCGTAAACTGCCGATATTGCTTTAGACGCCACTTCGATTATGCAGACAATCGCCTTAGCCGCGAGGAACGCCAAAAAGCATTGGATTATGTTCGCAATGATCCATCAATCAGTGAGGTCATTCTTAGTGGTGGCGACCCTTTGATGCTGCAAGACAGCGCTTTATCGGAGCTAATAAGCGGTATCGAATCCATTCCGCACGTTACCAAGCTGCGTATTCATAGTCGCCTGCCAGTGGTGATACCTCAACGGCTAACAACCGCCCTCATTGAACGCCTCAATAACTCTCGCTTAGGCACCTCCTTGGTTCTGCATATTAATCATGCCGCCGAATTAACCGAAGCACATAAAGCCCCATTGGCTTCACTAAGAAGCGGGGGGACTTGGCTACTAAATCAGTCCGTGCTGCTAAAAGGTGTCAATGATAAGCTAAGCATTCTGACTGATTTGAGTGAACGCCTCTTTACATTCGGTGTCACCCCCTATTATCTTCACTTACCGGATAAAGTTGAGGGAACACATCACTTCGACAGCGGCGATATCGTTGGGCAAGATTTATATCGTCAAATGCGCGAAAATTTACCCGGATATTTAGTCCCTCAGCTAGTAAGAGAAGAGCCAGGAGCGCCATTTAAGATCCCTAAAATGTCGTTCGAATTAGGCCATTAAAATGTGATGGCGTTGTCAGTCTTTTGAAAAATTCGCCACATTCGCAGTTTGAAGGGGTTAAATCGCTGTTGTGCGGTGGAAAAAACACGCCATAAGCGCTATATAGAGTTGTTACTATAAACAAGTGAATAGCAGGAAAGCATGGAAAGCATGGAAAGCCAGAGCACACCGATAAAATTGCATATACCGAGTGCGACTCTTAAAGAGTTATCGTTCTGCTCAGCTAATGGCGCAGACTTCTCCAAGTGGGCCAAATCTTTACCTATGGCGAATACGGGAGAAGCCTCCCGTCGTTTGTATCAAGCTGTGAGAGAAATCAACAGCTTAGATACCTCTCCTGAAGATCGATTTGAGTTTCTTGAAATCATTCGCCCGTACATTCATTCTGTTTGCAAAGTGCTGAACAAACACTTTTTACAATCATCCATCTCTCTAAACGACAAACAGTTAAAAATTGCCAACCTAACTCAAGCTCTACAAGGCCATCTGGCTACGGGTTACAAAATGGTTGTGGCGCACGGTGCCAAAACATTCAAAGTTGGTGAACGAACTCCCAAGTATTTTGCTAAAGCGACGCATCGAGCCATCTCCGATAGCGGTCAGATATTACTGCGCTCATTCCAACTCTATTCGCAATCTCCAGAACGCGCTTGGATTGACGTAAATCAGCTTTATTTGATGGCTGAAGAGCATCTTATTGATGGCATCGCGATTGAAGATCAACAAGCGCGTTATGTGCACAAGTCATCAATTCGAGACGCCTTTATTCGTGTACACCTACTGGGCACAGCAAAGCCGAGTAATTTGCGCCAACAGGATCTTGCCCAGCTTTACGAAGCCACTGAATACTGGTGCAGCGCGGCCTCTCTTACTTCGGTTGATGACGAGAGTGCCTTGTTTATTATCAATCTCCACCGCGATCGTCCGGGGCAATACCGACAACACATTCGTGATGCACAAAAAGCCAGCTTCCGCAGTTTGAACACGCAGAAGTTAGTGCAAGCACTAAAAGTACACAGCTCTTCCCCAAATGAAGCCAAGGTACACGTTCCAGAAAAAACCAATGAGTCGCTGCTTATTCATGCGATCCAATCTTGGGGCATCCATTGGCAACGATCTTTCCGCCGCGTCCCTACGGATGGCGGCCTAAGTGTCTGCATCGGTTTTTCAGCACTGCACTACTTTACTGCGGGCATGCGTGATTTCGATCAAGTTTCTCTAAAAATGAAACCCGTACTCAATGAGCATGGCCAGATTGTTGATACCGGCAGCAGTATGTCTGACGACGTTTGGGCGGACGCCTTTGATGCCGGCGGCTCACGTATGCCTGATAACGCCGGAATGAATCTTGATGCTATTGAATTCATCACTAAGCATCAAATTGAAGTAGAAGATGAAGAAAGCAGCCAGCCTAAAACACGCTACAACAGCTACAAAGTGACACTCATCAACACTAGCCCAGGTGGTTATTGCTTACACTGGGAAGGTGATGTGCCTTCGGCTATTCAAGCCGGAGAGCTAATTGGTGTTCAGGAAAGTGGCGTTCGGCAGTGGTCTATCGGCGTGATTCGTTGGATTCGTCACTTACGTGATCAAGGCACTCAGCTTGGGGTCGAGCTTCTGGCACCCAAAGCTGAAGTTGGCATTGCTCGATTACTGCAAAAAACAGGCAGTAATGGCCCACAAATGCGCGCACTGGTGCTGCCGGCGATCAAGGCGATTGCCCAACCTGCTACTTTATTACTTCCGCGTATTCCATTTCGTACAGGTAATAAAATTGAATTGCTGCATGATGAGCTTAACGGACGTTACCAGCTCATCAAAAGTTTAGCGTCGACAAGTAGCTTCAGTCAGTTTCAATTCCGCGTGGCCGGCGTTACAGCTTCTTCTAAACCGGCCATCAGTACGACCGGCGATAACTTAATAGAAGACGATTTTGATTCCCTCTGGAATAAACTTTGATTCAGTGACAGCATGTGACAATTTTTGTCACATGCTGTCATGTTGATTTATCAAAGATGACAATATAATCACCATTTTTTCTGATTGAGGTTTTAATGTCATCCTCTCGCGACACTCTTCATTTGTTGCTACTCACTAAAACGCAAAATGACGCTGAGCAACTTATTAGCCTATTGCGTAACTCCGGCTATGCGACGCGTGCTCAGTCCGTGAATAGTCATGAGCAATTTGAGGAATCTTTGCGTAGCGCTCGCTGGGACGTCATCGTCGTCGATCCCGAGCTACGCGATATAAAGTTCACGGAGCTACTCAATCAAGTTCACCGCTTGAATCTCGATATTCCTGTCATTTTGGTTCCAGAAGAACTAAATGGAATGCTGCTGGAAAGCGCATTAATTAAAGGCGCTGCAGCCGTTATACCTTTCGAAGAAAGCAACAGTCTCGTACTTACGATCCAAAAAGAGGTTAAGAACCTACGCACCCGACAAGACATTCGTATTTTACAAGTGCGCCTACGAGAAGCGGAAAAGCGTTGCCGAACCCTTTTGGAAAGCTCCCGAGACCCTATTGCCTACATTCATGATGGTATGCACGTATATGCCAATCAGGCCTACCTTGAATTATTTGGTTATGCCACTGCCGAGGATTTAGAAGGCGTCACGGTGTTAGATATGATTGCTGCGGACAGCCAACGTGATTTTAAGAATTTTCTGAAAAATCACCAAAGCACGATTCCAGAAGGCCAGTATATCGATATCACCAGCGTTCTTGGTGACGGTAGCCAGTGTGCTGTTCAGGTTCACTTTTCTGACGCGACATACTCGGATGAACCGTGCACACAAATCCAGCTGACACGAAAAGATAATCAAGAAGAACTCAAAGTAGAGCTCGATGAATTACGTAGCCGTGATTCGATGACTAGCCTCTATAACAAAGAGTACTTCCTTGAACGTATGACACGAGCGTTGGATCAAGCGGTACTAGAAAAACAATTCAGTACTCTCATGTATATAAGTATCGATAAATTCGATGAGATTACACGTCAAGTCGGTATTAAGTCCGCGGATGAGGTGGTAAAAGCCATCAGTACGTGTCTCGCTGAGCAAGCGGAAAAGTACGACATTACCGCCCGCATTAGTGATGATGTTTTTGCTTGGATGATGCCCGGAGGTGAGCCAAACATAGCCCGAGAACTCGCCTCGAAGTTACTGTCCAGCGTTAATCAATTAATGATCGACCTAGAGCAAAGAACGATCCAACCTACGATCAGTATCGGTATTACTATGATTACCGACAACAGCATTTCACCACAAGAGTCGTTACAACAAGCACACTATGCCGCCGAAGCTGTAGCCACTGAAAATACAGAGCAACAAGGCAATGGTCTGCACATATACATGCCGGAAGATCAGACGGAGTCGATTGAAGTTAAAGCACTGCAACAAGAACTCAGTAGTGCATTACGCAAAAATACCCTTAAGCTCGCCTTTCAGCCGTTAATCAGCCTTAAAGGTGAAGAAGGTGAACATTACGAAGTGCTATTACGATTACCTCAGAACGGTCAATCAGATCTTTCTGCTGGCGACTTTATTCATAGCAACGACGTCAGTGATGAACTCAAAATCAAAATCGACCGCTGGGTAATTTTACACTCGACCAAACTATTGGCCGAGCATCAGCGTAAAGGGAATGACACTCGTGTGTTTATTAACCTCAGTAGTGCTTCCTTCCGAGATAGCGGCTTACCCGCGTGGATTCAAGTGGCACTAAAAGCTGCCGGGCTAAATCATAATTCTGTGATTTTTCAGATAACGGAAGAAGATGCCGTTCGCCATACTGCTCCAGCCAAACGCTTCAGCTATCAAATTCGAGCCTCTGGTTTAAGCATGGCAGTCAATCGCTTCGGCTGTGAGTTACAGCCTTTAAAGTTGCTGAATACGGTTGAATTTGACTACGTAAAACTTGATGGTTCTTATACCCAAGAACTCGGCAGCAACGCGGCCAGCGGTAAGGCTTTACGTACTTTACTTGAAGGCGTTCACGAGAAAGGGAAAGTCAGCATCGCCCCCTTCGTTGAGAGTGCAACGTCAGTATCGGGGATCTGGCAATATGGCGTGCACTTTATTCAAGGCCATTACGTGCAAGCCCCACAAAATGAAATGAGTTACGACTTCTCGGAAGAGTAAATAGCCATTCGTTCTCTCAAACAAAACAGCCCCAATAAAGGGGCTGTTTTAGTTATAGGCGATAATATTAACGAATATCTCGGTCGTGATACCCCAACAAATACAACAAGCCATCTAAACCCAGTGTTGAAATTGCATGTTTCGCATTCTCACGGACCAACGGCTTCGCGCGAAAAGCAATACCAAGTCCCGCCACTGACAACATAGGTAAGTCATTGGCACCATCACCGACCGCAATGGTTTGCTCAAGACGTATACCTTCACGTACGGCAAGATCTTGCAGCAACTCAGCCTTACGCTTGCCGTCGACAACACGACCTGTCACGCGGCCCGTCACAACGTTATCTTCCAGCTCCAGCTCATTGGCATACACATAATCAATACCAAGACGTTCTTGTAGATACTCACCAAAGTAAGTAAAGCCACCGGAAAGAATCGCAGTTTTATAACCTAACGCCCGCAAGTTACTGATGAGGCGCTCAGCGCCTTCTGTCACTGGCAAACGCTCGGCAATGCCTTGTAACACATCACCACTGAGTCCTTTTAATAAAGCCACACGTTGTTCAAAACTCTCGGTGAAATCAAGTTCACCCTGCATCGCCCGCTCTGTAATTTCAGAGACTTGATCTCCTACCCCCGCAGCGGCAGCCAACTCATCAATCACTTCAGCTTCGATTAATGTGGAGTCCATATCAAAACACACCAAACGGCGAGTGCGGCGATAGACGTCATCTTCTTGGAAAGCGATATCCACGCCCAACTCGTTTGCGGCTTCTAGGAACTGAGCGCGCATTTTCGCTTGATCTGTGACACCACGTACCGAAAACTCAACACATGCACGTGTTGTATCGGTGATTTCTCCCAGAGGGACACGCCCTGACAGGCGATTTATTTGATCGATATTAAGATTATGTTCAGCCACGATGGACGTCACACGAGCTATCGCTTCGGCTTCAATAGCACGGGACAGCAAGGTGATAATATGACGCGGCTTACCTTGCCCTGCCACCCACTGCTCATAGCTTTCTGGCGTTACCGGGGTAAAGCTCACCGCCAGTCCCATCTCGTGTACCCGAAAAAGCACATCTTTGAGCACAGGCGCAGCTTCGGCCGTGGAAGGGATTGCCGCTAAAATACCTAACGACAGAGAGTCGTGAATTTCAGCTTGTCCAATATCCAGTACCGTCACTTCATACTGGGCAAGAATACTGCTGATTGAAGCAGTCACACCGGGCTTATCGGCACCGGTGATCCTAATTAACACCAATTCTGTCACAGAGCTTTCCTGTTACTGCTGTTCAGGCCTTTTACCGCCATTCAAAGTTATAACTTGTCTGTATCAGATTTTGCCGCAGCAACAACAGAGCGCAGCTCTTCGATCAGATCAACGGTCTCGTGAACAGATAGCGCACGGACGCGGTCAAGACTCATCAAAAACAAACCTTTTTCTAGCTGGGTAAGCTTATCTTGCAGAGACTGCTTCACATCACTCATGATCATTCCTCGTAAAAAATAACAATTTCAATGCTGCCCTTAGTCACAGAACTCAGATTCTGCACTGGTGTTACGACAGGCGCGGCATATAATAACATTAAAGCCATGGAATTTTACGTTTTATCAGGTCAATGCATGTTCAATCTACGCTCCACCAGTGATTCACTAAACACCAGTCAACGCGCCGGATTGCTTGCAGCTATCATGGTCCTCGTTGCTGGCGTTATTTTAACGGTAACAACCTACACCAACCTCTATGAACAGCTGGAGTCTGAACAGGTTGCCGAAAGTCAGCGACAGCTACAGCACCTGAGCGCCCTTTTAACACCAAGCTTAGTCCGCGATGATCGGATTTCCTTAAACCTATCACTTGATGAATGGCAAAATGACCCCGCTCTGCAAGCTATTAGAGTAAAGAACCGGGATGGCCTGCCCGTTGCAAGTAAAGGCGAGGTAGATTCAAGTCTGACGCTTATGCTTTACCCTATACGCCAAGATGACATTCTTTACGGCGAGCTTGAGGGCTACATCAGTTCATCCCCCGTGATTACATCAACCAATCGTAACGGATCATTAAGCCTACTCATTACCGCCGCTCTTACCTTAATTGCAGGCCTTGCTGGCTGGTTAATTAGTGAACGTCATAGCCGTTATCTACGCCAATTAGAAACTCGCTTAGTTGAATGGCGTGATGGTGATGATCTCAACTTACCTATGGGCCCTGAAAACCCCGAGCTTAAATCGCTGCATAACATACTCGGCGATATATCCAAGAGAGAGCAACAACGTAGAGCCGTTGAGCAAGCCCTTGGGCAGTTTATGCAACCTGATGAAACCCCCTTTCCTGACCCCATGAAGTACTATGACAGCGCCATGTTATTTATTGAGATTCAAGATCTTGAATTACTCCAGCAAAGACTGTCTGCCGAAGAACTCACCAACACTCTCAATCAGTACCATCGTTTACTCACGCACGCCGCTAAACTCTACAACGGTAAGGTGGATCGTTATTTAGGTGATGGCGTAGTGATGCTATTTGGTGTACCCAATAAAGATAGAAATGCCGCCATGCACTGCCTATACGCCGCGCGTTTATTTAGTGGTTTGGTAAATCATCTGCATGAAAATAATGCCAATATTCTTCCGCTTGAATTTAATATTGCTGCTCACTGGGGGCCAGTATTAATGGCACCGCTACAAGATGGCGTATCAACGCAATACAGCTTGATTGGTGACGCAGTGCACTGGGCCTATCATTTAGCAACACGCAGCGAAGAACGACGTGTATTGGCGAGCCAAACCCTCATCGAAATGTTAGAAGACGGCCATGACGTTATTTGGAATGAAGGACCTGTGGTTACAGACCTTCATGGTGGTGTTCAACACACTTACTGGTTAAACCAACTGCCCGACAAAACTGAGTCGCTGATCAAACGACAAATCAAGCATATCACCTCGATGACAGAAAACGCCTGACAGGTTAGACAGGTTTAAGCGCCCTTATTACACGAGACAATTTCCTTAGCTGGTCTAGGGTTAAAAATATTCCCTCACAGTAATAAGGTGGACTTATGTTTCGTGCAAAAAAATCGCTGATAACAATAGCACTTACCAGCTTAGCAACATGCGCAAACGCGAATGACTTGCAAGTTAATGGATTTATGAATGCCACTCTTGGCGTATCCTCCAACGATGAAGTTGAGGTGGATGGCTACGATGAAGGCATGTCTGCGACCAATAATTCAGTAGTAGGACTACAGTTTTTTAAACAAGTTAATGACTCGACATCCGCGACGGTACAACTTGTTGCACGCGGGGCAGATTCATTCGATACCGAAGCATCATGGGCTTACGTCACCCTCAGCGTTGACGAAGACACCGATATTCGAGTCGGTCGACTGCGTACTCCTTTTTATCACTATTCCGACTTCCTTGAAGTTGGTTACGCCTACAACTGGGTCACGCCATCCTCAATTATTTATCTACAAAGCGAGTTATCTTCACTGAATGGTGCCGACATCACGAGACGCTTTACGGCGGGGGCAGTCGATGGTTTTGTACAAGCTTACGCTGGCCGATACGTAGGCAACTTTTCCGCAGGTTCAGACGAATATAAAACTGACATTTCATCTTCCGGTATCGTCGTTAGCGGAAATACCGGCGATTTTACTGGTCGAATCAGCTTCCACAAGGCGGCTTTTTCACTAGACCTTGACCCGACGGGTACTCGCGCTTTAGATCAGTACCTAGCAGGTGCCATCGGGGCCGAAAGCTTCAACCTGATACCTGGGCTATCAAGCAGTGACTTTGAAATTGACCAATCAGATACGAGTTATTTTCAGGCATCAATTGCATACGATAATGGCACGACCTCTTTTATTACCGAATACACAAACCTAGAACACGAAACAGCGTCATTTAATGATAATTTTGCTTATATGGTGGGAGGCGCGCAACGTTTCGGTGAAACCACGGTACACCTCACCTATATTGCGAAAGCCGATGATATTGACAGTGGCGTAAACGGTACTCTTCAAGAAAATGCTGAGACAAAAGAGAATAGTATTATCCTCGGGGCTAGATATGACTACGATGCAGGTGCTGCATTTAAACTCGAAGCAGAACGTCACAATGAAGAGCTTGCTTCAGGCCAAGACGGATCGGTTGGCATCATCTATCGTGCTGGTTTCAGTCTTGTATTTTAAGGAGTAGAGTTATGAGAATACCTAATATTATTGCCGTTTTTTTGTGTTCACTGACGATGTTCTCAGCAAATTTTGTTTATGCTGAAACTGCAGTCATTGTGAGCAGCTCTAATGCAAACGCTTCATTAGACAGTGATACAGTATCCCGTATATATCTAGGTAAATCCTCCAATTTTCCTAGTGGCGACCAAGCTGTGCCTGTCGACCAAAGTGAGGGCTCTGCAACGAGAGATGCCTTCAACGGCTCAGTGCTTGGTAAAAGTTCAAGCCAATTGAAAGCCTATTGGTCACGTTTGATTTTTACAGGCAAAGGGACGCCACCGAAAGAAGTCGGTGACGATGCCGCAGTCAAAAAGCTTGTGGCTGCCAACCCGAATATGATTGGTTATATCGACAGCGCTGCAGTTGATGATACGGTGAAAGTGGTTCTTACTTTTTAAGTAATTTTCAATAATTCACTGAATATAAATACCCGGCTCGCCGGGTATTTTTTTATATTTTAGGAGTAAAACTCTTTTGTAATTCAGCCATTCGGTCAAGCACAGCCAAGGACGATAGGTAATCCGTATTACTGGTATTCAGAAACTTGTCTTCGTCATTCCACTCATGCGCCAACATCATCACCGCTTCTAACGTGCTAACACCATCCTCGCGTGGGCTTTTACGTAGATATCGTGATGCGGATGTCGGTGTTAAGGCCAAACAACCCAAGTCGTTTAACCACGGATTCAATAGCAATAAACGCCGAACTTTGCGCCAAGTGCCATCAAGCACCAACACTTTACGCACAGTCGTTTGGGCAGATTTGATAGTGAGAGGAGTAGTATCTTTAAGCGGGTAAAGTAAGGCGACATTCTCTAGTTGTGTGTCCGAAAAAATATCGCGATAGCTGAATTCACTTCCCACCAACAGTTCACTACCGAGTGCAATTCTCTGCAACAAAGGTGCAGTTGAAAGAGGATGCTTTGCTTCGTCCGGATCTTGCCAAATCACCAATTCGAATGGCAATTTAACACGTTGTAAATGGCTGCATAAGCAGACCTTTTCAGGTCTGCCGCAGCCATCACACATAGGGCGTTTCATACGTTATTTACACCCAATACAATCAGCGAAAACATGGTCGATTATCCGCGCTCAAGCAGCGGTTTAAGAAAGTGGCCCGTGTGCGACTTTGCTTCCGCCGCAATATCTTCCGGGGTGCCTTCCGCGATAATATAGCCGCCTTTAGAGCCGCCCTCAGGGCCAAGATCAATCACCCAATCAGCTGTTTTCACGACATCTAAGTTGTGCTCAATAACGACAACGGTATTCCCATGATCACGTAGGCGATGCAGTACCGCCAAAAGTTGCTCGATATCATAGAAGTGCAAACCAGTGGTCGGCTCATCTAAAATATACAGGGTACTTCCCGTATCACGTTTAGAAAGTTCTTTCGCCAATTTTACTCGCTGAGCTTCACCACCAGACAAGGTGGTCGCCGCCTGCCCTAATTTAATATAACTCAGCCCCACATCCATTAGGGTTTGTAACTTACGTGCCACTGCTGGAATCGCATCGAAGAATTCACGAGCGTCTTCGACGGTCATATCCAGCACTTCGTGGATATTTTTTCCTTTGTAGCGAATATCTAACGTTTCACGGTTGTAGCGCTTACCTTTACAGATATCACACGGGACATAAATATCCGCCAAGAAATGCATCTCTACTTTAATAACACCGTCGCCCTGACACGCTTCACAGCGTCCGCCTTTGACGTTAAACGAGAAACGTCCAGCTTTATAGCCACGCGAACGAGCTTCTTGCGTGCCAGCAAAAATATCTCGCACCGGTGTGAAGATACCTGTGTACGTAGCTGGGTTTGAACGCGGCGTACGACCAATCGGTGATTGGTCGATATCAACCACTTTATCCAGCAGTTTGAGGCCAGTAATACTTGAATGCTCTGCCGCTTTTAATGTAGTCGCACCATTTAAAGCCGTCGCCGCCAGTGGATACAAAGTACGATTAATCAGTGTTGATTTACCCGAGCCAGACACTCCAGTCACACAGGTCATTACACCAAGAGGAATGGTTAAATCGACTTTATTTAGGTTGTTACCATTCGCGCCTTTCAGAACTAATTGTTTATCCTTTTTGGCTGGGGTGCGCTTTTCTGGGATTGCGATTTTTCGCTCGCCACTCAAGTACTGAGCAGTAATAGATTTCTTACTTTTCATCACCTGAGAAGGAATACCGTGAGCAATCACTTCGCCACCATGGACACCGGCACCCGGGCCGATATCGATCAGGTAATCGGCGCTACGAATGGCGTCTTCATCGTGTTCAACCACGATAACGGTGTTCCCTAAATCACGCAGATGAAACAATGTTTGTAACAAGCGATCATTATCGCGTTGATGTAAACCAATGGATGGCTCATCAAGGATGTACATCACCCCAACCAAACCTGCGCCAATTTGTGAGGCCAGGCGAATACGCTGTGCTTCACCACCAGACAAGGTGTCGGAACTACGATTTAAGGTTAAATATTCAAGACCTACGTTCACCAAAAACTGTAATCGGTCACGAATTTCTTTCAATATCTTTTCTGCAATATCGCCTTTATTACCGTCCATTTTAAGATCAGTAAAATACGCGTGCGCGTCTTCAATCGGCATCGCAGTACACGCATGGATGGTTTTATCACCAATAAATACGTTACGCGCTTCGCGACGCAAACGAGAGCCATGACACGTAGGGCAAGGCTGTACACTTAAATACTTAGACAGCTCTTCAAGTACCATTTGCGAATCGGTTTCGCGGTAGCGACGATCCAGGTTCGGCAATACGCCTTCAAACGGATGTGACTTAGCAATGCGATCACCGCGTGAATTCACATAGACAAACTCAATGTCTTCGGTGCCCGTGCCGTTTAATATTGCATCACGATGCTCTGCTTTTAATTCGGTTAAGGGGGTGTCGATGTCAAAACCAAAGTGTTCTGCAACTGAACAAAGCATTTGATAGTAATACACACTGCGGCGATCCCACCCTCGAATCGCCCCTTCGCCCACGCTGAGTGACTCATCGTGTACAACCAACTCAGGGTCAAAATACTGCTTAACCCCTAAGCCATCACAGGTGTCACACGCCCCTGCCGGATTGTTAAACGAGAAAAGTCGCGGCTCCAGCTCTGACAAACTGTAGCCACAGTGAGGACATGAAAATTGCGATGAAAACAACATAGGAGCGGCGGCATCATCATCCATTGACCCCACAATAACCAAGCCACCACTTAATTCTAAACAGGTTTCGATAGACTCAGACAGACGCTGCTGCAAACCCTCTTTGACTTTAAAACGATCAACGACCACTTCAACAGAGTGCTTTTTGCGTTTGTCTAAATCTGGGGTGTCATCAAGGTCACATACCGTTCCGTCAATACGAACTCGAATATACCCTTGCGCACGAAGGCTCTCCAGCACATGGAGGTGTTCCCCTTTGCGATCACGTACCACTGGGGCCAAGATCATGTGCTTGCTGTCTTCCGGCAGCTCCATGATGGCATCCACCATCTGGCTCACGGTTTGTGCTTCGAGGGGCACGTCGTGATCAGGACACCGTGGTGTCCCTACACGCGCAAATAATAAGCGCAGGTAATCATATATCTCGGTCACTGTGCCCACGGTTGATCGCGGGTTGTGCGACGTCGATTTCTGTTCAATAGAAATCGCTGGTGATAAACCTTCAATCAAATCGACATCGGGTTTTTCCATCATTGATAAGAACTGGCGCGCATACGTTGAAAGTGACTCTACGTAACGACGCTGTCCTTCTGCGTAGAGCGTATCAAACGCAAGAGACGATTTGCCCGAGCCACTAAGGCCGGTAATAACGACCAATTTATCTCGAGGAATATCGAGGTCGATGTTCTTGAGATTGTGGGTTCGCGCGCCGCGAACCTGAATTTTATCCATGAAAAGCTTTCACCGCCGAATTGGAAAGGCCCCATTGTAATTGATGCAGCCTCAGTGTTCAGCCGCTTATTCTGTTGTCTCACGAACTAACTCGCTCATATGCTCTTTTGCCCAGTTCACCGCTTGGATTCGATTGTTCACGCCAATCTTCTTAAACAGGTTATAAACATGAGTTTTCACGGTATGCGTACTGACGCTAAGCACTTCACCAATTTCCGTATTCGTAACTCCCGTAGCGGTTAAACGCAAAATTTGTTTCTCGCGTTTGGTAAGCACGCCAGAAAAGGAGTTAACGCGACGGGGACGCTCGCGATTACGAGAAATAAACGACGACATTAAATACCGAGGAATCCAAAGCTCACCATCAAACATACAAGTAATGCCACGGGCGAGCAGTTGATCTGAGGTGTGCGTGTAGAAAAAACCATTGACGTTAGGCCATGATATCAAGCGTTCGATAGGATGATTCTGGCTAACGTTGTAGAAAGCGACGATGGTTTCCGAGTAGCGATCGTGAATTAATTCAAGTAAATCTTGAATCCGCTCTGGCCCGGCGCTGCTAGCATCGATAAGTGCGAGCACGCGCCCACTATCGGTTAGCCAATCACCCCGCCATTGCAATAAATCGATCAACTGACAGTCTATCTGAATGTGCTGATGTAGATATCCAATGAGGACAGAATTATTAAGATTCCCTTGTCCAAATAGGAATATACGACGTTCTAAGAAAGAAGCCGTTGCATCCATAACATAACTCCCTATGTCTTATTCATCCCTGTGGTTCCAAACTCAAACCACGTTGTGAGTGTACCTAATCTCGGCTGTGATGCCCATACGAGCTGTTACTGCTTATCCAAACAGAGACTAGAGGTGCCTTAGGCCACTGATCAAACAATCTCCTATTTAGCGAAACGAGTACCTTGGCCATACATTCTGATAAACTATTGCGCCTCTAACTTTGACTGTGATTTTTAATCGTGAACACCGATAAAAGCGAACAACGTGCTGTCGTCTCTCTGGCTTCTCTTTACGCCCTGAGAATGCTCGGTCTGTTTATGGTACTGCCAGTTATGATGCTAGATGGCCAGCTGCTTGAAGGGGCCACCCCACAGTTACTAGGCCTCGCCATTGGTGTCTACGGTTTGACCCAAGCATTACTGCAAATTCCTGCCGGTACCTTGTCTGATCGTATTGGTCGCAAGCCCGTTATCATCGGTGGCTTAATCATTTTTGCTATCGGTAGTGTTATTGCCGCAACTTCAGACTCCATTTATGGCGTTATTTTGGGCCGAGCGTTACAAGGCTGCGGTGCCATCGCTAGCGCTATTATGGCACTCGTAACAGATTTAACCCGAGAAGAGCGTCGCATGAAAGCAATGGCGTCGATCGGCGCTAGCATCGGCTTATCTTTCTCGGTTGCCTTAATACTCGGCCCTTGGCTCGCCAGTTTAGGCGGTTTAAGTTTGATTTTTGCACTCACCGCAGTACTCGCCATTGGAGGCGTACTTGTGACGATCTGGGTGATACCAAACCCACCGGCAAAGACCCACAGAGATGCCAGTGCTGTGTTACCCGCGGTAGTGGCTCAGCTACGCAATCGTGAAATGTGGCCGCTAAACATTGGCATATTCATACTGCACGCCTTGATGGTTGCCATTTTTGTCGCGATCCCCCTGCAACTTGTGCAAGCTGGCATTGCCGCAAATCAACATAGCTGGCTTTATCTGCCCGTCTTGCTGGTCGCATTTGTATTGATGGTGCCGTTAATCATCGTTGCGGAAAAACGCCGTAAAATGAAAGGCGTCGTTATCATTGGCGCTGTGATTATTGCCATCAGCCTGTTTGGGATGAGCGCTGCTAGCCAATTGTGGCATTGGATAGTATTGATGCTGTTGTATTTCTGGGGTTTCAATTTAATGGAAGCAAGTCTTCCATCTTGGTTAAGCAAAATAGCCCCTGCCGGTGCCAAAGGCAGCGCGATGGGCATCTACTCCAGCATGCAGTTTTTTGGCGCTTTCGTCGGTGGCAGCATCGGTGGCTGGTTAATGCAAGATTACGGTAGTGGGATACTATTTGTCGGCATGGGGGCATTGGTGTTAATTTGGGCGCTGATCATTCTTCAGTCTTCTGCTCCGCGCTACCACACCAGTGTACGACTACCTACGTCTCAGGCTTTTAGTGAGTCGAGACTGACTGAACTTAAACAACTGCCGGGCGTCGCCGAAGCGCAGTACTTTCAGGAAGAAAATGCGATTTACCTGAAAGTCAGTGCCGATGTCTTCGAGCGTGATAATGCGCTGGCAATTATTGAATCCACAGGAGAATAAAATGGGTCGTAGTGTTAACAAAGTAACGTTGATTGGTACTCTCGGGCGCGACCCGGAAGTTCGTTATTTACCTAATGGTAACGCCGTAGCGAACTTATCGCTGGCCACGGACGAAAGCTATAACGATAAAGGCACAGGCCAGAAAGTTGAGCAAACAGAGTGGCACCGCATTACCGTTTACGGTCGCTTAGCTGAAATTTGCCAGCAGTATTTAAAGAAAGGCGCTCGTGCGTATTTTGAAGGCAAACTGCGCACTCGCGAATGGGAGAAAGACGGCGTAAAACGCTACTCCACTGAAATCATCTGTAACGAAATGATGATGCTGGACTCTCGTAACGATGGTATGGGCGCACCTGCTGGCAACCCGGGTCAAATGGCGAACAATATGGGCGGTGGCTACCAGCAAGCACCTACCCAACATGCTCCGCAGCACGCACCACAACAGGCACCTGTTCAGCAGCCGGCCGGTGGTTATCAGCAAGCACCCGCCCAACGCCCAGCAGCACAACCTCAGCAAGGTGGGTACGGTGGCAATCAAGGTGCTCCTGGTGGGTATCAGCAGCCGCGTCAGGCTCCTCAACAAGCACCTGCGCCGCAGCAGCCGCCTCGTCAGGCACCTGTGCAGCAACCTCAGCCTAGTAACAACTTTGATGATTTTGACGACGATATCCCGTTCTAAATCATCACTCAGATTAAGTATTATCAAAGGGTCGCCATGTGCGGCCCTTTTTATTCGTCCTAATTGATCACTATATTGATCACTATGCCAGCCTGACATTCTGTGGATGCGCCAAGGTCATAGACAGATGTCTAAATTTCATCAAAGATGCTGTTCTTTTAGGCCTTATTCAAGTTCTCAACCTGAATTTGTACTGAAATCACTGCCACTCATCAGGCAGAATATCGGCCGGATCACATCGACACCCAAGTGATCAATTAGGGATCTATTTATGAAAACCACAATTATCAAACGACCGCTTCCTCCGGTAGTGCAGTACATGCGCATTGCGTTAAAAAAACCGAAGCCGCCGAAAGACGAATTAGTCTGTGAAGAGCGCGCGCGCGTTGCTCGTAAAAATATCTCCATCAACCAACAAGAGCTGCGTGGGTACCGTCAGCAATGTGGATTCCAGAACACCGGTTATCTGCCCTTTACTTACCCGTTCTTGTTGGCATTCCCGCTGCAAAGTGAACTGTTTTTATCAGATGCGTACCCGTACGCCGTGATGGGTTTAGTGCATGTGCGCAATATCATTACCCAGCATAAACGCATTCCTGTGGACGCCACACTCAATATTGATTGCACCCTAATTGGTCCAGAGAAGGTATATCACGGTCAGCACATGACCTTCTACACGCGAGTGTTTATGGGCGAAGAGCTCGTCTGGGAATGTCGTACGGTGTTGTTGTGTCGTGGCAGAAAACACCCAGATATCGCGAAAGAAGAATCTCTTGATACTCTAGAAAACCCACAGCGCACCGTGGATTGGAAAATACCAGTATTAACCGGCGTGCATTACGCATTATTAAGCAAAGACATTAACCCTATTCACCTGTTTGGCTTTACCGCTCGAGCTTTCGGTTTTAAGCAACCTATCGCACACGGTATGTGGGCTAAAGCCAAAGCAATGGCTCCACTTGAATCTCATATCAAAGACAAGGCAGCGGAAGTCGTTGTCGACTTCAAGCTACCGATATACTTACCGGGCCAAGCGCAGCTGGGTTACAACGTTGAAGCGGATAAAATTGACTTCAGTTTGGTTGATCCCGAAAACGGCAAACCGTACCTGAATGGTCGAGTCCGCTTTCTTTAAGTAAGCCGCTCTAACCTTGATGCACTGATTAATTTGAAATGCGCACACAAAAAACCGGCAACCGCCGGTTTTTTTGATGTGTCTTTAATTGCACAAGGTTCTCAACAGCTTACATCATACCGAACAGCACTTCTGAGCTAAGTCCGTGCTTTTCAAACACTTCACGTAAACGCTTCAGTGATTCCACTTGGATTTGGCGAACACGCTCGCGAGTTAAACCAATTTCGCGACCCACATCTTCCAACGTGCTTGGCTCGTAACCACGTAGACCAAAACGGCGAGATAACACTTCACGTTGTTTCTCTGGCAACTCTTCAATCCAGTTACTTAGATTGTTTTGAATATCGCCATTTTGGAGCTCGTCGCTTGGGTCTTCACTGCGTTCGTCTGCGATAGTATCCAAAATAGACTTATCTGAACTCGGCCCTAGAGGGGTATCAACCGAGGTCACGCGTTCATTAAGCTTGAGCATGCGCTTAACGTCGCTGACCGGCTTATCAAGCAATTCCGCGATATCTTCTGCGGTTGGCTCATGATCTAGCTTCTGAGTCAGCTCACGGGCTGCACGAAGATAGACGTTTAATTCTTTCACCACGTGAATCGGTAAACGAATCGTACGGGTTTGATTCATAATGGCACGTTCAATGGTCTGACGAATCCACCAAGTAGCGTAGGTAGAGAAGCGGAAACCTCGTTCCGGGTCAAACTTCTCAACAGCACGGATCAAACCAAGGTTACCTTCCTCAATCAAATCGAGCAGTGACAGGCCACGATTAACGTATCGACGGGAAATCTTAACAACGAGTCGTAAGTTACTCTCGATCATTCGTCGGCGGCCCATCTCGTCACCTTTGCGAGCCAGACGTGCGTAATGCACTTCTTCGTCTGCAGACAGTAAAGGGGAAAAGCCGATTTCGTTAAGATACATCTGAGTCGCATCAAGCGTCTTTGGAGATGTGTCCGCCGCAAAGCGTTCGTCTTCTTGAGTAGAGTCCTCTTGTGAGGCTGCTTCTACATCGTCAAACACTTCGTCTTGATTCATTTCGCGTTGCTGTACTGCCATGTTTATACCCGCCATGTGTTGTCATCCTGAATCTGAACCGAAACAGATTTTGTACCAGGATGACTGTTAATCTTTGTACCCACCTCCTCTGCGCGCTGGCAGATACTTCAGTGGATTTACCGGCTTGCCGCTTTCTCGGATCTCAAAGTGAAGTTTCACTTTGTCGGTACCAGTTGATCCTGTTTCGGCAATTTTCTCCCCCGCTTTAACATCTTGGTTCTCAATGACGTTAATGCGGCTGGCGTGAGCGTAAGCGCTTAGGTATTTTTCGTTGTGTCTAATGATCACAAGGTTACCGTAACCTCTTAGCCCGGTTCCTGCGTAAACCACAGTCCCCGCCGCTGCTGCCAAAACAGATTCCCCCAATGAGCCGGCAATATCAATCCCCTTGTTTACGGGCTTTTTGGTTGAAAATTGATCAATAACTGCCCCATCTGTCGGCCATTGCCAGTCTGAAACAGGTCCTGATGGGAGTACCTTTGGCGATATATGACTATTTTTAGGTTTTTCCTGTGTTCCCTTACTAACTACTGACGTAACTTTTGACGGATTTCTGACAGGGAGAGGAGCTGCTGTTTTGGCCTCACTGGCGGTATAGCGAACGTCAATTTTCTGGCCGGGATAAATAGTATGTGGCGAGGATATCGAGTTAGCGTTCGCCAACTCCCTGTAATCCAGCCCATAGCGCCACGCGATTGAATATAAGGTCTCGCCTTCACGCACAAGATGGAATCCTGACGCTGGTTGAGCTTTGCTGAATTTTTTGTCGACCGACACAAATCCGCCCCCCCCAGAGCAGGCTCCAAGGAAGAGTATCAGTGTGACTATCGTGACATGCTGTATCATTTTCATAGAATTCGACGAATAAACAACTTTTTGACACCCCAGTATGACGGCTTTCTGGCCATGTAACAGTATGCAACCTTTAACCTTTATAGGTATAAAAACATCGCTTTTTAATTCTTATTTATTCTAAAAAAAGCACTGTTTTTTTTACCCGTAGCCATTGTATACAGGATTTCAAATGGACAGATCAAAGAAAACAACTGACTTAACATACGTTCATTATACTTTTTCATCCGATAAGCCCCCAGCAACCCTTTCCAGTAGAAAAACAACACTGGCCCCTACGAACATAAAAAGGGCAGCAAAGAATAACTGATCGTCAACAGAAGGCAGTATGTGCGACTGCATTAGTGGTACTTCTTCGCCTTTGCTGTTTATCCGTGTGGTAAGGGTTTCTTTCCATGGCCACACTTTTACCAAGGACCCCACCATAAAGCCCGTCAGCAAGGCCATTAACAAGCTTTCATAGTGATTCAACAACCAACGAAGTAAGCGCGAGAAAAAAATCAGCCCTAAACCAGCCCCTGCCCCTAATGCGGACAAAAGAGCAAGGTCCGGGGTTTGTACTGCGGCTAAAATCGGGCCGTACAACCCCATCAGTAATAAGATAAAGCTCCCTGATATGCCAGGAAGAATCATGGCACAAATGGCAAGGCTACCTGCGACGAACACAATTGGCAGCGTTGGTTCAATCTCAGTGGGGGAAGCAATACTGATCAATCCGGCGATAACAGCCCCCGCCGTGAGAAATCCAACCTCTTGAATACGCCATTGCTTAAGTGTGCGAGCAAAGTGAATACATGAGGCGACGATCAAACCAAAAAAGAAAGACCAGAGCATCACAGGGTGGGTTTCTAACAAGTGATGGAGTATTTTTGCCAAACTGATGATGGCTATAAGAATGCCACTGCCCAATGCCAATAAAAAGTTGCCGTTAATATGCGCCCAAGCGGCCTTAACCCCTTCACGACGTAATAATCTTAAAGCCTCAAAATCAACACTCGCGATTGATTCAAGCAATTGCGCATAGATTCCCGTGATAAAGGCGATGGTTCCTCCGGAGACTCCTGGCACGACATCCGCAGCCCCCATGGCTAGTCCTTTTAAAAACACTTTAACGTACTTCATTACTTGATCCTTGATGCGGGAGTTTTGTTAATGATGGCGAGAATATCGTCGCGAACGAGTTCGCGATGAATCGCTATAAAAAGGGACGCTAAAGCGCCCCTGTTTTGTTTGTCTGTTATCGCTGAATACCGGGCAGAAAGGGCACAAACTTCGCAGCTTCGAGTGTCTTACGAGTGAAGTGGTCACCACGACGTGTAATCAGGATCAGCTTTTGTTCCTCTCCTCCGATCGGCAACACCATGCGCCCACCGTCTGCTAACTGTTCTAATAAGGAAGGAGGAACGTCTTCCGGAGCCGCCGCCGCTAGGATGCCATCATATGGCCCGTGTTCTGGCCAGCCCCACGATCCATCCGACAAAGCTAAATGCACATTGCCGTAACCAAGGGTTTCCAGTCGTTCGACCGCCTTGATATGCAGCGGTTCAATGCGCTCTACGCTGTATAACGTTTTCACCAATGGGCTAAGAATCGCAGTTTGATACCCCGAGCCCGTGCCTATTTCAAGCACACGGCTTAGCGGCCCACCAGCGAGTAAGCTCTCTGTCATTCTAGCGACAGTGTAAGGCTGGCTGATGGTTTGACCATTGCCAATAGGAAGGGCGTTATCTTCATACGCACGGTGCGCCAATGCCTCATCTATAAATAGGTGACGCGGCGTTGTCGCGATTACGTTCAACACTTCTTCGTTGATAATCCCGGCATCGCGCAGTCGCTGTACTAAGCGATTGCGTGTGCGCTGGGATGTCATGCCTATACCGGTTAGATAATGCTCGTTCACCAGATGTTCTCTTAATCCGTAAAGTGCTCAGCCATTGGCATCAGCATGCTGTGTTGTGTCATATCCACTTGAACTGGCGTCAGTGACACACGCCCTTGCTGTATTGCATGAAAATCGGTTCCTACTCCCGCGTCGGCGACATCGCCTGCGGCGGCAATCCAGTAACATTCTTTGCCACGCGGATTGGTCGTTTTCACTGGGGTATCAGCTTTATGCCGACGACCCAAGCGAGTTATTTCTGTTCCTGTGATTTGCTCGTAGGGCAAGTCAGGCACATTAATATTAATAATGGTGTTACGGGGTAATGCCAATGTTTCAATTTTTGGAAGCAACTCGACCAAGACCTTGGCAGCCGTCGCGAAGTGCGTTTTACCACACAAGGATACGGCAACCGGCGACTTTCCAAGAAAGCGACCTTCCATGGCTGCTGCTACCGTTCCAGAGTAAAGCACGTCGTCGCCTAGGTTCGCACCACTATTAATACCCGAAATAACACGTTCACATTGCTCTGCAAAAATTTCATTTAAGGCAAGGTGAACACTGTCTGTTGGCGTACCATTCACGCCGACAAAGCCATTTTCGTGAGTCACCGGGTGCAGCGGGCGGTCTAGCGTCAGCGAATTACTCGCGCCACTCAGATCTCTATCTGGCGCGGCAACACGAATATCGTAGCCCGCCTCTACTAGAGCATCTGCAAGTACGCGCAAGCCGGGAGCGAGCACGCCATCATCATTCGACAGTAATAGCGTCATCAGGTGTGTCCCTTGAGGGTTCCTCTGTCTGCATTAGTTCACGAATTAGCGAGGTCGCATAATAACCGGCAGGCAGCGAAAAGGTCAGTAATAATTGGGATTCATCGAGCCATTCCCACTTCATGCCGACAGGCTTCGCTGCTAAGGCACGCCGCTCTTGGCTCAAGCCTGAGTGCTCAAGGCCATCGCACAGGGTTTGATGCGGCTCAACCATAGCGGTTTCAAGCGCTAAGGCGTCATCCGTAGTCGCTAATCTACCCCGCCCCCATAATGGGCCTGTTGGCATACCTTGATCGTCGTTGATATCACCGACAAGTGACTGCCCCCATAAACCACGGCGAATACGTTCGGCCATCACTTCATTGAAAATAAATGACCGCACGGAAGACAGATAAAGACCTTTGCGTTTGGTATTGCGCACACGAATTTCACGATTGAGCATCATGCGGCCTTGCTCAACGTTGTCCCCCTCACGACCAAACCGCTGTGGGCCAAAATAATTAGGTACACCACTTTCAACAACCGCTTTTAAATTCGCTTCTACTTTTTCTTTATCACCGTGAAAGTCGCGCAATAAGATTTTAAAGTGATTGCCCACTAAGTCGCCACGGCGTAATTTTTTTACGTGACGCGTTTGTTTTAAAATTTTAAATTCTTCGTTGTCTAGCTGAGAAAAATCCGGCGCTTCTACTCTGGGCAAATAAATACTGAACCATTGTGTGGTAATCGCGTAGCGATCTTTTAGCCCGGCAAAGCCCACATCCATATCACGAACACCTGCTAACTCGGCAATTTTCGCAGCTACATAAGCGGTATTCGATCCGTTCTTTTCAACTTCTAACCAGACGTGCTCTCCCTCACCGGAGGGCAACGTTAGCGGTAACTCGGTGACAATAAAATCGCTGTTTTCTTGTTTTAATATCGCCCGCGCCCCCGTCTCAGGGTAAGCTGCCGGCCATTCGGGTAATACCGAATAATTATTCATTAATAACGCCTGTATTGACCATCTATTTCAAGAATCTGTTTTTAATAACAAAGCCACCGCGTGAACGGAGATCCCCTCTTTACGCCCCACATAACCTAGTTTTTCTGTGGTGGTGGCTTTGACGTTGACGTCATCAATGCGGATCGCTAAGTCCGCAGCAATGGCAGCACGCATATCATTAATATGGGGAGCCATTTTGGGCGCTTGAGCGATAATGGTGACATCAACATTCCCTACCTGATACCCCTTATCAGCCACCAGCGACACGACATGACGGAGTAACATACGGCTGTCCGCGCCTTTCCATTGTTCATCGGTATCAGGGAAGTGCTGACCTATGTCACCCAACGCTGCCGCCCCCAGCAAGGCATCAGCCAGAGCATGTAACGCGACATCACCATCTGAGTGTGCTTTCAAACCATGTGTGTGCGAAATACGAACACCACCAAGGGTGATAAAATCACCGTCATCAAACGCGTGTACATCAAAACCGTGGCCTATACGCATACCTTGTCACTCCTACTTTGATGTCGCTTTATTTTGATTAATAAACAACTCAGCCAGAGCTAAGTCTTCCGGACGTGTCACTTTAATATTATCGGATCGACCCACCACTAAACGGGGGGTTCCACCGAGGTGCTCAATGGCAGAGGCTTCATCGGTAACTTCAAACCCATCGATCAAGCTTTTCTCTAGAGCCTGACGGAGCTGCCCTAAACGAAAAACTTGTGGCGTTAACGCGTGCCAGAGCTGGTCTCGATCAACGGTTTGCTGAATCAATACTGAGCCATCAGGCTGAAGTACGCCGCGTTTCATCGTATCCCGTGTCGGCGAGGCGAGAATGGCACCGTCGTGACTTAACTGTTCGAATAAAATATCGAGATCTGAATGACGCAAACATGGACGAGCAATATCGTGCACTGCTACCCAGTCGTTATTGCTTGCTATGCCATCTAACGCGTTAAGACCATTCAAGACTGAATGACAGCGTTCACTGCCACCCAGCGCACGAATAACACGAGGATCATTTGCAAACTGAGCTTGTGGCCAATAAGGATCTTGCTCAGAAAGAACCACCACCACGTGTTCAAAAGCAGGGTAACTGAGCATGGTCTCTAACGTGTGATCGAGAAGAAACCGACCACCTATAGGAAGGTATTGCTTCGGGCGATCCGCTTGCATACGGCTGCCAACACCGGCTGCCGGCAACACGGCCCAAATTTTTTCGTTATTCAATGCGCTACTCATGAGTCCGGCTCTGCAAAAAGAACAAAGGTTTCGCCCTCTTTGACGAGGCCTAAATCTTCTCGAGCAATCTCTTCAAGCAGAGCGTCACCCTGACGAAGGTCTGTTACTTCATTCATTAAGCCACGATTTATCTCTGACTGTTTATCGTTGGACTCTTGAAGCGCACTGATTTGACGCTCAAGCGCACGACTGGCAATGACTCCGCTATCATCAAACCACAGGCGATACTGAATAATCAGTAGAAGAACCACAGCAACGGTGATCCAGATGGTTTTCAGACTAATCGGCATGGCCTGTCGCTCGTCTCGTGATGGATGCTAGTAATATGGGCTTAAATTTCGCCTCGTATCATAAACTAGACAGAGGCAGCAACCAAACAGAGGCTGAATTAAGATCGAAACGGCTCACAGGTAGATCATCAGAAATCTGAGGAGAAATACCGTATAGGAGCTTCTCAGGAAGCGGGCTGTTAACATGCCACACTTATCGGCGGCTCAATGACCTAAGTGCGTGGCAATCGTTTAATTAGCCCTACCTCGGATTAACCTTGATTCATTTTATAAGCGGCCAACTGCACAGCCAATTTATTCGTCAGTACGGTGAAGTGTGCTCCATCACCGTCAAAGTTCGCAACATCACAATAGTGGTTACTGATATTAACTAACGCAGCTTGAGGAATTTCCTCCTGCTCCATAAATGCTTTAATCGCAGGATAGTTTTCATAAAGATTAAGCAAGTAACGAAAATAAATACCTACACCAGTCAGGTAATCATCGTCGTCACCACCCGGTGACGGACCAGGAGCGCTAGGGCTATTCAAATTAAACCAAGGATAATACTGTCCATCGTTGGCCAGATTATAATTCACACCTTTAATGATGCCCTCAATGTAAGCCATGCACTTTACGTAATTGTCAGAGCTGAGCGACAAGGTATTTAGCATTTCGGCTAATCCACCCAGTATTAATCCCTGATCACCGAGCCAGATCAGATTACTGTCATAACCATGCACCGGGTACTCTGGCTTCTTATAACTAGAAACACGCTCTCTGACTAACCCAGAATCAGTGACGGGAAAACGACAATACAGTGATAACGGCTGGCCGCTAATGTCCTCAACCTCAAACCAGTTCAGTAAAAAATCAAGTTGATCTTTCGCGGTCGTCGAGATATTTAAATTTTCAGGCTTAACCGCAGCCGCCATACGCGCTGACGCAATCAAGTTTAGGCCGTTCGTTACTGTATTTTGAATGCCTCTCAAACGATCAGGCAAACCACCGACACTAGAATTAATACCAAGAGCCTGATCAAGATCTGGGTTTGGATCCAATGGAGTATCAGGCATAAATTTTATCGGGTACTTACTGTACCCATAATTCCATATTCCACCGTTAAAGCGCGGCTCAAATCGCGAAAAATAGTCGCCATATAAGGTATTGCAGTTGTCCCACACTTGAGTGCCATTTCTGAAAACAGTATCCCAACAAAAGCGCGATATACCGGAAAAAATCGAGGTGTAATCAGCGCCAAACGTATCAGGCATGCGCGACGCCTTATTCATGGCGATCGTCCACCAATTGTAATCGTCATACCACCAAGGCGACTGCGCGGTCGTAGGATACGATGCCTGACAAGAAGGGCAGTCATCGGGGGACGCTAAGTTATTGGCGTGGGGGTCAATATAATAGTTGTGATAACGGTCAAGAATAATCGGGATAAAACCCTTGGCCTGGCTCGGATTCACTGTAAAGTAATCGAGAATAGTGTCCAAAGACTGCGCCAGGCGCCAGCTATTATCGCTGGACTTGAACAACTTACTCAGCTCATCAAAGGTATTATTCAAATCTTGTAACGTGACAGTATTAGAATCTTCCATGGGCAACCTCTGCAGCCGTTCATGTAGCTGTTAAAATGAGCGATTTAATCCAACGCCAGTGCCGGGTAAACGCTTATCGGGAAATAAAGGTGTTTTCCACACCAACATATTAGACATCTCAAGTACGCAGCGCGACGCAATTAATGCCCGCATCTACACTCAGTATTACCTAAAAATCATCCACTATAGTTAGCGATGGAGAAGTATTATCGTATCGAAATAAGAAGATCACATTCCGCTAAAGCTAACAATACCACCAACACAGTCCAAAAGATCTAAGACACCTGCTGCACCAAAGCTTGGAGGGACACTATGTTACTCCAGGTTGCTTCATTGAATTACTCATGTTTCTTTAAAGCTCAATTCTTACACTAAGTTATCGAGCTCAGTTCCCTTTTCGGGCTCTGCACCCATCCCCATGGCGGTCAGCTATAAAGGCCCACCTGCAAGGGAATAATTTTTACTTGGAAGGCCTTGAACCTAGGCCACTCAATGCAATATGAATATAAAACAGAGTAAGTATCTGAAGACAAACATAGGAACATCGTGAATATTTGAAAAATAGCGTTTAACTAACAAGTATTGCCATTAGTGACTGACTTTCTACATTGAAAAACCAGTCACAACGGAGAACACACGGTCAATTGAGGCCGTCATCACATTCCTAACACCCCAACCGTAATATTTAGCATTTTTGTTTGATGTGTTCTTAAGAATACCGATAAATTGGTATTACTAAGTGACATCGCGTGACGCAAATTAACGACATGGTTAATTTTCAAAGCACTAACAATAAGAAGAATATTTATGGTTACAGAAAAATTGATTGGCATAATCAGTAAGATGTACAACATATCAAACCCTATGGATTGGCCTGCGATAGACCGATTTATACTACTCGCCTCTTTAGTGCTTTTTGTTCCAGTGGGGTTTGGAGGAATGTTGTTAGCCACTAATATGGCTGCACCTCAATATCTCAATCAATCACTCGTGCCCTACTTGCTCACCCTCTACGCAGCACACGCTATTATTTTATCGGCTCTAATTTTAGAGGCCTTCCGAAAACGAAAAAATACCAACGACTGGCCGGCGTTTGAAAACTTTATTATTGGTAGTTACATCCTAGTTGTCATGTTAAGCGCCTACCTGACCGGCACTCATTTCTCTGAAGGCCTATTGCTTATTTTTCTGGGCGTAAACATTACATGCACGTTGGCCAGCGTGAATAAAATTCGTATATGTTACTGGTTTGTTGTTTCTACCCTCCTCATCATGGGGGCCACCGACTTCATGCCGAGCGTGCCCTACGCCCAACTACTGGATCAATCACCAATCGCCTCAAGTGGTCGCCCAATGTTCGGCTGGCTAGTACTGAGGGCTATCATAGTCACTATTCTCGCCTTCTTAATTTACCTATGTATTTTGGCCATGAAGCGCTGGGTGGAACGTGAGAATCTGTACCAAGAAATGTCCATGATTGATGGTTTAACACGATTATCGAACCGCAGTTCATTTATCAATCGTGGGATGGAAGAAATTGAACTGGTTCAGCGTAAACATGCCCCGAGCAATACCTCCTTGGCGTGCATCATGATTGATCTTGATCACTTCAAAATCATTAACGATACATGGGGACACCATGCCGGTGACGAAGTATTAGTCGCTGCGTCGAAAATCATGATGGATAACTCGCGTAAAAATGATGAGGTTGGCCGTTACGGTGGTGAAGAGTTTGCCATTCTTCTTCCCGGTACCAGTATGAAAAAAGCAGCGTATATAGCAGAAAGTTTGCGTAAAAAACTTGAAAGTACCGTCGTCAACGTTGACGGACAAACAATTAAAGTGACTGCCAGCTTTGGTGTTGCTTGTTATCCGTCCCAGGATATTCAAACGATGAGCGACCTCCTAAAAACCGCCGATAAGGCACTCTACGAAGCAAAAGAAACCGGAAGAAATAAAGTGGTCATTGCCTGCCAGCCAAATGAGCAACCCCCAAAAGCAGTGCTTCAATCAATAATGATGCATAAAAAAATACCAACCTGAGAGTGAGTATTATTTCGTAGGGCTTGGAAATCAGAGTGAATACCGGTCAATGCTGCCTAATCAATAGATAAGCTATTGAAGTTCGTCAAATATGCATCTGTGTTCTACGCTTAATATAGAAATTTTCACGTAAGAGAAATCAGGGCCAAAAGCCTCACTCTCTTACCTCTGATCAAACCCTATATAAGAAGCCTCTATGAAGATGGATAACCACCAATACAAAGTCATTCCTAGAGGGAGCCTATTGGCCTCCAACCCCATGGATTGGCAGGCTATAGATCGCTTCATATTACTTGCAGCCTTAGTTTTGCTGGCCCCTTTTGCCTTTGGCATCACCTTATTCATAGCCAACACGACCATCCCTGAATATTTAAACCAAGCCCTCGTGCCCTACTTATTGGCACTCTATGCGGTCCATTTTATTGGCTTGTCCTTAATGATTGTTAAAGCGATGCGGCTGAGGAAAGCCGCTGACGACTGGCCAATATTTGAAAATGTGATCATTGGCAGCTACCTATTGGTCGTACTCATCTCATCCTATCTCTCTGGAACTCACTTTACGGAAGGCCTGCTGTTAATCTTCCTCGGAGTAAACATCACCAGCACATTGGCCGATGTGAATAAAATCAAACAATGCTATTGGTTTGTGGTTCCCACCCTAGCGATCATGGGCATTGCCGACTTCATACCCAGTATCCCCTACGCTCTGTTGTTAGAGAAATCGCCAATAGCAGCAGATGGCCGCCCGATGGTCGGATGGCTAGGGTTACGTGCCGCCGTGGTTATTATCTTGGCCCCCTTGATTTACCTTTGCATTCTCGCCATGAAACGCTGGGTTGAAAGAGAAGGCCTATACCAAGAAATGTCGACCATTGATGGCCTGACACGCCTCTCGAACCGTAATTCGTTTATTGACCGTGGACAGTCAGAGATAGAGCGTGTGCGTAAACAAAATAGTCCTGCCGGATCTCCACTATCGTGCATCATGATCGATCTTGATCATTTCAAATTGATCAACGATACCTGGGGCCATCATGCCGGAGATGAGGTATTGATAGCCGCCTCGAAAATCATGCTTGATAGTGCTCGAACGAATGACGAAGTTGGCCGCTATGGTGGTGAAGAGTTCGCTGTGTTACTCCCTAACACAGGTATGCTAAAGGCACGCCTGATCGCCGAACGGTTACGACACAAAATAGCCAATGCTCAAGTGGTGGTAGATGGACAAACGATTGAAGTGACGGCTAGCTTTGGCATTGCCACCTTTCCCTCACAAGGGGTAGAGGTGATTGCCGACTTGTTAAAAACAGCCGATAAAGCCCTCTATGAAGCGAAAGAATCAGGACGGAATAAAGTCGTGACGGCATAACCAATCAGAGTCGGTGATTAGGAGCAGGTACTAAGAATATTGAGATTACCTGCTTCATCAGCAGACTCAAATAGTGTCACTCGTCTTTTTTCTCAATCGTAATCTCAAGCGTTTTACTACTACCGGCAAACCACTTCTGTACATACAAAGACCCCATAATCGGAGCCGTGCCCTCCTCCGGGACTTCTTGATAGCGAACGCTATTTTTGGTTTCTTTTTCATATTCGAACTTGACTGTTTTTTTGGACATAATATTTTTCGGAAATTTCTAATTTGGTAAACCATTAGGATTAATTACTTGTGATGTCAGCTTGTCGCTCTGACCACTTTATCAACAAAACTTGAAAGCTCATCATCCTGAAGAAAGTCGCTCATAACATGTTTTATTCTTCTTTGATCAACCTCAATCCCATCAAAATTAAATTCCGATTTAAGTGAGGTGAATTTTTCAACAAAATATATAAAATCAATAATATAGGAAGCAATACTGTTTATGTTCAATAACAACCCACGATCTTGAACAATTAATGTCTGATCAAGCTCATTACCTTTAAGGTAAATACCATTCATAACACAATGAAGATTATGCAACCCCTTAACCTGCTCTTCAGTAAAAGCTCCGCCGTACCTAAGAAATTCAATATATGTAGCATCTACGTAGCGAAAACTTACGTCTTCTGCCTTTATATATTTTTTAACAACAGGTCTATTAAAAGCGTCAATAAGACTCGGTAATGTTTTCCTGAAATAACCCGATAGAATTTTTACCTCACGATAAATTGCTTCCTCAAGCTGAAGAGCTGATTCTTTCCGGTTCGACTCTGCTAAATAATGGCCAAACCAAACAGCGATTAGAGTCGCAGACACACTTATTAAAACGAATACTATATCTCTATCAATTTCCATAATCTTCCCTGTATTATTTTTACATTAAAAAACTAGGCTACCAATCAACACTACTGATATCTCTCGATGACGACAGCACTCTCACCAACTCAAGTACATCAGGCTTAACTCGATAAAATACAATGTAATTATCAACCGGAAAGCTTTTAAGATCTGTAGAGAACACTGAACGATCAACTCCCATTTCAGGAGTGTCAGCAATCAATAATGCCGCGTCATTTAATCGGTCAAGTAAACGGTCCGCATTGATAGGCTGGTCTTCAGCAACATAGAGCCAAATATCAATGAGGTCAGCCTCAGCCCGAGGGGCTTTGACGAGCCTAAGCATTAGCTTTTATTTTCTTTGAGAGCCCTAGCTTTCGCCTTGATATCATCCATATCTAAGGGAGTACCTTTCCCTTGATCGAGTTCATCGATACCTTCTTGTAAATCACGCCGCAATGCCGCCAGCTTCATCTCTTTTATTGCATCACGCTCCTCTAACAAACGAAGTGCTTCACGCATGACCTCGCTCACAGAGTTGTACATTCCAGCCGCGACCTTTTGTTTTACATAGTCTTCTAACTGAGGAGTAAGCGAAACATTCATAATTTGAGCCTGCTTTTAAATGCTAATACAGGTTTAGATTAGCAATTTTTATCAATAATTAGCAATCTTTGTTATTACTTACTCAAACCTATCAATCCATCACCCACAAAAAAACGCACCGAAGTGCGTTTTTTAAATCAAGATCTCTGCATCACTACTAGCCGCTAATTCAACCGCAAAGGATTACCACCTTCGAGAAAATGACAATTAAACAGCGTTAACAACGCTCAGCCGAGCGCAGCAGGTCTTACTGGCCTTTAATTTCAGAGCGGCCTTTGTACGGTGCTTTTGCACCCAGCTGCTCTTCAATACGTAGCAAGCGGTTGTACTTAGCAACACGGTCAGAACGACACAGTGAACCTGTCTTGATCTGGCCAGCACAGGTACCTACCGCTAGATCTGCAATGGTGGTGTCTTCTGTTTCGCCTGAACGGTGAGAGATCACCGCAGTGTAGCCAGCGTCTTTCGCCATTTTGATCGCGTCCAGAGTTTCAGTTAACGAACCGATCTGGTTGAATTTGATCAGGATAGAGTTGGCGATGTCTTTTTCGATGCCTTCTTTCAGGATCTTAGTATTGGTTACGAACAAATCGTCACCCACTAGCTGTACTTTCGCGCCCAGTTTTTCAGTCTGGTATTTCCAGCCAGCCCAATCTGATTCATCTTGACCATCTTCGATAGAAACAATTGGGTACTGTTCACATAGGTCGTAAAGGTAGTCAGAGAACTCTTCAGCGCTGAAGACTTTGCCTTCGCCTTTCAGGTCGTATTTACCGTCTTTGTAGAATTCAGTCGACGCACAATCCAGAGCTAGCGTAATGTCTTTATCTAACTCGTAACCTGCGTTGGCAACCGCTGTCTTAATCGCCGCAAGTGCATCAGCATTGGATGCTAGGTTAGGTGCAAAACCACCTTCATCGCCCACGGCGGTATTTAAACCCTGTGAGCTTAATACTTTTTTCAGGCTGTGGAAGATTTCTGCACCAGCGCGAAGTGCTTCTGCAAACGTAGGTACGCCTACAGGCTGAACCATAAATTCTTGAATATCGACGTTGTTGTCTGCGTGCTCGCCACCATTGATGATGTTCATCATCGGTACTGGCATTGAGTACTGGCCAGAGGTGCCGTTGATGTCAGCGATGTGTGCGTAAAGCTCAACACCTTTTGCCACGGCGGCTGCTTTTGCTGCGGCCAGTGATACGGCCAAAATAGCGTTAGCGCCTAGGTTCGCTTTGTTGTCGGTGCCATCTAGCTCAAGCATTTTGCCATCAAGCGCACGCTGATCAAGGGCATCCATACCCACCAATGCTGGCTTGATGGTGTCGTTGATGTTGGCAACGGCTTTTAATACGCCTTTGCCTAGATAACGGCTTTTATCGCCATCACGCAGTTCCAGTGCTTCACGAGAACCTGTTGATGCGCCACTTGGAGCACAAGCAGTTCCGAAGAATCCACCTTCCAAAGTAACGTCGGCTTCTACCGTTGGGTTACCGCGTGAGTCCAGCACTTCACGTGCTTTGATGTCGATAATTTTTGCCATTTGAGCCTCCAGCAATTCTTTTAAATATTAAGGCCTGCTCAATTCATTAAGCAGGCTTGAAATCTTTTATTGTCGTTCAGGTACGTGTTGTTCAATTATTTATTGTTAAGTGCCGCTTCTATTTACTCTGAAGCGCAGCTTCTATTTACTGTGAAGCGCAGCTTCAATAAACGACGAGAACAAGCCGTGGCCATCACGTGGGGTTGAGGTAAATTCTGGGTGGAACTGACACGCCACAAACCATGGGTGATCAGCCACTTCCACTACTTCAACTAATTCGCCGTCAACTGAACGACCAGCAACACGCAAACCAGCGCTCTCTAGCTGATCAATTAATGATGAGTTCACTTCGTAACGATGACGATGACGCTCTGTAATCACGTCTTTACCGTACGCTTTGGCGGTATTAGATTCTGCGGTGAGTACACACTCTTGGCCACCTAAGCGCATGGTGCCGCCTAAATCAGAATCTTCGCTGCGTACTTCTGTGTTGCCTGACGCGTCTTTCCATTCGGTAATCAAACCCACCACAGGATGGTCAGTATGTTTGGTGAATTCGGTAGAGTGCGCGTCTTTCCAACCCACGACATTACGCGCAAATTCAATAACGGCAACCTGCATACCTAAGCAAATACCCAGGTACGGAATCTTGTTTTCACGAGCATGCTGTACCGTGCGAATTTTACCTTCAACACCACGGTTGCCGAAGCCACCCGGTACCAAGATCGCGTCTACGCCTGCCAAAACTTCAACGCCTTTGCGCTCAACGTCTTCAGCATCGATGTAACGGATGTTCACTTTTGCACGATGATGAATACCGGCGTGATCGATGGCTTCAATAAGGGATTTGTACGCATCCAGCAGGTCCATGTATTTACCGACCATGGCGATGGTGACTTCTTTCTCTGGATTGAGCTTGGCGTCTGCCACGTTATCCCACTCGGTGAGATCGGCTTCTTTGCATGACAAGTCAAATTTCTCAACAATGAGATCATCGAGGTGCGCGTCGTGCAGCATACGAGGGATTTTGTAGATGGTGTCGGCGTCTTCCAGCGGGATAACCGCACGCTCTTCGACGTTGGTGAAAAGCGCGATTTTACGCAATGACGACGCATCAATTTTATGATCTGAACGACATATCAGCACATCAGGCTGCAAACCGATCGTACGCATTTCTTTTACAGAGTGCTGAGTTGGCTTGGTTTTGGTTTCACCTGCAGTCGCTATGTATGGCACTAAGGTAAGGTGCAATGACAGCGCACGTTTAGACCCCAATTCGACTTTCATCTGACGAACGGCTTCAAGGAACGGCTGCGATTCGATATCACCGACCGTACCGCCAATTTCAACTAAGGCTACGTCTGAGCCTTCTGCGCCTTCGAATACACGGCGTTTGATTTCGTCGGTAATGTGCGGAATCACCTGAACCGTACCACCAAGGTAATCACCACGACGCTCTTTTGCCAACACGTCGGTGTAGATACGACCGGTAGTGAAGTTGTTGCGACGCGACATAGTAGTACGAATAAAACGTTCGTAGTGACCTAGGTCGAGGTCAGTTTCAGCACCATCATCGGTAACAAACACTTCACCGTGCTGAAATGGACTCATGGTGCCTGGGTCCACATTGATATATGGATCCAGCTTGAGCATAGTGACCTTGAGGCCACGGGCCTCCAGAATGGCTGCAAGAGATGCAGAAGCGATGCCTTTTCCTAACGAGGAAACAACACCACCCGTGACAAAGATAAAACGTGTCATAGAAGGTCCGCGAACAGAATTGAAAAAACGTTTTGGAGTGCCCGGGTTCAGGACCCGAAAATTCAGGAACAGTGCCGGGACCAAGGCCTCTCAGACACGCTGAATTCACTCACTTAAGATGGGAGGGCAGACTACCAGATTAGTGCCCTTTGGTAAATTGCTTCAGCGCTTTTCTTTGCCTGTGCAGTCTGATAACTTAACTCCCGCATTTACGAATTCTGGAACATCCATGTTACGTCTGACGATGACACTGCTCAGCCTGATGAACACTGCCCCAATGTGGTGGTGGCTATCATCGCGTGCAGCAAAATCGGACTAAACATTCTCCCGGTTATGGCTGCCTCAAGAGCAGCTGCAACCTCTGATCAACCTTTGTAACACTAAAGTCCGTTCAGAAAGTCACTCCTCTTAGGCAGCCGCCTCTCTCTCAATTAAGGAAAGTTACATGGCTGCGGGCACTCCACCAGCACAAGAAAACAACACGACGGTCTCAACGGGGCTTGTTTTAGCCTTAAGTGCTGCGTTCTTATTTTCAACCAAACCCATTTTAATTAAGTGGTTGTATGGATTAGGCATGACAGCCCTACCACTGATGGGACTGCGCCTAGTGATCGCGCTACCGCTGTACGTGATTGTGGGTGTCGTAATGTGGGGGCGGTTAGCGAATAAACCTTCGCTGCGAGACGTTTGCAACGCTGCGGCCATTGGTTTGCTCGGCTATTACCTCGCCTCGTACCTTGATTTGTCGGGGCTAGAATACGTCAGTGCGCAACTTGAGCGCCTGATGCTGTACGCCTACCCCAGCATGGTAGTGATCATGGGAGCCTTGTTCTTCGGAGCAAAAGTGAACCGTTCGATCATTCCGGCACTGATTCTGACGTATGCCGGTTTGGCTGTTATGTACGGACATGACCTGAATATTGCTCCCGTGGGCACCGATCCCGCCGACATTACCAAAGGGACTCTGCTGATCCTTGCCAGCGCTCTATCATTTTCGCTGTATGTACTGTTCAGTAAAAAGTCGATTGCACGCCTTGGCAGCTTGCTGTTTACCAGTATCGCGATGGGATCGGCGACGATTGCCACCATAGTGCATTATGCCATCGTTGAAGGGGCCGTCATGCCAGACATGACAGCTCAGATTTGGGGCGGTGTATTAATACTCGCAATCATGGCCACGGTGGTGCCTTCGTTTATGGTGAGCGAAGCCATTAAACGTATAGGCCCGGCGAAGACCAGTGTCAGCGGGACGATTGGTCCGGTGATGACGACCATCATGGCGATTATGTTTTTAGGTGAGCCCTTTGGGTGGTTAACCGCACTAGGAATGGCGTTAGTGATGCTTGGTGTGACACGTTTGCAAAAATAACAAGATTGTTGGGTTACGTTCTTAGCGCTAACCCAACAAAACAAACCTAAGCCCAAGATCAGGCCCAAGCCTCTAACTTAAAACCGATACCCCATGGCGCCAATGTACTCATTAAAGTAAAAAGTTTGATCAGCCTTATCACCCTGACTGCTCGTCAATACATCATCCATGTTCGCGTAGCCGAACTTAGCAATAAAACGGAAAAACAGTCCTTTCCACAAATTCGCTTCAAACCCCGTTTTAACTGACCACGCATGACCGGCCACATGCCATTGATCATTACGCTCATCACCGAGCAGCATCACATTGCTTTTGGGGAACAGAATGCCACCTCCACCACCGATAAACAACGCCAAGTCTTTAGTATCATTTTTAGTATTCGTCCAAGACCAAATAGGTAAAAACCGCTCGGTTTCTACCGCAATCATATTGAAACCATCGGTATGCTCATAAGTTAGAAACTCTTCAACCAAACGCTGCCGACGCTTTGACGGATCTGGTTGCTCATAACCTTCACGACTGATTGTCCCCGTCATATCAACCGTTTGGTTCTGCACCATTACATACTTCATATGATCAAAACCTAACGACACCGACCAGTTATCCGCCACAAAGTACCCAAAACGCCAATTGTACTGAGGAATCGTTAATTGCATCGGGTTAAAGTAACGTGTGACTAGGTTGTGAAAATTTACTTCCGTTTGTCGGTCTGTCGCTTTTACGTCATAAAGAATGAAATCATGATCATCGCCCTTGAAATGAATATCACTATTGGAGTAATTCGCGCGATTCCAACCCCAATAACCATACCATTCACCCTGAGTTCTTAAGGTGTCGATACTGGCAGTTGCTTCAGTAACCACGAACGAAGAAGAGACAAGCAACAACGGAGCAAGCCACTTTCGTAGCGTAGAAAACAACATATAAAGCCTGTTCAAAACAGAACAAAAAATCGATCTGCAAGGTGAAATTGAGTAATGATATCTGTGGCTAAGTTGGTCGTGACAATGTCGTAACAATGTCATGACAATAACGACGCGGAATTTACCAGCAATACAAAAATAAAGTAAGCGACTGAGCAGCAACAGGCTTAACCACTCAGATGAACAATCACTTATTCATCTGTTTTTCACTGAATAAACAGACGTGTCACCAACAACCACGAACTTCTAAGGCAGAATACACAACGCAAAATTCGTTATAGAATACAAGGGCACCTCTGAAAAATGCGGTGGCGACTAAACGGTAAAAACTCATCAAAGCATGGAAGCAATGCATGACCTTCAAAAAAACCGAACATGATCATTTCGTGACATTTCCCTTATTACTGCCAGCGGTTGTACTGTCAGCCCTACTACTAAGTGGGTGTCTCGAAACTGAATCTGATACGCCCGACTCGGACATATCAGCCACTGGCGTTTCCTTATTTTTGGAAGCGAATATCCCGCTAGGCGACACATTGGTGCAAGTCGCAGCAGCAGCGTATGAGGACGGCTCCCCAGCTCCTCTCACGGGCGGGGATGTACTCGTAGCGCGTACAGAGTCTGAAGAAAAAGCCTTACTCGTTTTTGAGCAGCGAGATAACTATTACAAAAATACGCTCATAATGAATAACCCAAACACTGAAGTAGAACTTGAAGTCGCCTTTGACCCACAAGGGACGCGCAGTGACCGTTGGTATCCAACGGAAGAGTTATTGGTCGATCCCGGCCCAGGCAGTATTGTGGGCTTTCAAGCGAGCATGACCTTCCCTGAATCAATCGACATCACCGGACCTGTTGCTAACACGGCCTACTCTAGCCGTTCTGACGAGCTAGCTCTGCAATGGTTAGGATCTGCATCAGACGAGTTGGTTCTTATTAGTTACAACACCTGTTTTTTCGAAACCTCATCCGATCAAATAAGCTGGGTCGATAGCCGGAACATCACAGATGATCAATCTCATACGTTAACCGTCGGAGACTTAATTCCCGAGGACGGTGTGGTTGAAACAATTAACACCACTGGCAATTTACTTGCCGCGTTTATCCAACTGTCCTTTTCTTTATTTTTTGAAGCTTTCACCTTCGGTTTGTATGAACCAGAGGAGATAGTGATTCCATCAAGCGCATTGGAATACTGCACACTATCCATTAGCTTAGTTCGTCAGAAAGAAGGGACATTAGGCGAAGGAGTCAGTGGGGGAAGAGTGGTGGGAAGCAGAAGCGACAAGGTCGTCGTGGAGTACCGCCCATGAAATCATTCAACGTTTTCACCCCACTAACATTCCTCACATTGCTGTTATTCACCCTCACAGCACATGCCGAAAATGGTTTGCATAGCGGCTTATCCGTAAGCGCTGCAGTGGGGTTGAGTAAGGTAGATATCATCAACGACGCACCAACAAGGCCTGACTTTAATAATTCAACGTATCTTCAATTAAACATCAATTACGCGTTAAACGAATGGTTCGAGATCGACACGGGAATCATTTCTTATCAGGAAAGCAAAACAGAAAAAATGACAGACTTGGCCGGAACTTATCAGTTAGCCACATCCGCGAATGCCCTTCAGCTAGGTGGTCGGTTTTTATTAAATTTTGATAACGATATCCGTGCTTATTTCCGCCTAGGTGGTTCATATTACCGTGTTAACTTAGAGGTAAATGAATCCTTCGATGATATAAAAGAGAGCGGTAAAGACTCTGCCAACAGCTCAGGAAAGGGCTATTACTATGGGGTGGGGATCATCACTAACGCGTCCAAAAACCTAGAAATTCAGATGGAATATTCAGGCCAACACTTAACAGACGTCTTTGAGGATAGCAGCCGACCTTTTGATATTCGCTATAAAGGGGTTACTCTTGGCGCTCGTTATAATTTTTAACTAAGAGTGTTTTTATGGCCGCTGGCAGTTTACTCGCACTACTCGACGACATCGCCTCGGTACTTGATGACGTCGCCCTTATGTCAAAAGTGGCTGCCAAGAAGACGTCTGGCGTCCTTGGTGACGATCTCGCCCTTAATGCACAGCAAGTGTCCGGCGTTCGTGCCGAACGTGAGCTTCCGGTTGTCTGGGCCGTTACCAAAGGTTCTCTGCTTAATAAATTAATTTTAGTACCCGCTGCCTTAATCATCAGTGCCTTTCTACCTGAGGCTATTGTCTGGTTGTTAATGATTGGTGGCGCATACCTGTGCTTCGAAGGCGTTGAAAAAGTGATCCATAAACTTTTTCACAAAGGTGATAAAAAAGAATTACTGCAAGCGCTCGCTGAACCCAGCATCGATATGGTCGAGTTTGAAAAAGATAAAATCAAAGGTGCCATCCGTACCGATTTTATTTTATCCGCAGAAATTATCGTCATTAGCTTAGGGACAATGGCCAGTGCTGCACTGCCTACACAAGTGATTGCCCTCTCTGCCCTTGCTCTACTATTTACTTTTGGTGTGTATGGCCTAGTGGCCGCCATTGTTAAGCTCGATGACGCTGGCTTATGGCTGGTCAATCATGCAAATGGAGGGATGGCAGCCATCAAACGTTTGTTAGGGCGCTTCCTCCTAGGCTTAGCCCCGAGGCTTATGAAGTGGCTCGCCTTTATTGGTACCGTCGCTATGTTTATGGTCGGTGGTGGCATTATTGTCCACCACATTCCTGAGTTAGCCAGCTACAGTCATGATGTTGTATATAATGCCGACAACCTGCTTGGTGGAGGTATTGTACCTCCTGCCTTAGGCATAGGCATCGATATCGCTTGTGGATTCGCCGTGGGCTTAGCTTTGGTGGTTATGCATACGATATACGCGAAAATCCGGGGCCACTAACACCGAGCGAGCAAACCCATTAATACTGCATTACACCGGGTTATCAATATCGATAAATTCGACGTCTAACGAGAATTCATCCGCTAGATACTCACCCAGCGCCTTCGCGCCATACCGCTCCGTAGCATGATGTCCGGCACTGAAAAAGTGCGTGCCGGTTTCTCGCGCCAAATGTACTGTAGGCTCGTTAATCTCACCGGTTAAATACGCATCCACTCCCGCATCAATGGCTTTTTGTAAGTACCCCTGAGCACCACCAGTACACCACGCGATCGTCTCAATCGTGTCGTTAGCCTCGCCAATATGCAAAGCTTCCCGCTGTAGACACTCACCTAGCCACGCTTGAAATTCTTTTCCACTCATCGCACGAGGTAAACGGCCAATATTGCCCGGTATAGACAGATCATTCTCATCCAGAGGCCCATCCACGAACAAACCAAGCATGTCAGCCAATTGAATGTTATTGCCATACACCGGGTGCATGTCGAGCGGTAAATGATATGCAATCAAATTAATATCATTAGTGAGTAAGCTTTTTAAACGCTCTTTTTTAATACCGACGATACGCTCATCTTCACCTTTCCAGAAATACCCATGATGAACCAAAATCGTGTCAGCCCCGCGTTCAATTGCGGCGTCTATTAAGGCCTGATTTGCAGTCACCCCAGTCACAATGCTCTGAACATGTTCATTACCCGCGACTTGCAAGCCGTTAGGGCAATAATCTCGAATTTTAGAACTCTTCAAGAGCATTTCGAGATGAGAAAGAAGCTGCTTACGATCGACGGCCATAGTCCTGACACCATAAAGTTGTTAGATTAACAGTCAGAATGTTAGAGATATTCAGGAGCCCTGACAAATGTCCCCATCGCAAGCGTTTGCATTGCGTTTTTTATTGCCTGCCACGCTCGGCGGGTTGATCGCACTCGCGGTATTATTATTCGCCCCGGAATGGGTATATCCCGACCACAAATCGACATCATTTAGGTGGCTGGAACACCCAGCGTCCAGCGAGCTAAATGAACGCACGGCCGATGAATTAGAACAAAACGCAGATACGCTCGCCAACGACCAGTGGCATGGACCTGTCAGCTATTCAAATGCCGTAAATACAGCAGCGCCCTCCGTTGTAAACATTTATACCCGTAAATTAGTGCAACGAAAAACACACCCAATGTTAAACAACCCGTATTTCGAACGCTTTTTCGAAAATAGCCCTGAACCCAGAGAGCGCATGCAATCTAGCTTAGGGTCAGGCGTTATATTAACGGCAGATGGGCACATAATCACAAACTATCATGTGATTGCAGGCGCCGATGAAATCGTTGTATCACTGCACGATGGTCGCGATGCTAATGCCTCTGTCGTAGGGAGTGACCCTGAATCAGATTTAGCGGTTCTTAAAATTGAGCTAGCGCCGGTAACACCGATAAAGAATCAACAACAAGCGACTGCTGTAGGCGATGTGGTACTCGCTATCGGCAACCCATTTGGTGTTGGCCAAACCGTCACTATGGGTATTGTATCCGCCACAGGACGAAACAAAGTTGGCCTCAATACCTACGAGAATTACATACAAACCGACGCTGCGATTAATCCTGGAAATTCAGGTGGCGCACTCATTAATGCCCATGGCGAGCTGGTTGGTATTAACACCGCGATATTTTCACAGTCCGGCGGCAGCGAAGGGATCAGCTTTGCCATCCCCGCAGACAATGCCATTCGTGCGATGAATGACATATCCACCTACGGCACCACTATTCGTGGTTGGTTAGGTATCGAAGTACAAGAAGCTACCCCCGACCTGCTTAAATCGTTACGCTTACCGACCGCTTTAACAGGCCTACTAGTGACGGGGATCGTCCCCAACGGCCCCGCTCAGCAATCTGGTTTAAGTGTGGGTGATATCCTAGTAAGAATTAATAATGAAGATGCCAGTAATGCACGTGACGCAATGAATCGAATTGCGGAACTAAGACCTGGCGATGCCATCAGTGTCGACTACTTACGAAAAGGTGAGATTCACTCAACGCGCGCGACGGCGGGTTTAAGAGAACAAAATTAGTTCTTTTTATTATTGGCACCTTTAAATGAAAAAGGCCTGAAAAACTCAGGCCTTATAAAATCAAACAACAATCTTCAAACGACAATCTTCAAACGACAATCTTCAAACGACAACCTTCGAACGACAATCATCAATACGATAAAATCAAACCTTACAGATCTTCGCGAGAGCGGCGTACAGTGCCTTATTCTCTTCATGCGAGCCTACCGTAAAACGCAAACACTGAGACAATAAAGGATGACCACCATCTAGGCATTTAATTAAAATCTTATGTTCTTTTAATGCTTCAAAAATTTTCCGAGCAGCGCTATTCGTTACTCGTGCCAGCACAAAGTTCGCTTCGGATTTAAACACCGTAAAACCAAACTCTACAAGCTTATCCTGCATGGTCTCACGCTCCGCTTTAATAATGTCACACTGTTGGCTAAGCACCTCGTAATACTCTAATGCAAACGCCGCCGATGCCTGAGTTAAGACGTTGATATTGTAAGGCATACGAATTTTATCAATTTGACCTAATAACTGAGGCGCGCCAAATAACATGCCTAAGCGCAAACCGGCAAGACCCACCTTAGATAAAGTACGCATCACCACCACGTTGTCAAAACGATCCAGCCAGCTTAAATGATTACGGCTAGAAAACGGCAAGTAGGCTTCATCCAACACCACCAAACCTTGGCTCGCCTCGATAATGGCGACTAAATCATCTTCCGCCCATAAGTTGCCCGTCGGGTTATTAGGCTGCGCCAAGAAAATTAACGCCGGATCACTCTCATTTATCGCATTTAACATCGCATCACGGTTAAGCGAAAAGTCATCATTTAACGGCACACCCACATAATCAACACCAACAAAGGTGGCGATCATTTTGTACATCACAAAGCCCGGCTCAGGCGCTAAAATCGTTGCTCCCGGCTTCGCCACCGCCATCGCCAGCAACTGAATAATCTCATCAGAGCCGTTACCTAATAAAATATCGTATTGCTCGGGTACATCCATGACTTCACGCAAACCAGCCACAACCTCAGGGGCCGTTGGATGAGGGTAGCGATTCAACGCGCATTGCGCTAAACGCTTTTGCCACTCGCTGACCATTTCTTCAGGCCAATGAAAGGGGTTTTCCATAGCATCCAGCTTAATCATACCGCTCGCGTTGCCGACGGGATAAGCGTTAAGCGCTAATATTTCAGGGCGAATTAAATGGTTAACGAGTGATTCGATAGACATGCCAGAGGCTCAGGTTATTAGGTTTGGGGATGAGATTATAACGTAGGGTCTGCACAGTGTCCTATGTGCTCAGTGAGAATACTAAGAACATCTTTGCTTACACCTCGGATTAATCACTACGTTCCTGTTCAATCCCTGGCCCCTATTCAATACCTGGCCCCAATTCAATACCTGACCCCTATTCAATGCCCGGTTCTTCTTCACGAACAAAGCGCGCTAATTTGTTTTCGCTGTATCCATTCATTCGGCGCTTACCTTTTAGGAATATTGGTACGCCATTGGCGTTTAAACGCTTATGTTGGATTCGAGCTGCACGGCTACGATCTAAATTTCGTTCATCATAAATAATGCCATTAGCATTCATATAACGGCGTGCTTTTTTACAGAAACCACAATCATCTTTAGTATAGAAAACAAGTCGACCCTGGGTATCAAACGCCGATGCATCGTATGATACGCTCGTGTATGTATTGACGGTGACGGTAACTTTCTGAGATTTTTCTGGCTGTGGAGGGCTATCGCCAAAATGAACCTGACCATTGTCATCTGTCCATTTATACACACCAGCAAAAGTCGTAGGACTGCAAACAAGTACAAAACAACACGCGGCTAACAATTTCATTCTCGGAATCTCCTTATTCCCAAAGGTATAAAAAAGCCCGGACTGTCCGGGCTTGTTTAGAGAGCTTATTCAATCAATCTTTGATTCTATACTCGGCAGATCGTGCGTGCGCAGTGAGGTGCTCACCGCGCGCCAGCACAGAGGCAACCTTACCCATTTCTGAGGCACCGTCAGCCGAGAATTTCACCAGCGATGAACGCTTCTGAAAATCATACACGCCTAAGGGGGATGAGAAACGCGCAGTTCCTGAAGTAGGTAAGACGTGGTTTGGCCCTGCGCAGTAGTCACCTAGTGCCTCAGCGGTATAGCGCCCCATAAAGATAGCGCCTGCATGGCGAATCTCTGGTAACCACGCTTCAGGGTCCTCAACAGACAACTCTAAGTGTTCAGGCGCGATGCGATTAATTAGATCAATCGCATCAGTATCGCTAGACGCTAAGATCATGGCACCGCGCTCCGTTAATGAGGCACGAATAATGGCTTCGCGTTCCATGGTCGGCAGTAGCTTTTCAATGCTGGCTTGTACTTGATCTAAATACGCTTCATCCGTCGCGACTAAAATAGATTGTGCATCTTCGTCGTGCTCAGCCTGAGAAAACAAATCCATCGCAATCCAATCCGGATTGGTCTTGCCATCACAGACAACAAGAATTTCAGATGGTCCAGCAATCATGTCGATGCCAACGGCACCAAACACCATGCGTTTCGCCGTGGCGACAAAAATATTCCCCGGCCCAACAATCTTATCAACTTTTGGCACCGTCGCCGTGCCATACGCTAATGCCGCAACAGCTTGCGCACCACCGACGGTAAATACACGCGTCACACCTGCAGCGGCAGCAGCAGCTAATACTAACTGGTTGAGCTCGCCATCCGGTGTCGGTACCACCATGATAATTTCGGAGACACCGGCCACATGTGCTGGTATCGCATTCATTAATACCGACGATGGATACGCAGCTTTACCACCAGGCACATAAATACCTACTCGATCCATCGGCGTGACTTTTTGACCAAGCACAGTGCCATCGGCTTCGCTGTACTGCCATGAGTCTTGTTTTTGCTTATCGTGATAATCACGCACACGTTGAGCAGCCACCAGCAACGCATTGCGCTTGGCTTCATCAAGACCGTCAAGGGCATCTTGTAGCTGCTTTTGTGTTAACTCAAGATCAACCATGGATGACACGCTCATGCGGTCAAACCGATTGGTGTATTCAATCAAGGCGTCATCACCACGGGCACGAACATCATTGACGATGTTGGTCACGGTCTCTTGCACACTGGCGTCTGAGACAGAATCCCATGCCAGCAGCTCGTCCATTTGCTGTGAAAAGTCGGCCTGATCTGAACGAAAACGTCGGATACTAATACTCACCTTTTACTCCTCAAGCATTGCGTTGGCGTTCTACCGCCGCGGCCATTTGATCAATAATCGGTTGAATTTGGCTGTGTTTTACTTTCATTGAAGCACGGCTCGCAACGAGACGAGAGCTAATAGGCGCAATTAAATCGAGCGCCTCAAGGCCATTAGCTTTTAAGGTGCTACCAGTGTCCACGATATCCACAATTAAGTCAGCCAAACCCATGATCGGCGCTAATTCCATACCGCCATACAGCTTAATAATATCAACTTGGCGACCCTGCTCTGCAAAATAACGCTTAGCCACATTGACGAATTTAGTCGCGACTTTTAAGCGCCCAACAGGCAGCTCTGCATTTTTTAGTGCGGCGGTCATTAAGCGACAGGTCGCGATATTCAAATCCAGCGGCTCGCATAAATTTGAGCTGCTGTATTCCATCAACACATCTTTACCAGCAACACCTAAATCGGCTGCGCCATATTCAACATACGTTGGAACGTCTGTCGCACGAATAACCACCAATTTAATGTGCTCGTGATTCGTGTCAAAAATCAGCTTACGGCTTTTTTTAATGTCTTCAGCCGGATGAATTCCCGCTTCCGCTAATAGGGGAAGTGTGTCATCCAGAATTCGCCCTTTCGATAAGGCAATAGTTAATGGCTGAGTCATAGCTTGGCTGATCCTCTCTTTATCTTTTAGCGGGTTGCGAATCACAATGTTAAATCAAGTGTGACCGCAACAGGTCAATTATCTTTGTTCGGCGATTCTTACAATTCCGCCTTCAATCTTCTAAGCGACGAATATTCGCACCTAGTTGTTGAAACTTCTCTTCAATACATTCGTAGCCACGGTCAATGTGGTAAATGTGATTGACGTCCGTATCACCATTAGCGACTAAGGCGGCAATAACCAATGAAGCCGATGCGCGTAAATCGGTTGCCATCACTGGAGCACCACTGAGCGTTGCTTTCCCTGTAACGGTTGCAGTATTACCGTCGACGGTGATATCTGCACCCATACGCGCAAGCTCTTGCACGTGCATAAACCTGTTTTCAAAGATGGTTTCAATCACTTGACCAACGCCTTCCGCAATGGCATTCAGCACAACAAACTGTGCTTGCATATCGGTCGGAAACTCAGGGTGTGGGGCGGTGCAAATATCCACGGCCTGCGGGCGTTTACCGTGCATGTCCAGCTGAATCCAGTCTGGGCCGGTTGTTACGTCAGCACCTGCTTCTTGTAACTTCAGCAGTACGGCTTCAAGCAATAATGGGTCTGTGTCTTTGCACAACACCTTGCCACCAGTCACCGCCGCCGCCACTAAAAAGGTTCCGGTTTCAATACGGTCAGGCAGTACTTGAAATTCACAACCGTGTAATTTTTCAACACCGTCGATAATCATTGTATCGGTGCCTGCACCGGTGATTTTGGCACCCATGGCGTTTAGGCAATCAGCAAGATCGACCACTTCTGGTTCGCGTGCCGCATTTCCAATGACGGTACGGCCTTCTGCCAATACCGCGGCCATCATTATGTTCTCGGTACCTGTCACGGTAACCACATCAAGATGAATATCCGCACCCTTTAAGCGACCGCCGGGAACCCAAGCTTTTACATAGCCTTCCATGACTTCTACTTTCGCGCCTAACGCTTCCATACCACGGAGGTGCAAATCCACAGGGCGGCTACCAATCGCACAACCACCTGGCAGAGACACTTCAGCTTCGCCGTAACGGGCTAGCATTGGGCCAAGTACTAAAATCGAGGCACGCATGGTGCGTACAAGATCGTAAGGAGCCACCAGACTGTTTAGCTCGCCACAGATCGTCTCAACCGACATATCTTCATTGATTGCTACGCTTACGCCCATGCGGCCAAGTAGCTCAAGCATGGTCGTAATGTCGTGCAAATGCGGAAGGTTTCCGACCATCATCGGACCTTCCGCTAATAAGGTGGCGGCAAGAATCGGCAGTGCAGAGTTCTTGGCACCTGAGATGCGAACCTCACCTTCAAGGCGATTACCACCCGTAATTCGTAATTTTTCCATAGAGGGGCTCTTACGCGTTCGCTTTCTCAGCGGGCGTGTAGGTGTGGATTGTTAAGGCGTGCAAACTGCCATCCACAATATAAGGATTAAGAATCTTGTAAACGTACTGCTGGCGCTTGACTGTGTTTAAGCCGTCGAAAGCTTCGCCCACACCTGTTATTTCCTTAACGTAGCCATCTACAACGGACCAAGTCACTTCTGGAGCTTGGGACTGCAATACTTCGAGGATTTCTGCGGGTGACATAACCGTCCTGCCATTCAAATTCTGAAAAGCGCACAATAATAGCGGATTTATGCCCTGAACCGAAGCGGCGTGAACATTGATCGTGTTAGAAGGCGCTTAAAAACCCAGTTATTCGTCGTTAGGCGTCTGTAATGACAGGTTCAAACACACTGTCTAAGTCACTGATACTCAAAATACCGCGCATGTCTGTTGGCACATTGACAACAGACATAGTGATATTGCCCGTCGTGCATAAACGCAACCAACCCAACAATAAAGCCACACCGGCGCTACTGAAACGACCCACATGTTGCAAATCAAGCTGCCATGTTGTGCCAGCATTTTGAACCACGTTTTGGATATCAGCATCACCCTCCGGCGCTAACGCCGCAACCGTGTGCAATGTCAGATCACCGCTTAGCTCTGCGGTTCCCTGTCCGGTATTTTTAAACATCGGCTGCGGCATACAACTTAACCTTCCGCTTTGTTAAATAGGAAACGGCTAATGAGCTCTTCAAGTACGATGGCAGATTGTGTGTCTTGCACCCAATCCCCCTCTTTCAAGTAATCCATTTCAGCGCCTACGCTGAGGCCAATGTACTTCTCGCCCAGCAACCCCGCCGTCAGAATAGCGGCACTGGTGTCACTAGGAAGAACATTCATTGATGAATCAATTTCCATCTCGACCACGGCGGCATAATATTCTTTATCCAGCGTGACGTTAGTAACTCGACCCACAGTAACACCCGCTAGAGACACTTTAGCGCGATCGGTTAAACCGCCAAGGTTCTCAAAGCGCGCTTTAATTGTGTAGGTATCACCGACGGCATCGGTCGATAAACCACTCACACGAAAAGCCATTAGCACTAAAGCGATGATGCCCATGACCATGAACCCACCTACCATAAACTCAACATTACGCATGCGCATTTTTAAACGCCTCCCAACATGACTGCAGTCAAAATAAAGTCCAACCCGAGGACAGCCAATGATGAAATCACGACCGTTTTTGTTGTTGCCTTACCAATACCTTCCGACGTTGGCTCAGAGTCATATCCCTGATAAACCGCAATCCAGGTAACAACCAAACCAAACACCAGAGCTTTGAATAGCCCTTTTAATACATCTTCAGTAAACATCACGGTGTTCTGCATATTGCTCCAGTACGCACCGTCGTATAAGCCCAACATATCCACCGCGACAAATGCACCGCCCCAGATACCGACGGTGCTAAATAAGAGCGCAAGAATGGGAAGGCTAATAATGCCCGCCCATAAACGCGGAGTAATGACCCGTTTAAGTGGATCAACCCCCATCATTTCCATCGCCGATAATTGCTCAGTGGCCTTCATCAAACCAATTTCAGCCGTAAGCGCCGAACCAGCGCGACCTGCAAATAGCAGCGCAGCCATCACCGGCCCTAACTCTCTAAGCAAGGTGAGGGACACCATGGTGCCCAACGCCGATACCGAACCAAATTTAATGAGGATATTGTATCCCTGCAGCGCCAACACCATGCCGACGAAAAAACCCGCCACAACAATAATGGATAACGAGCGCACGCCAACAGAGTGAATCTGACGAATAAAATCGAGGAAGCCAGCACTGCCCGGCCCGCCCCAAGTAATCGATTGCACAAATAAATTGCCCGCACGCCCCATGGACGCCACAGAATCAACACCTGCGCGACCCAAGTTACGAATACTTTCGATCATGACGGATCTCCGGCCATAAGGTCTTCGCGGTAATCTGCCGCAGGGTAATGGAAAGGCACTGGGCCGTCAGGATCTCCATTCAAGAACTGACGAACCTCCGCATTATCACCATTGCGTAATTCATCCGGTGTACCAAAACCAATGACTTTGCCTTCAGACAATATGCACAGGTAATCAGCGATCTGGCATGACTCATCCACATCATGCGACACAAGTAAGCTGGTCAACCCAAGCGCTTCATTCAAGCCCTTGATCAAACGTAAAATCATACCCATTGAAATGGGATCAAGTCCTGTAAAAGGCTCATCGTACATAATAAGCTCTGGGTCCATCGCAATAGAGCGAGCCAGCGCCACACGGCGGATCATCCCGCCCGACAACTCTGCCGGCATCATCTCGCGAGCGCCACGAAGGCCAACGGCTTCGAGCTTCATAAGCACGAGATCACGAATCATGTTTTCCGATAGATTGGTGTGAACCCGCAAAGGAAAAGCCACGTTTTCGAACACATTTAAGTCGGTAAATAAGCCGCTGGTTTGAAACAACATGCCCATTTTATTTTTACGCAGCTCAAACAGGTCAGAGCGCGACATTTTGCCAACATCCGCCTCATCAACCAACACCTGCCCTTTATCAGCGCGCAGCTGCCCGCCAATCATACGTAGCAAGGTCGTTTTACCCGTGCCGCTCGGCCCCATGATGGCGGTAATCTTGCCACGAGGAAACGCGACGTTCAGGCCATCATAAATACGCCGGGTGCCACGGTAGAAAGTGACGTCCTTTATTTTTACATGAGCTTCGGCGTGAGAACTGCTTTCTGACATCGTTCTGCCTATCCATTTAAGTTGTCGCTAGCATATCGGAATGTACAAGTTAGGGCACCTCCGATTCATCAAAATTAAAATGGCAACGAGAAACAGCCTGTTGCAATTGCGCGAACGACAGCCTCCGGTACAATGAGCGGCTTATTTTCAACAAGTTGCAATGACTATGTATCCAGAGCTGGCCGCTATCCTTTTGGGTCTCGTGTTTTTAGTGTGGAGCGCGGACAAATTTGTGATTGGTGCCGCCGCCACCGCTCGCCACCTTGGCATGTCGCCATTACTGGTTGGCCTGACCATTGTCTCTATTGGAACGTCAGCTCCAGAGATGTTTGTCTCAGCCATGGCCTCCCTAGATGGTGCAGGCAACTTAGCCATTGGTAACGCCATTGGCTCAAATATCGCGAATATCGCGTTAGTTCTAGGGATCACCGCACTGGTTGCCCCCATTCCTTTGCAACGCGGCTTACTCAAAAAAGAGCTGCCCCTATTAATGTTGATCAGCTTGCTAGCAGGCGTTGTGTTAATGGATCTGACACTCGATCTTATCGATGCACTGATTCTAATCGCCGCCCTGATCTTCGCGCTCTACTTAATGTTTCAGCAATCGTCAGACAGTGGCGAGCCAGTGATGGATTCTGACGAAGCAGAAGAAATTGAAAATACGCCCACAGCAAAAGCCGTCTTTTGGCTAGTCGCTGGCTTACTGATATTAATGGCCAGTTCAAAGGCGTTGGTTTGGGGCGCGACAGGTATCGCCTCAGCGATGGGCGTGTCTGACTTAATTATCGGCCTGACCATTGTTGCGATCGGCACTAGCTTGCCTGAGCTTGCAGCCTCAGTCACCAGCGCACTTAAAGGGCACCACGACATTGCCATCGGTAACGTTATTGGCTCTAACATTTTCAATTTATTAGCCGTCATGCCGATTCCTGGCATTTTGGCCGTGACAGCGGTCGACTCGATGGCACTTTATCGCGACTACGCTGTCATGATGGGATTAACCGTCGCGTTAATACTTCTATTTATCATCAACTACCGCACAGGGATTTTAGGTCGAGTTTCGGGCACCTTGCTGACCACTTCCTATGCGGCTTATATGTTTATCTTATTTATGGCGAACCAATAACATGATCGAACCTACTAATTTCAACTACATCGACTCCGCGTTACGTACGATCAAGCTCGAACAAGAAGCCGTTGGAACGTTAACCAACCACATTGATGACAGCTTTACTCGCGCCTGCAAACTCATCATCCAATGTCGTGGCCGAGTCGTCGTCACCGGCATGGGAAAATCAGGCCACATCGGCACCAAAATAGCGGCGACATTAGCCAGCACAGGCACACCGGCATTTTTTGTTCATCCAGGTGAGGCGAGCCACGGCGACATGGGCATGATTACCGCCGGAGATGTTGTCATTGCGATGTCTAACTCTGGTGAAACCAGTGAAGTAACGAGCCTATTGCCACTACTCAAACGCATGGGTACACCACTGATCAGCATGACAGGTAAGCCTCTATCCACACTGGCACAAGCCGCTGATAGCCACCTATACACAGGCGTCGACCAAGAAGCCTGCCCACTTGATCTAGCGCCAACGTCATCAACAACGTGTGCGCTAGTGATGGGAGATGCCCTCGCTATCGCTTTGCTTGAAGCCAAAGGCTTTACCGCCGAAGACTTTGCTTTCTCACACCCGGGTGGCAGCTTAGGACGTCGTCTACTGCTTAAAGTTGAGAACATCATGCACAGTGGTGATCAGATTCCTGTGGTAAACGAATCAACAACACTGTCGGAAGCCTTGTTAGTCGCGACTTCCAAAGGCCTTGGCATGACCACAGTGGCAAAAAACGATGGCAGCCTTGCTGGGATATTTACCGATGGCGATTTACGTCGTGCGATTGATCACGGTGTGAACATTCAAAATGCTGTTATGACGGATGTCATGACCCGCGAATGTAAAACCACAACACCGGGCGCATTAGCCGCAGAAGCATTAAAAATAATGGAAGACGGCAAGATCAACGCGCTGGTCGTTCAAAGTGACGGTAAAACAGTCGGGGTCATTAATATGCACGACCTACTACGAGCTGGTGTTATCTAATGCGCAAACGCTATCTGTTGTTATTAGTCACTGCGGGGTTAGGCTTTGCCCTACTCGCGGTAGACCGCTACACCCGTGAGATTGTTTCACCGGGCGTAGAACAACAGGTAAAAGAGCCCGACTATTATGGCGATGTGCTTATCAGTCGTCGTTACAGCGACACCGGCAAATTGGCGGATACCTTCTACGCCGCGACGTCTAAGCACTACCCTGATGGCGACCTCACCATATTCAGTGAGCCACGAGTACTCATTACCTCCAACGATAAGTGGGTGGTGACGGCAAACGAAGGGGTACTTAAAGGCGACAGCCAAGCGTTGAATTTATCAGGCAATATTATAATTAAACCTCAGGACGCTGCGGACCCATGGACCGTCAAAACCAGCACCCTGACCTATTATATAGACCAACAGCTAGCGACATCAGACGTCCTCGTTACCATAACAGGCGAGAACACCGTGATGCGTGGCACCGGAATGATATTCGATGCTACGCGCCAACGCCTTGAGCTTAAAACAGGAGTTCGTACCTATTATGAACCTGCTAAGTAAACTAACCTTGCTCGCCCTCGTCACAACGCCACTGACGGCCTTATCGTTACCAGATGATTGGCAGCAAGCAATGACAATTTTATCGGATACCGCCGAGATTGATCGTCGCGCGGGCACCGTTATTTATGAAGGCAATGTCATCCTGACTCAAGGTACATTAAAGATCCAAGCCGAGCGCCTGCTCGTTCTTAGAGATGGAGACTCACTCGAAAAAGCCGTTGCCGAAGGCAGCCCTGCACTCTATGAACAGCAGATTGAAGCAGGCAAACCCGTGACAACGGCGCATGGCAATCGTATTGATTACTACACCGTAGAGCGCCGCATCACTCTGCGTGGTGATGCCGAGTTACAACAAGACGGCAACCTCTTCAGTGGCGACCAAATCACCTACGATATGGCGAGTGAAACGGTTAAAGCCAGCGGCAATCAAGCGATATCGGACTCAGTAGATAACAGTGAAACGACCCCGGATGGACGCATAAAAGTCGTCATTCAGCCTCCGAAGCCTAAATTACCCGAGAATCAAGCAACAGAAGTTCAAGCAACAGAAGTTCAAGCAACAGAAGCTCAAGCATCAGAAACTCAGCCACCGGAAGCCCAACAACCGGAAAACCAGAAATAAGATGAAAACCTTAAAAGCTCAGCACTTGGCAAAAAGCTATAACGGCCGAGAAGTCGTCAAAGACGTCTCCATCAACGTGGAAAGCGGACAAATTGTCGGGCTACTTGGGCCTAATGGCGCGGGTAAAACCACGTGTTTCTATATGATAGTGAACCTAGTTCAGGCCGATCGAGGCAGAGTGTTAATTGATGACGAAGACATCAGCCACCTGCCCATGCATGGGCGCGCCAAAAAAGGCATTGGTTACTTACCGCAAGAAGCGTCCATCTTCCGCAAGCTCAGTGTCGCCGACAACATCATGGCGATCCTTGAAACGCGCTCCGATCTTAATCGCGCACAGCGCAAAGAACATCTAGAACAGTTGTTGGATGAGTTTCACATACAGCACATCCGCGACAGCGCTGGTATGGCACTCTCTGGTGGTGAACGCCGCCGTGTTGAAATCGCCCGAGCGTTAGCCGCTGAGCCATCGTTTATTCTCCTCGATGAGCCATTTGCCGGGGTTGACCCAATTTCCGTGAATGACATCATGGACATCATTCGCCAATTAAAAGCGCGCGGTATTGGCGTATTAATAACGGATCACAATGTACGTGAGACCTTGGCTATTTGTGAAAAAGCCTTCATCGTTGGTGGTGGCCATATCATTGCTGAAGGCACCTCAGAAGAAGTACTCAGTAACGAACAAGTCAGGAAGGTCTACCTTGGCGATGATTTCCGCCTTTGATCCCAACGCAGCAGTCGCGTTAAGCTGGTAAATAAATAGACAAGGCAACTTGGCCCAAGATGACAGCAAGTACGATCAACAAATCGTCGCTATGCGAACAAACAGGCGATAAGGTTGTCGTCATCACAGAATAATCAATGAGTTAGCTGTTAAAATAGATTCCATAGCGCATGGGTTTGCCTATAATGAATCTACTTACCGGCAACAATTAAGGTCGTATCGCTTAGCATTTATGAAGACATCCCTCCAGCTTAAGATGGGCCAGCAGCTGACAATGACGCCTCAGCTGCAACAGGCAATCCGGCTACTGCAGTTATCCACGCTGGATCTTCAGCAGGAAATTCAGGAAGCGCTTGATTCCAATCCGATGTTGGAAAGTGAAGAGTTCGATGAAGGCGGCCCAGAATCTTCAGACAACAACGCCAATGCCAGCGAAGAGCAAAAAACCGAACATACCGCTTCAGAGCAAGATACCAGCGGCAGCTCTGATATTGATTACGACGACGGCCCGGCACAAGAATCTCTCGACGAGCAGTGGTCAAAAGACAAACTGCCCGACGACCTCCCTGTAGACAGCAGCTGGGAAGACACCTACCAAGTCAGTGCTGGTACATCCTCTAGCAGCGGTGCTATCGACGACGATTTTGATTACGACTCGCGTCACGCCACCACGGATAATTTGCAAGACCACCTTCTATGGCAACTCAACCTCACCCCAATGTCAGATACCGACCGCGACATCGCCACCATGTTAATTGATGGCATAGACGACGACGGCTACCTGCATACAACGGTTGAAGATGTTCTGGAAAGTATGGACCCAGAACAAGACGTCGAAGAAGACGAAGTGATGGCCGTACTGCATCGCCTCCAACAATTTGATCCCGCCGGTGTTTTTTGTCGTGATTTGCGTGAATGCTTATTGCTACAGCTCCACCAGCTGCCTGATGACACACCTTGGTTACTTCAAGCACGGCTCGTCATTAGTGATCACATTAGCCTACTAGGCAACCGTGATTTCCAATCGTTAATGCGCAAAGCCAAGCTCAAAGAAGATGAACTCAAAGCCGTACTGCGATTAATTAAAGAATTAAACCCTAAACCGGGGTCAGGAATATCCTCGGAAGAATCTGAATACGTTATCCCTGACGTCATCGTGCGACAACTGCACGACGAATGGCGAGTCGAATTAAATCCAGATATCGCCCCAAAATTACGAGTGAATGCAGATTACGCCGCATTGATTCGCCGGTCGGATAACAGCGCCGACAACTCATTCTTAAAAGATAATCTACAAGAAGCCCGTTGGTTTATTAAAAGCCTACAAAGCCGCAATGAAACATTGTTAAAAGTGGCCACCAAAATCGTAGAATTTCAGATCGATTTCTTCGATCAAGGCGATGAAGGTATGAAGCCACTGGTATTACATGATATTGCTGAAGCCGTCGGTATGCACGAATCAACCATTTCGCGCGTGACGACGCAAAAATTCATGCACACACCGCGTGGGATTTTTGAACTTAAATACTTTTTCTCGAGTCATGTTAGTACAGACAGCGGTGGCGAATGTTCATCAACGGCCATTCGCGCCATGATTAAAAAGCTCATTGCTGACGAAAATACACGAAAACCTCTAAGCGACAATAAAATTGCCACTATGCTTGGAGAGAAAGGAATACAAGTCGCACGGCGTACCGTCGCAAAGTATCGCGAAGCTATGATGATTCCGCCGTCGAATGAACGAAAACAACTTATTTAATTTCGCCACAATTCAGTGGTTTTAAGGAGACTGAGCATGCAAATAAATATCAGTGGTCACCACGTTGAAGTAACTGAAGCAATGCAGTCACACGTCGAGGATAAAATGTCGAAACTTACTCGTCATTTCGACAACATCACAAAAGGTCAGGTGACCTTAACTGTGGTGAAAGACCGTCAGACTGCAGAAGCAACCATCCACATTACCGGTCACGATTTACACGCCAAAGCAGAAAACGAAGACATGTATACCGCTATCGACCAGATGGTTGAAAAACTCGACCGCCAAGTGTTGAAGCACAAAGAAAAAGCAGTGGCTCGTCAGCACGGACAAGGCTAACCCATGACGCTTCGTATCGAAGACATCTTGACGCAGGAACGCACTCTTAAGGCTGTTCCTGTGACAAGTAAAAAGAAATTGCTCGAGCAGCTCGCTTCCTTGGTGGCCGACAACATGGCAACCGAACATACCGGCGAGGCCTCAGCTGACGATATCTACGAGCGCCTACTTGGACGCGAGCGCATGGGCAGCACCGGCATAGGGGAAGGCATCGCCATCCCCCACTGTCGTTTACTACAATGCGAGCAAGCGATGGGAGTGTTACTGCAATTAGAAACACCGATCGACTATGACGCCATTGATGGCAAACCGATTGATCTCGTATTTGCCTTGTTAGTGCCTGAAGAAGCGACGGATGAGCATCTACAGATATTGGCCACACTAGCGACCAATTTTAGCCAAGAAAGTTATCGAGAATCCTTGCGTAACTCGCCAGATTCTAAACATCTATACACTCGCGCCATCGCGAACGCATAAATCACGGAGAGCACTATGCGACTGGTAGTTATTAGCGGCAGGTCGGGGTCAGGGAAATCCAGTGCCCTACACGTACTTGAAGACCTCGGGTTTTACTGCATTGACAATCTACCCATCGGTTTACTGCCCGCCCTAGCCGAACAAGCCCAAGCCGATGAAAAGCTCACCCGTGTTGCCGTAAGTATCGATGTTCGAAACCTGTCTGACACTGGCGCACCAATCAATGAAGTACTCACCGCCCTGCCACACGACCAATACCAACTTGATGTTGTTTACCTAGACGCCTCTGAGAACGTTTTATTACAACGCTTTAGCGCAACACGCCGTAAACATCCGCTCACGAATACAAACGTCTCACTTGGCGAAGCCATTGAGCGAGAAAAAACGCTACTCGACCCGATCGCCAACATGGCCGATCTAACGCTCGATACCACACACATGTCGGTCCACGAGTTACGTAGCCTAATTCGTATGCGCGTCGCGGATAAAAAATTCGGTGAAATGTCGATCCAGTTTGAATCCTTTGGTTTCAAACACGGCATTCCTATTGATGCCGACTACGTCTTCGACGTCCGCCACCTACCGAACCCTTACTGGGATGAATCGTTGCGTAAATTCACTGGTTTAGATACCGAAGTGCAATTGTTCCTCAACAGCTATGACGTGGTCGGTGAAATGCGTAAATCCGTTAGTGACTTTCTAAATCAATGGATGGATCGCTTTATTGAGGCTAATCGCAGCTACATGACCATCGCTATTGGGTGTACCGGCGGCCAACACCGTTCAGTATATTTATCTGAACAGCTAGCCACCGAATTCCGCATGAAATACTCGAATGTACAGGTACGCCACCGCGAGCTGGCCCGTGCTGAAAAAGAACCCTCGCATTGATTTGGCGTACACAATGATTCAAGAAAACATACTCATCATCAACAAGCTCGGCTTACATGCACGTGCTGCCGCCAAGCTGGTCTCCACGGCCTCAGCCTTTGCGAGCCAGCTCCAAATTGGCCACAGCGGGCGCATGGTCGACTGTAAAAGCATTATGTCCGTCATGATGCTGGCAGCGAGTAAAGGAACGGAAGTTCAACTCAGCGCCGACGGTAAAGATGAGCAGGCCGCCATCGACGCTATCATTGACCTGATCAATCGACGTTTCGACGAAGAAGAATAACGCCTGCATTTGCCGTAGTAATACGGCCACGCTCACCTTCGAAGTTCCCTAAAGAAAACAATATTTTAGACGCATTTCCGCGAGTACTTTCATGGTATCAATGCCGCAATCAGGCTAGAATTCAGATAATCGTTCTATTCATCATTCTCTGAGTTAGCGACATCAATATGGCGCAACAAACCGAAAAAGCCAAAGCGAAACTCCATAGCCTCAACGCCGCGCTTGAAAGCGGTGCCTTGGCTAGGGTTCAGCGCATTCTAAATTCCGGCTTGGCTCCGGCGGATATTGCCCACCTGATTGAATCTTCGCCGCCTAAAGCGCGAAAAATTCTTTGGGACTTAGTCGATAAAGAGCTTGAAGGCGAAGTCCTTCAGTATCTGAGTGAAGACCTACAGGCACACTTCCTTTCTGACCTTAGCGCCGAAGAACTGATCGACATCACCTCGGACCTCGACGCCGATGACGTTGCCGATATTCTGCAGCAGCTACCAGAACGCGTTACTCAAGAAGTGCTCGACGCGATGGATCATCAAGACCGTGAGCGTCTTGAAGCGGTACTAGGCTACCCAGAGGACAGTGCTGGCGGCTTGATGAACACCGACACGGTGACCATCCGCCCAGACATCACCCTTGAAGTGGTTATGCGTTATCTGCGCCGTCACGCCACATTGCCTGAAATGACGGACAACCTACTGGTCGTTAACCGTAATAACGAATTTATTGGCATCCTCACCATCAACAAATTATTAGTGAGTGATCCACAGCAAACGGTTCGTGAAGTTATGACCACGGATGGCCGAGTCATATCAGCGACCTTACCGGACACCGAAGTGGCTAAGCTGTTTGAACGGCATGACCTTGTATCGGCTCCGGTCATTGATGCCGACGGCAAGCTTATCGGCCGTATCACCATTGATGACGTGGTTGATGTTATTCGCGACACCGCCGACCACTCATTAATGAGTATGGCGGGTCTGGATGAAGAAGATGACACCTTCGCGCCAGCGCTTAAAACAAGTCGCCGTCGTGCAGTATGGCTAGGCATTAATTTAATGACCGCGTTAGCGGCCTCGGCCGTGATTGGTTTATTTGATAAAACCATCGAGCAAGTTGTTGCTCTGGCGGTGCTTATGCCCATCGTTGCCAGTATGGGCGGTATTGCTGGCAGCCAAGTACTTACCCTTGTTATTCGCGGCCAAGCCGTTGGCCACCTTTCCAGTGCAAACTTCCGCTGGTTATTTAATCGCGAGATCATAGTCGCCGGCATTAACGGCTTACTCTGGGCGGTCGTTATTGCCGGTATCACCTACGCATGGTTCAGAGATCCCGGCATATCAATCATCATTGGTGCAGCGATTATTATTAACTTATTGGTTGCTGCGGTAAGCGGCGCGGCACTTCCTCTGATCCTTAAAGCTCGCGGCATTGACCCTGCCCTTGCGGGCGGTGTGGTATTGACCACGGTCACCGATGTGGTGGGCTTTATGTCCTTCCTTGGTTTAGCCACACTGTTTTATCTTTAATTGCGGAACCCACTATGAAACACAATGACGACGAAGACATTGAATACGTCAGTAAGACCGAACTAAAAAGGGAGATGCAGCGCTTTCACGCGTTGGCAGAGCAGCTTTGCGCGCTGCCAGTTGCGTCATGGGAAAAAATTCCCGGCACCGAGACGTTACATGGCGCACTACGCGAAAGCCGTCGAATTAAAAAAGCCGATGCCCGCCGTCGTCATTTTCAGTTCATGGGTAAAATATTGCAGGATGAAGAGCACGAAGCCATTCAGCACGCCCTCGACATGTTGAACCCTTCAAGTGAAGCCTTTGGCCGTCGCAGTGGTCAACTTGAGCAATGGCGTACTCGTTTAATTGATGATAACGACGCCATGAAAAGCTTCCTAGATGAATACCCTAATGTAGATCGCCAGCAATTGCGTAATATGGTTCGCAACGCACAAAAAGAAATGCACTCGGAGCCGCCTAAGCCGGGAACAAGCTATAAAAAACTATTCCAAATGATCAAAGAGATCGTACCGGCTGAGTAATTGTTTATTTTTTGGTGCACTGGCGTCGTCCATTGCGACCGACCCCAGCACCAAAAATGCGCAGCCTTCTCCCTGCTTTTAATACCCCCCTCCTCTTTTCAGAGGTGCCTTAACCCTAAAAGCGAACACGCTTCGTGCCATAGCGCGTTAAATTAAGCCTTTTATCTTATTGGCACACTGGTTGCTTTTGCTATAGCAGAGCCAATGGCGGTTCACCCTACAATTTAAGTTTTTTCGATAACGGCGTCGATTCCTTGCAGATCAAGATTTGCTAGGCACGGCGCCGTTTTTTTTTGCGCTTTTCGTTTTCGTATTTCTTCACTGAAATACCTATTAAAAACCACAGAGGTAATACTATGTCCTATTTAATGCCTTCCGAGTTCGCCACAAAAATGGTGGATGCAGGTGCTGAAAAGATATTCATGTCTGCCAAAGACACATTGATTCGTGCTTTTATGGCCGGTGCCATCTTGGCACTAGCCGCATCGTTCGCTATCACTGTCGCAATGAAAAGTGGTTCACCAATTTTAGGGGCATGTTTATTCCCGGTGGGCTTCATCATGCTGTATTTAATGAAGTTCGATTTGCTGACAGGTGTGTTTACACTTGTCCCGCTAGCGATCTTAGATAAGCGCCCTGGCTGTACGGTACCTCAATTATTCCGTAACTGGGGTCTCGTATTTTTAGGTAATTTAGGTGGCGCAGTCTCAGTAGCCGTGATGATTTCTTTTATTTTAACGTACGGATACAACACAGATGGCGGTGCCATTGCTGCGAAAGTAGCGACCATTGGTGAGTCACGTACTGTCGGTTACGCCGCTCACGGTGTTGATGGCTGGATTACTATTTTCATTCGCGGCATGTTGTGCAACTGGATGGTATCTATGGGCGTTGTTGGGGCAATGATCTCGACATCAGCAACGGGCAAAATGGCAGCGATGTGGATGCCAATCATGCTCTTCTTCTTCATGGGCTTCGAACACTCAATCGTTAACATGTTCCTATTCCCATTCTCTATGATCATGGGCGGTGACTTCACTGTCATGGATTACATTGTATGGAATGAATTACCAACGGTACTGGGTAACTTAGTCGGTGGCTTAGTCTTTGTTGCTTTGCCTCTTTACTACACGCACGTTCGCCAAAGCGCTGATCGTAAGCTGTAAATCTCAGGGGTTTGATTCAGTCTATAATCAGACCAACTGACTAATGCGTTCCAATTAGGGACAATCAGCCCGCTCTTCCAGTAACATTGATCACTGGAGTGTGGGCTTTTTTATTGAGTTGTTTATATCAGGGATATTCGGACATGCCAAAGCCAATGAGCGTCAGCATCGGGCAATGCAGTGACAAGGGCATCAAACCGATTAACCAAGACTTCCACGGCGCACAAGTTCCGGAAGGTACACTGCTACAAAGCAAAGGCATTGCCATTGCCCTAGCCGATGGCATCAGTAGCAGCAGCGTTAGCCAAGAAGCCAGCGCCACATCAGTACAAAGCTTTCTGAGTGATTATTACTGTACATCAGAAGCTTGGTCTGTAAAAACCTCTGGCCAGCGCGTACTAGAAGCAACAAACTCTTGGTTAAACGCCCAAGCCCGGCGCAACTTACGTGCTTACGATCCCAATAAAGGCTACGTTTGTACCTTTAGTGCGGTCGTTATTAAGTCTCGCACCGCGCATATATTTCATGTCGGCGATAGCCGTATCTATCGAGTCCAAGATAATGATCTTGAACAATTAACCCGCGACCATCGTTTTTACGCGTCAGAAAATCAAAGCTATTTAACACGCGCGATGGGAATGGATGCGCAGCTTGAAATTGATTATCACACCCTCGCAGTCGAACCCGGCGATACCTTTATTTTAGCCACCGACGGTATTTACGAATTTGTCAGCGATCGCTTTATCACCGCGGCTATCTCAGAGCACGCCGACGATTTAGATAAAGCGGCTTTGACGATTTTAAATAAAGCCCGAGAACACGACAGTGATGACAACCTAACCATTCAAATACTGCGAGTGGATCACCTACAAGAACAAAACAAAGAAGAGCTGCACCGACAAATGACGGAGCTGCCTTTCCCCCCTGAGTTGTCTCCTAGGGACGAGTTCGACGGCTATAATATTTTACGCAAGATACACAGCAGCCCGCGCAGCCATGTATTTCTCGCCCAAGATAAAGAATCAGGTATTACCGTTATTCTAAAAGTACCTTCCGGTGAATTGCGTGATGACACAGCGTATTTAGAGCGTTTTTTATTAGAAGAATGGATAGCTCGGCGGTTAAATAACGATCATATTGTTCGTCCAGCCCCTATCGAACGTTCACGCAATTACCTCTACATCACCAGCGAATATATTGAAGGCCAAACCCTGTCACAGTGGATGCGAGATAACCCACAGCCATCGCTAGAGCAAGTACGAAATATCATTGAGCAAGTCGCCAAAGGCCTACAAGCCTTTCATCGTTTGGAGATGCTGCATCAAGATATAAAATCCGACAACATTATCATTGCTAAAGACGGTGTCGTTAAATTGATTGATTTTGGCTCAGTCAAAATTGCTGGCATTGCAGAAATCGATACCCCTATCGAACGTTTAACCTTACTCGGTACTGCACAATACTCAGCGCCAGAATATTTCTTAGGGCAAGAAGGCAGCACGGAATCCGACATTTATGCTCTAGGTGTCGTGACCTACGAAATGCTCAGTGGCAAGCTACCCTACGGTATGGATGTCGCCCGACTCAGAAATAAAAAAGCACTTAACCGCTTACACTATAAATCCATTCGCGATAGTGGCCGTACGATCCCGGTGTGGGCTGATGAAGCCATCCGCAAGGCAATACACCCGGTGCGCTCACAACGCTATAAAGAACCGGCCGAATTTATTTATGAGTTGAGACATCCAAACGCCAAATATTTATTAAATAATCGACCACCAATCATGGAGCGAGATCCTGTCATGATCTGGCAAGGCGTGTCGTTAATACTCGCGGTAATTGTTGTGGTGTTATTGTTTGAAAAGCTGGGTTAGAGCATTGCTGTTTTATAGTTTGAGTTACATACGTTACTCCAAGTTTCTTAATTTATTTAAAGCTCAACTCTTAAACTCAACTCTTAAACTCAACTCTTAAACTCAATTCTTAAACTAAGTACTTAAACTCAAATCCCTTTCGGGGCTCCGCCCCCGGCCCCATGCAAGGAGAGGTTTCTCCTTACGAT